>JACCDU010132163.1_pt1 | contig 10736 bp, 18 predicted proteins | sample 7446081 | NCBI WGS metagenome assembly JACCDU01 (sample SAMN15323447, study PRJNA562643) | freshwater metagenome | isolation source: river surface water | place: USA:Blue River Watershed | collected 2017-08-17
ACGTTCTCAGTGATATGTACAACCAGGAGTTCAAGAACACAGAACTCGATTTCAAGCAATGGGTTTTTCCTGGTGGTGAAGTCGGTGTCAAGCTGTCTGAAGAAACTTGCGCTGTCATCCAAGAAGATAAACCGCAGTACTTTCTGATTACTCAAACCGGAAAGCCGACTTCACAAGAGCTATTCACTCTGCTACATCTCCTGGACGCTATTTCGCGTTGTAGTCCTCAGACAATCTGCGTAGACCTGAGTATCCCGTATCTGCCTTATGCTCGTCAGGATCGTGTCTGTCACACTGGTGAATCGTTTGGCTTGGAAGTCTTTCTGAAAATGCTGAAGACCAGTACCCCGAGTAATATCGATCTTCTTCTGTATTGTGAAGATGCTCACAGTGATGTTGCACGAAAAATCAGCAATGAAATCGGTTTAGACTTCAGCAGTCTGCACCAATCGCTTCCTCTGCGCAGCAGTCCTGTTCTACGAGAGTACGGTTGGCTGATCTTCCCCGATGATGGTGCAGCTAGCAAGGTTGTTGACGAATACAACCTTCCGTTCAGTACCATGCAGAAAACCCGTACGTCCGAAGGTGTCAAGCACGAAAAACTACAGACTGTTCCCAAGGGTCGTATCCTTGTGATTGATGACATTTGCGATGGTGGTCGCACTTTCATCTCTCTGCTTGACTGCATCGATCGTTCCGAAAGTCCTGCTATTGATCTGTACGTTACGCACGGAATCTTCAGCAACCAAGCTGTTGACCGTCTGATTGAAGCAGGTTATAGTCGTATCCTCTGTTGCAACGACATGCGCAGCGCAGAAGAAAAAGCGCAATCCAAGCATGACGTAACTATCGTCGAGAATCGATACCGCAACAAGCTGTTCGGTTTTTGAAGTACATCTCCTTCTTTCCTCTTATCCGTCTGAAAGGTTCTATGTTCATCAGCAATCCGATTCTGACCGTTGACTTCTACAAGGTTGGTCACAAGAGTATGTACCCAGAAGGTATGGTCGAACTCGTGTCGAACTTCACGCCGCGAAGCAACAAGCTCGCACCTGTTTCGCAGGGTCAGAGTATCAACGAAATCGTCGTTCTTGGTACTACTTCGTTCGTACAAGAACTGCATGAAACCTTTGAGCGATTCTTCTTTGATCTGCCTTTTGCCGATATTGAAGAGGACTACAAGAATCGTTGCCTGAACTCTCTCGGTGTCGATCTGGATATTCAACACGTCAAGGATCTACACACCCTCGGGTACCTCCCGATTGAGATTCGTGCTCTCCCTGAAGGTAGTATCGTCAACCCTGGCATTCCTGTTCTGATGATCCGAAACACCCAACCCGGGTTCGGTTGGCTCGTGAACTACCTTGAGACGTGGCTTTCTGCTGAACTCTGGAAGCCTATGACTACCGCAAGTATCGCTCTGGCAATGCGCAAGCTGTTGCAATCGTACGCAAAGCAAACCGGTGCTTCAGAAGATTTCGTGAAGTGGCAAGGTCACGATTTCAGCATGCGAGGTATGTCGGGTGTTCATGACGCCGCTCGTAGCGGTATCGGTCATCTGTCTTCCTTTTATGGTACGGATACGATCCCTGCTATTGAATACGCAGAAACGTATTACAACGGTACTGTCATTGCCGGTTCCGTCCCTGCCACCGAACACAGTGTCATGTGCGCTGGTGGTGAAGATGATGAACTCTTTACGTTCGGTCGTCTGATCACGAAGGTCGTTCCTTCTGGCATCGTCAGTATCGTTTCTGACACTTGGGACTACTGGAAGGTTCTGTCGGAATATACGGTGATTCTGAAAGAAGAAATCATGTCTCGTCCGACGAACGCTTTCGGTCAAAGCAAGGTTGTCTTCCGTCCTGACAGTGGTGATCCTGTTCTGATCGTCTGTGGTGATCCTGATGCTCCTGAAGGTTCTCTGGAACGCAAGGGTTCGATTGAAGTCCTGTGGGATATCTTTGGTGGTACCGTGAATGCCGCTGGTTACAAGGAACTTGATCCGCATGTTGGTCTGATCTACGGTGACAGTATCACCCTGGACCGAGCAGAAAAGATCCTGCAAGGACTGAAGGAGAAGGGTTTTGCTAGTTCCAACATCGTGTTTGGTGTCGGGTCGTTTTCTTATCAGTACATTACACGCGATACGTTCAGCTTCGCCATGAAGGCTACGAGTGCTGTTGTGCAAGGTGCCCGTCGTGATCTGCAGAAGAATCCCAAGACTGGCAGCGGTAAGACGAGTGCAAAGGGTCTGCTTCGTGTTGACGGTGACAACCAGAATGGATACTCTCTGGTTCAGGGTGTTGATGAAACGAACTTTGCCCTGACTACCGGTGCAATGCAAGTCATCTATCGGATTGACGCTGGTGTTGTCCTGACGGATAACTTCGATAAGATCCGTGATCGTATTGATGAGTACGTTACTCGCAATATCTAACTTGAACAGAAAGGAATCCAAATGAAACAAACCACCCTGACCGCTGAAGAACTCCTTGCCCTGCAAGATACTCGTCCTCTGACGCGAGAAGAAATCCGCATCTGTGGTCAGTATCTGGAGGGTCGATACGACACTGAAGTTCAACGCCTTGAAGACGAACTGGTCAAGTTCGGTCTGCGTTACGAGTACTCGTTCAACGTTGGTTCTTACGGTAGTGGTCGTAGTCTGATTGTTGAAGAAGTACATTGGAGCGGTAAAGAAAAAGGTGAATGGATTTCTTCGTCTGAAGCGTGCTAACCTAATCCTGACTAACCCGTAAGGTCTATCCCAAAGCAAGACAGAAGTACGTTAGACTTCTTTCTGTCGTACCAAGAAAGGAAAGTATGTCCTCTAACCTGAACCTAAGTCTCTGTCTTGCTCTACTGCGAGACGACCGTCAACCTGAAGTCTGTTTGCATCGTGCAGCAGACAACAAGACCTTCAACGTGTACCTACAAGACAAGTACATGCGAGTTCATCAGATCCTTGCAGAAGGACTTCCCTTTGAAGAAGCCTGCGAACAGCAAGAATACGCACAAGGTCTTCTTGATGATGTTCTACTCGGTCTTTGCATGTCGGAAAGTCACTCCGACCAGGAGTCCAACTCGTGAACCTCGAAGAAGTACAAAAAGAACAAATCCAGACTCTTTCGCAGAGCAAGGTTCTGTCGATTGCAGAAGCCTGTAGTAATACAATCATTGGTTACTTCCTGAGTCTTGCTGTGCAGATTCTGGTGTTTCCTATGTTCGGTGTGCATCTGAGTCTGAAGGACAACGCAATGCTAACGCTTGTCTTTACTGTTGTTAGTATTGCTCGTGGCTACTACGTCAGGCGCTGGTTCAATCGGATTCAACAAAAAGAACACAATAAATGACTTGCAAGACGATCTGACAACGGTTAGACTCTTGTTCTGAATTGCAAACACAAGTCGGATCATTCGACTCACGAAAGGAAATCAAATGAAGTGGTGGGAATTTACCCAAGACAACGGTGATGGTAGCTTCAGCAAGCGCAGGTTCAAGAGCGAACAAGAAGCGCAAGAAGCACTGGCATACTTGGAAAATAACGTCTCGTGGTGGGTTGGTGATGGAGAAGGTATTACTGAAGTCGATACCGAGTCTTCGTATTTCTGGGACAGTGTTGACTACATTAAGTCTGTGTACTAATAAAAATTGAGCCGAGAGGAAAACCTTGAATACCAAAATCATCTCCCTTACGACCATTGCGGCTGTCATCTGTGCAGCCTTCCTTAGCTGCTCTAACGCAGAAGCCCGAGCTAGTTCTGGTCGTTCTAGCGGTATGTCTTCGTCTCGCAGCTTCAGTACGCCTTCGTACAATCGACCGAGTTTTACTCCTGCTCGTCCTGCTACGGTTCAACCTCGTTACACCCCTCGTCCTTCTATTGCACCCCCTATTCCGTCTGCGCCGCGCCCTGTCTCTCCTTCGTACTACCGCCCCGCTCCGCAACCGTATGCCGGTAGCTACCAGAAGCAACCCGGTATTGGTACGCAAATTGCAGGTACTGTTGCCGGTGTTGCCGGTGGTATGGTCCTGGGTAATGTCCTTAGTAACGGTCTGGGTCTGAACGGTCACGGTACTCAAGCACCGCAGGTTGTTGTGCAAAATGGATCCACCCCTGCTGGTACGACTTCGGCTGCCGCTGCTGGTCAACCTGTTGTTCCTCAAGGTACTCAAACTGAAGCAGGTCAGGTTCAATCTGCTGCTTCCCCGATGGCGCCTCCGAGCATCATTTATCAGCAGGTTCCCACCGACCGTTCTTTCCCTTGGGATACCTTCGGTTACTTCCTGCTGGCTGGTGGTCTTCTGGTCGGTGGTTGGTATGGTTGGCAAGCGTACCAGAAGCATAAGAACGCAAAGGAGAACGCGATGCGATTTGATCCGTATGACTTCGATTGGCACGGTCGGTTCTATACGATCCAGCAGCTTGCGATGCGAAACGATGATTCGCTTGCGATGTATACGAACTCTGCTAGTTACGCGGCAAGTCTGATGTCGGATGAACCTACTCGGGATGCTCGCAAGACGCTGACGAGTCTTCGGGTTACGGTAGATAGCAGGGATGCTGACGCTCGTGTTGGTAATACGATCCCGATTCGCTTTCAGTTCCTGGACAACGGGATTGCTGCTGACGAGTTCTGGACCTTCAAGATCAATGAGAACAAGAATCCAATGCTGATGGGAATTAATGTGCTTTGACATCATGACTAAAAGGATAACTGTTGTGTAACGTGTAGTCTGAACACAGAAGCCTCTGGTGCCTTTGCGGGTGCTAGAGGCTTTTTTGCTTTGGTCTATAGAAGATGAAAGACCTTGTGTTGCACTCAGGATTGTCTTGTGGACCCTGGACGATCAAGATACACTTCGTTCATCGAATCAAACGAAAGGAAACGAGATGAGTAAGCTGACCAAGCGACAACAATCCCTTATTTACTGGGCGCAAGCTGTTCAAGAGTGGCGAGCAAAAGGCTGGAGCAAGGAGTCGATCAACCTGATGCTGATTCGCGGACTTCACGGTTGCACGAGTGCCCATCCTGCCCCGAACAAAGACGCTGTTCTTGTTCTCGAAATCGCAGACGGTGTTAGGTGTGCTTAATCTGCGCTTAATCTACATTTGAAGGATTGCTTGTGATTCGACGAAATAGAAATGTTTATGGGGCTAGAGGCAATTTCTTGTTTGGAATTGCTGTACTACTGGATGGTCTTGTGAGGGTGTTGACACTGGGTTTCTGTCATCAGGAACACCGTTTTACGCCAATGAACGTGAGTGCGTATTTGACGAAAAAGCACTTTGAAAAGATTAAGCAACATAAACACTAAAGGAAACGAGATGCAAAGTAACCAAAACACAATGAAGTACTACACCGAACCTCCCGTTCGGTATTACACCGAACAAACCATCGATGTCCGAGACATCAAGGAAGGTTGGATTCTGCACGGTGTGAACTGCAAGGGTGTCATGGGATCGGGTATTGCGAAGGCTCTTCGGGATAAGTACCCTGAGATTTATCCTGGGTATAAGAATTGGTGTGACCACATGGGACACAGGATGCTCGGTTTGGTGCATTTCAAGACCGTATCGGACACCCTGAAAGTGTTCAACTGCTTCACGCAAGAAGGCTTCGGTTACGACAAGACGGCGAAGTATGCGAGCAAGGAGGCAATTATGAAATGCCTTGACATCGTAGAAGATCAGATTCTGGATTTCTGTGAGTACGAACATTCTTCGCAACTTCCCGAAACCATCTACCTTCCTCGAATCGGTTGCGGTCTTGGTGGTCTGGATTGGGAAACGGAAGTCGAACCGACTGTCAATGACTTCGCGTTCAACTGCTCGCAGGAGTTCGGGGTGAAGGTTGTGGTCATCGAAAATAAGTCATGAACAAGGGTCATCGACAACAAGTCGTGAACAAACCGTGAAGGAAAGACCGAGTGATCTTGTAGACTTCTCCTTGTAGGCACAGAAATCGGTTAGACTCTAGGCATTCGCTCAACGAACCAACACAAAGGAAATCATGCAAAATAACCAAAACGACTTCACCTGCAACGGAACTGAAATCGCAGTCAATCAAATCTGGCGTCTTCGCAACGGAATGCACTGCCTGATTCAACAGGTCGAGAGCGCAGCAATCTTTACGGTTGATTGCGACGAAGACGGAAATGTCGATGCTGTGTCGGGTCATCGTCGGTATACGAATATCAACTCGTATGGTGTTTTCTACCGCAATCCCGGTCAAGGTCCAGATAATCTAGATTTCAAACAATTCATCGGTACGAAGAAGGAGAACGAAATGCAAGACAACCTGATTTCCCTCGACAAGCAATACAAGACTCGGAGCGGTAAGAACGTTCGGGTTCTTTGTGTTGATGCAAAACAAGACAAATACCGAGTCCTTGCCCTTGTTGAAGAAGATGGTGCTGAGTCGCCTGCCTGGCTAACCACCGAAGGTTTCTTTTTCGCAAACAAGCGGTCGCACGACTACGACCTCATCGAAGTCAAACCCTTCGTCTTTGTCCCTGAAGTCGGTCGTAAGTACAAGAGTCGTATCGGTGAAATCTGGACGATTCTGCTGACGAACTGCGGCGAGGATGTTTACTCTGTTGCTGTCTACAAAGAAGAATCAGGTCTCAACCAAATCGACTACTTCACCACTGAAGGTCGATATCAAATGTATGAAGAACACGACAACGACCTGATCGCTTACGCCGACTAAAACACATCAAAACAATCAACCAAGAAAGACCTTTTCAGAATGTTCAGCACTGACCCTGACGAATCCTTCGCAGCAACCGACAGCATCCTCGATTACCTTGACGAACAAGATGAACAAGGAGGGTTCATCAAGTCCTATGCTCCGTACCGTCAACCTCGTCTCGACCCGAAGCGCCTGAAGAACAAACCCGATTACAGCGCAGCACGTCAAGCCAAGCGAGAACAGAGCAGTGATTAAGCAGAAGACCGTTTCGTACAACATCGATCTGTTCTATGCTCTTGGTATCGACGTACAGAAGGCAGACGCTATCCGCTGGCAATACCAAGACTCCGGTTGGTCTGCTTGGTTCAAGGCGGAAGAAGGTGTTATGCAGGCTGCTCCGAAGGGTTGGATTGGTCTGCAACTCATGTATGAGACGCGATAAACCCGATTAATCTCAAGGGTCTTTCTAGAAGTCTTAGGATTTTGAGATAGACTCTCATCTGTTGAAACGAACTAGGTAAAGGAAATCAAATGTCTTACATCGTCAGCCATAGCGAAGTCAAGGTTGGTCAGATTTGGGAACTTCGTGGTGGATCAGTTTGGATTAAGATCACCGGTCGTGGTGGATCGATTAAGGGTATTTGCGTGCGCCCGGGAGTACCCAACGGCGGCATGCGTTGGGAAAAAGATGAAGAGAACATTTGGTGCACCAATGGTGTTTTCTGGTACAACAATCCGGGTCCGCACGATCTGTTCAAATTGGTTCAAGACATTGACCATCAAGAACCTATTGTTCTCACCCCTCAAGAACCTATCGTTCTCACTCGTGCTGTTGAAACTCAAGACGGTCTGACTTGTGTATTCTTCACTACGAACTCTCCTGAAGGTTCCTCGGGTTCTTGCACTCGCAATGGTAAGGTTGAATACGAAGTGTGGGATCAATACGGTGTTGCGAAGATCAACCCGATGAATACTCTGAAGTACCGCATTAAGAAGGATGAAGGGTTTGTGATTGTGGGTACGGATCAAGACGGTCGCAGTCGGACGTTCGTCTTTCTTGATTCGGAATTCGATTCTGAAAATGCCGCACGAGAGTTCATCACCAAAGGTCAACAACTCCTGCACTTCTTCTACGAAGATGGAAAGATTGTCAAGGTTGATGTCCTGACCTGATACAACGAACCTAAAGGAAATCATGCAGATTCATCAATTCTCTCGCAAGGAGCGCACCAGCATGCGCAAGATCCTGATTGCAGGTCAGCGATACCTTAGCAAAGACGCTTACGGATACAAGGTCAAAGGAGTAAAGAGCACTCGGTACATCTGCTTGGCTGTTGCAGAAAAGAGCATCAAGAAGTCCTTCGGTTCTCGGAACGTCCGTCTTGTCCAGGAGTTCATCCAAGATCGCCTTGATGGAGAGACTTGCGTAGAGTCCTGGTTGTACAAGCAAGACATCCCGAACAAGTCGTTTCTGATTCTCCCTTCTGTCGTACAGTCGTACCGAGAACGCCGGATGAAAAGTCTTGTTCAAGAAATTGATGAAAGTCTGAAAGAGTAATCCAATACAACTATTGACCCTGGGTTCAGCTTCGGCTAGACTCAGGGTCTTTGTACTTTATAGCAAAGGAACATCTTGATCTACTTCGACTCCTGCGATTGGAACAACCCTGGTCAAGATCGCTTTACTGGTCTGACTGCAATGGTTGTGTACCAACACAAAGACATCCCTGAAGACATCCAAGACAAGCTGTACGCTCGTATCCTAAATCACGAATACGAAGACATCGTAAAGATCAAGGCTGACGGAAGTATCAAGGGTGAAGGTTCGTATGAACGCCTTCGTGATATGGTCTTTGGTGCTGACAAGATGTGCTCTGAAGTCCGATACGACAAGCTCAAGGAACCTCAGAGCGCCTTGGTGTACTGCGAAACGAAGACGTACCAACCAAACCATCCTGGTCTTGATGGTGCTCCTCCTGTTCGTCAGACGTATTGCTTTGTGATACCGGCGATCTGCGGGAATATCGCTCGTGTCGATCCGATTGATTACGAGTTCAAGGAGATTCGTCAGCAGGTGACTGAAAGGCGCATTGAAGTACCGCAGAAGACTGTCTTGCGGAGCCGTGCTGTTCCTGAACCGGATTCGCTTTGGTTGGTGCTGATGGGGGCTGTGCTGATGACTTGGATCAGAAGCAAGGTAAAGACCAAGTAATCTTGTAGGGATTTGTAGAAGAGTCTGGAAATCGGTTAGACTCTTATCTATCGAAACAAGGTTTGAAAGGAAATCATGCAAAAGATCGAAATGCACAAGCAATACAAGACTCGTGATGGTCGTAACGTCCGTGTTCTGTGTGTTGATGTGAAGAACAGTATTTATACGGTTGCTGCTGCTGTGTTGACGCTTACCGACCGTGACGAGGAATACGAGGTTGTTGAAACCTTCACTGCCGATGGGTTCTTCATCGTAAACGAAGAAGACCAATACGACCTTATCGAAGTCAAGCCTTTCGTCTTCATCCCTGAAGTCGGTCGTAAGTACAAGGACAAAGACGGGTTCATTTGTACGGTTCTTCTTACGAAAGTTCCCGGTGCATATCCTGTAATGCTGGGTTTTGTCAATGGCGGTCGTGACCACGTTCGCACCGTGACCACGGCAGGGGAACCCATACTTGGATGCAGTTGTATCTTCGTTGAAGAAGTCAAGGGTTGACCAATCCTGATTAATTTCAAGGGTCTTTCTGAAAGTCTTAGGATTTTGAGATAGACTCCTTCTTGTTGAAACGAACGAGGTAAAGGAAGCAAATGTCTTACATCATCAATGGTGTTGAAGTTAAGGTTGGTCAGGTTTGGGAAAGCAAGAGCGGTCATCGTTTTGTGGTTGAAGACGTTAATTGCACTTATGATGGTGAAAGTTACCCCATTCTCCTTCAAGAAATTGACAACTGCGGGGCGCGCATAGGAAGGTTTACTCGTACTGCTAAAGGTTATGTCGTTCCCGGTGAACCTGAAAACGCACGAAATATGTTCAAGACAGTGCAATACGTAATCAACCAATTCAAGGAGCAAAGTATGCAAAACCAAATCGCTCAAATCCCGAACCTCCAAATCGAAGACCTGCGTAAGACGGCAGAAGAACCGCAATACAAGACTTGGGGTGATCTACCTGACGGGACGTTTGTGTTGGATGAGTTCGGTGATGTGTACGTTGTGAACAAGCACCACAATTCCGCAGCATATTGTCTTGATGGTGGACGAGTGTACGCGAAGGCGTCTCCGTACTCGTCTAAAAACAAGATCATCAAGGTTAAGCTCCAGATCCTGGAATAATCTTAGGGTTATTTCCTGAATTCTCCTGAAATCAAATTGAAAGGCTTAGTATGAAATTCACTTCTCTGATTGGTCTTCCTCTGATCGTCATTCCTATTCTGCTGGCAGCTATTGCGGGTTGGTGCCTGAACATCCACAAGTTCATCATTGACATCACCGCAGGGACTGTCGATACCACTCCTGAAGTTGTCCTGGTAATCGCTCGTGCTATTGGCATCCCGTTTGGTCCTCTGGGTGCTGTTCTGGGTTTCTTCTGAAATACAGAATAATTTTGTAGAGATTTCCGAGGTTACTTTTAATTTTGTACAAATTTCAAGAAGATTTCGGAAATCCTCCTGAAGCAGCATGAATCCAGAATCACCCGTCAAAACACCCAAGAAGACTAAACGACGCAAACTTAAGACTAAGCAGAAGCAATACGACAACGCTCCTAGCAGAGCTAATCGCAAACGCACAACCCCAAAGATCCACCGTGAGTTCAAGCTGAAGTACAGAGCACAAGGACGATCCTGGTGGTCTTCTGCTTGCTTGCTGGATCTGTGGCCTACTAATCTTCTGCATGACAAGCATCTGTCTGACAACCAGCTTTATGTTCTGCTAGAGCAAAGTACGTACGATGAGCTACAGCGTTGGAACGGTGCTTTCGATCAAGCCAGTGCCTTCAGCAAAGAAGATGTCTTCACTTGGTACTGCTTCATGTCCCTTGCTTTTGACGA
>JACCDU011297423.1_pt1 | contig 10730 bp, 8 predicted proteins | sample 7446081 | NCBI WGS metagenome assembly JACCDU01 (sample SAMN15323447, study PRJNA562643) | freshwater metagenome | isolation source: river surface water | place: USA:Blue River Watershed | collected 2017-08-17
AGCACTTCTAGTTTTAGCCCAAACTAAGTCAGGTTGCATAGAGCCACTATTAGTAAGACTAAGTGTTGCTCCAGTTCCAGTCCACAAAGTAGCATCAAAATACTTATTAGCCTGTGTAGATGCTGTTGCACCAATAGTAGGAGTAGGTAGGTTAAAAGTATTTAATGCTACAAAGCCTGTAGGTGGTGTGTATGCAAATGGGCGTTGACCGAAGTTAGCATCACCTGTTGTTGTTGTATTGGTTGAATAGCCAACTACAGGGAATAATGATTCTGTAGTGGAAATAGTATAAGCTGTGCCTTGACTAGTATTGTTTTTGTAGAATGTCAAAACACCTGTGCCACTATCATAAGCAATACCAACTACATCATTATTTGCAACAGAAGCACCATAAGCAGATGCAGTTCCATTGTTTCGTTTATTTCCATCTGAGAATCTATAAACCCAAGATGTAGATGTTTGACCCCATGCAAAACCTTGTGACCTAGAAGCACCGCTTAACCCTACATTTTGTAATGATGCAGAAGCAGTAGGGGTGTATTCCCAATAAAATTTACCTGAGTTTGGTGCAATAGCTATAGTTGCAGCAATACCTGTGTCAGATACAGAACCGCTTACAGTTAAATTAGCATTTGATGTTGTCATCGCTAATTGGTCTAGTGGATTCAACACAGCAAAGTTAGCAGCCGTCGCACTTGTCAATGTCGGCACATCTGTCATGCTGTCATAAGTAGAGCCAGCAGTTAATGAGATGTTATTAGTAGTCCAGTTATTACCATTGCCACTAAAGTCTGCACCTAGTGTTGTAGTAGAAGCATTGTCAGAGAATGGTAAATAGAATCCATTAGTGCCATAAGTGCCAGCATACTTCTTAGGTTGCCATACTCCTGTAGAAGCATTGGTAGCACCAAAAGATGATGGTGTTAGGGCTTGACCATCAACAAAATGAGCCTCGGCAATTAAACCATCATAGTAATATGGGTTAGCACCATCAAATAATCTGCCTACAGCATGAGCAGTAGCAGAGTTATACCAAGTTTGTAAATTTTGAGTAGGGTATGTTTCAGTTGTAAAAGATGTTACTTGAACACCATTAATATAAAGTTTTAATCTGTTACTAGCAGTAGCTTGTGTTGTGTCCATAGCCACTACTACATGATACCAAGCAGAAGGGTCACGATATACTGCTGTTGTAACTAATCTATAAGTAATGCCATTTTGTGTTTCAATAATTTGAAATGAACCTGCTTGAAACTGAATAGAAGCCCATTCACTAGCTAGACTTCCTGCTGTAAAAACATGATTTTCATCTACTAGCAAACCCCTTTTAAACCATCCACTAAAAGTCCAAGTTCTTCTATTACTTGCTGTAGATGGAGTTCTACTTAAATAGCCACTTCCACTTCTGCGGAATCTTAGTGACCTAGCAATAGTGTAATCACCACCTTGACCACTAGCACCAGCTAATATATTTGAGCCAATAACTGACATAGTTATCCTTAACTGTAGTTAGCAGTAAATACACAATGAATAGAACCAGTAGTGCGAACTACATAATCTATTCTGTCTACAGCACCAGCAGTTGTAGTTAGAGTAGGAGCAGTTCCACCGATAAAGTCATACTGAGAACCATAAGCAAGAGTTCTTGAGCCTGTGCCATCCTGAGTAATAAAGATTGAACCTGACTGACCAGCAACAATATTAGATGGATTAGCAAGAGTTCTGTTACCACCTAGAGTTACAGAGAAGTTATTAGCTAAAGCAAAGTCTGGGGTGATAGTTGCACCATCAGTAAGAGCAGTAATAGCTCCTCGCTGGGCTACTGTAAATGACTGAACAGTATCAGTTCTAGCAACTAAAGAACCTACTGTCAAAGTAGGGTTGCCAGATACACCATCACCATTGGTTACAGTAATGACATTGGTTGTTCCTGTAATAGTTCTAGAAGCAGCAGTTCCTGCGCCAGTTCTAGCAATAATTCCACTTGACGATAAGCCAGCTACAGCATCTAAATCAGCATCATAGGCTTGGACATTAGTGCCAATAACAAGACCTAGGGCAGTTCTAGCATTAGCTGCTGTAGAAGCTCCTGTGCCACCAGCAGCGATAGGAATAGTATCTCCGCTAGTACCAGCTTGTAAGTCCTTTAAATCAGACATAAGCTGACGAATAGCATTGTTGATACCGCTAGGCGCACAGCCTTCTGCAATATTAATATTGTTAATATCGGTATTGTTATCTGGGTTTACATCAAATTCTGAGATTTTGGTTTTTGCCATGATTATTCCTTAGTTAATCCAAATGCTGCGCCATAACCTAAGTTAATAGCTTTTCTTTGTAATTCTTTGCTTAATGGTTCTACTGTGACTACCGAAGCCTTTGTCATCAATTTAGAAGCTAGTTTAGGGTCTAGCATTGATTCAACTAACAAGGTTCTGATTTGGTCATCTGTTCCATTGAATATCCAGTTTAATGGAGCTGATACTTTGCTTAAAGCAGGGCTAACTTCACCAAACATCTGTTTACCAATTATGCCACCAATTAAGTTGGCAGTAGAGATATTTTTAAAGGTATCAGAACCTGCTGGCTTGGTAGCTCTACCCAACACACCTTCATCTAAATCTTTGCTAATTTTTTGTAAAGCAGCTACCTGACCTTTAGGAATGTTTGTATCTTTTGGTAGGCTTCTTACTGCTTTAGCAAATCCAGCCTGAGACAGCATAAATAAATCATCATTAATAGGGTCAGGAATAGTAGAAGTTACTTTAGCCTTAAATCCTTGTAATTCGTTCATTCTATCTATTTCTTTACTAATGACAGCATACTTCTTCAGATAATCTTTATATTCTGGAGCAGCAGCTTCAATAGTGTCATCAACAGCTCGAATAACTTGATTTAGCTCATTTCTAGCAGCTTTAAATGCACTAGCACTAGCACCACCTTTATCAGACTTATCTAATAATCCTTGCTCTGCAGCTCTTAAATCCTTGCGAATCTCATAAAGCTCTTGAGGAGTTTGCGCTCTACGAATATCTGCTCTAGCTGATTCCATAGCTGAAATAACACTATCTCTCTTACCTGCAGGAGTTTGAAGAATGTCATTAATCTTCTTCTCTGCAATCAAAGTAATACCAGACTGGAATTGCTCTGGAGTAACTGTAGAGTTAGCAAAAGCTCTTTCTCTAATTGGTCTTGTTAAGTCATCTCGCTTAGTGATGACATTGGCAATGGTGTCTTTATCTTTTGCAATTCTGTCCAAGATAACATTTCTAGCTTTATTAGCTTCGCTTGCTTGTTTAGCAAAAGCGCCTTCAATATCTAGACCTCTGATACCTTGCTCTGCTGAAATCAAGCCAATATCACGACTTGCTTGAGCTGTAGTAGGTGTATACCCCTTAACTGGTGGTACATAGCCTTCCATACGAGCAATAGCCATTTCTGGAGAATCAGCTAACTGTCTAAGGACATTACCAGTAATCACTTCTCTGCCAGCTTGCGTAAAAGGTCTTACAGATTCTTTAACAGCTCTTGCACCCAGTTGAGCTGTTGTTCCTACAGATGCAGGAGCTAAGATGCCACCTGCCGCTCCAAGACCTAACTGACCGAGCATACCAACACCTTCTTCTCTACCCAAAGAAGCTGCACCAGCACCGCCAATAGCACCTGCCACTTGAACAGGAATATTCTCAGATAGCATCTTAGTTCCTACTGCTGTAGGAGCTAAAGCTTGAGCTAATTTAGCAGTACCGCCAACACCAGCCATAGAAGATGCAATATCTTGAACAACTCGCTCTTGTTTTGTTTTTGGCTCTGGCAAACCAGCTTCTGTCATTAATTGTTGTGCTGATTGAGATGCCATTGGTAATTGACCAAGGCTAATACCAGTTCCTTGCTTTACACCTTGAGAAATTAGGTTGTATAGGTTATTAAGAGCATCACCAGCCAATAAAGGTAAACCAGCCACGCCAGTTATGCCTGCTCTAGCAGTCAATCCTAATTGACGAGATAGCTCACCTTCACCACCTGTTTTCTTAGTAGCATCTGCAACAGCAATCCTATATACCTCATCTTCACTTAGTTCTTTAGGAGAATTAACCTCGAACTTACCTAAGTCTGGGATAGTTACTTCATATTTTGGCATATTAATCTATCTTTCTAACTGTGGCTCTATTTCTAAAGTCTGTAGACATTAACTCTCTAATTGTAGGTGCTTTTCTTGGCTCATCTTTAGGCTTTCCTACATTAATTGGTGTATCCAAATCAATGCCCTTGAATGGGTCAATGATAATCTTTTCCGCATCAAGTTTGTAGTTTGCAGCAATATCTTTGTAAACACTATTAAAGTTTTCTAGCTGACCTTTTTGTGACTTAACTAGATTTCTAGCTTGGTTCACAAAATCTGACCTTTGTGTCTCAGATAATCTCTCACCACTCAATACCTTGTTATACATATTGCTTACTTGTGTAGGGATACCAGCAGCATTTTGAGCTGTAGCAAATTCACCCTCTCGAACCACAGATGCTGGGTCTAGAATCTTCATATATCCAAAGATTAGAGACAAGTCACCAGCAGCAGATGGGTCTTTAGCAGCAGCAGATACTTTATTAAATGCTTGAGCAATACCTGTGTATGGCTGAGTCTGAGTCAAATACTGGCTTCTTAGTGTATTTTCTTGGCTAAATGCCTTCTCACCATCTTGACCCTTTGGAATTGTTCTAATTACTTGCAATGTCTTAGGGTCTACAAAAGCTACTGCATTGCCTAAATCAACTTGGCTAGGCTTGGCTTCACCTTGAGCAACAATCTTGCCAGAGGCATCCACAAGGACATCACCTTGACCTAATTTTGTTCTCTCACCTTGAACAGCCTTAACAAATGCAGATACATCCTCTGGATTTGCACCAGCAGCAATAGCAGTCTGCATAAACTTAGTAGGGTCAAAAGTTCCAGATGATTTAACTACAGGAGAAACTTCTTGAGGAGTTCCCTGCACAGCATAGTTTGCAGAGCGAGCCAAAGACTCTAGACCTGTATCACCCATTGCCATATTCTCTTGCATTAACTGACGAGCAACAGGGTCTTGAGAAGTCATGCTACCAATTGTTACTTCTGGTGTTGTTTGTTGTTGATATACCTGTCTTAAAGCCTGTCTAGACTTTTGTTTACCAATTAATTCAGATACTTGGCTTGCTCTTAGCATATCCCCTAAAGTCTTATCCATGCTTGACTGATAGCCACCAATACCACCGATAAGAGCCTGACCTAGTGCCTGACCTGTTCCTACTGGTCTAGCTTGCGCACCAGATAGAGATAGCAACTGTGCAATAGCATTTAATGCACCCATATTTAGGGCTGTATTCTCTGCCTTTTGCATCTGCTCTTGACCAAGCAATTGAGCTAATGGGTTAGTTTCTAATAGTGCCATTTTGTTATCCTAATAATGAATATACATTCGGAGTAGATACTCTTTGTTGCAATAAAGATAGTGTTGGTGAATAGTCCACCATGCCTCTTGGAGCTACCTGTGGCATCTGCATACCTTGAGGAGTTTGAGCTTGTGGTTGTTGTCCTAGCAATGTCTGACCTAATCTTAATGCTCTTTGTGCATCACCTAAACTAAGAGTTGCAGGAGCAGTTACACCTGCCATTCCTGCTGTTCCTGCTGGCAAAGCTGAAGCTCCACCCAAGTAGCCTAAACCGCTTGCTGCACTAGTTCCTACACCGCCCATTCCAGCACCTAATGCAGTACCAGCCAATGAGCCTGTGCTAATTCCTGTGCCACCAGCAGCACCTGCTGTAGTTCCTGCACTCAATCCAACTCCTGTAGCTCCAGAGCCTACTGCACCTGTTGATGCACTACCAAGAGCCTGTGAACCTAAAAAGTCTGTAGCTCCACTTGCAATAGCAGCTTCTGTAGCAGTCGCAGCACTAGCACCAGCAGCCGCAGCCTCGGTAGCAGTTGCTCCACTAGCCAAAGCACTAGCCTCTGCAGCATTACCTGCAGCAATGGCTTCAGCACCTAGATAAGCACCGCCAGCCAAAGCAGCTACACCAATCCACCCCATTGGGATTTCCTCATTGACCTTATCGTCAATCCATGAGCCAGCATCCTTAACAGGGTCTACTACTGCATCTACTAAGTTGTCTATTGGACTACCGCCACTCATAGCTTATTCTCCACAATTACATACTTTTCTGTAAATCCTAATCTTCTCCAAAGTCTAGCAATTGATTCTCTTGCTGCACCTTGAACCTTAGTAGCTCCTTGAACTTTTAGTAATTCTGTGAACTCCTTGTAAATCTGTTTGTCGCTTATAAACTTACCGCCAATAGCTGTAATAAAAGCAACTCTGTCATTCGGATAGTTTTGGAAAGATACTGTGCAACATCCTTTAATCTGTCCAAAATCATCTAAAGCAACTATTAACTGCCATTGTCCATTTGTTAAATAGACTTTAACTTGGTCTAGTGAGTAGTCTCCATCAGCATACTGTAAAGCATCCTCAATGAATCTACTGACTAGATTCCAAGTTTGTGAAACGAAGTTTTTATTAACTAGTTTTAGAATAACAATCCACCTAATACACCGCCTAAACCAGCTCCGATAACACCTTGAGAAACTGGGTTCATCAAGCCACTACCGCCCAAGAACTGACCACCTAAGTATCCTAAACCAGCACCTGCTAAACCGCCCATCAAAGGATTTCTTGGCATAGTGGTACTTTGTGTCTGTGTGCCAAAGTTACCCATAGGTGAGCCATAAACTGAAGATAAATATCCAGATAACTGTTGGTATGGTAACTGCTGACCAAAGTTGAAGCGAGCCATCTGCTCTTGTAATGGTTGAGCTGCAATTGCTTCTCTTGCTGCACCAACTTGTGCCAATTGCTGAGAAGGCAAGAACTGCTGACCATAAATCTGAGTAGCTGCTGATGCTAATTGAGCCTGTGCCAATTGAGCTTGTTGTTGTAAACCTCTCTCTTGCTGATACTGTTGCCCTGCGATATTAGAAGTAATATCACCTAGACCCCTTGTATAGGCTTCTGTAGCTTGACCAAGGGCATTTTGCATAGCACCAGAGCCATAGCGACCAGAGCGAGAATAAAGACTAGCAATCTGTGGCAATACCTGATTAGAGAACTGTTGCTCCAATGGTCTTGTAGCAGCTTGCATCATCTGAGCTTGGTAAGGGTTTCCACCTAGGAATGAACCAGCAGCAGTCGCACCAACTCCACCTAAAGACTGTTGGTAGGCTTGTTGAGCCTGTTGCAATACAGGACTTGCCTGACTTGCCAAAGCCTCTTGTTGAGCCAAAGCCTGTTCAGTCTGAGCAGAAGGGCTAACAAATGTCTGACCTTCAAAGAACTTAGGTTGCTGACCTGTCAAGAATAGACTTTGCGCCCTCTCTAAACCTTGGGTAAGGTAAGGAAGTAAAGCTGGATCTATATTTGATGTAGATGAAGTTGTCTGAACTGCCATGATATTTTCCTCTTTATCCTACTACTATATATTTGTAAGTCTTATTTGCTGTATCGTTAGCAAAATGAGACAGGGTTGCGCTTCCATTTGTTTGGGAGCTGATATAAACATTGCCTGATGATAGTGGTGCTATATATTGAACTGTAGTAATCGCTGCAGGTATCGCAGGTCTTGGAATCACAGTATCTGCGACATAATGCTCTAATGCTACATCTGTGCTACTTGTTGTTCCTGCAATCTCAACATATTGCCCTGCTTGCATCTCAATAAAGGTATTAACTGTGCCAATGACATGGCTAGGATTACCCTCACTTTTGCGAGCTGGAATATCAAATCTACTAGCACTTCTTGGGACATCTGTGCCATTCAGCCTAAACCAGACATCTGCATACTGAGCAGCATTGTTGTTATTTACTAGCTGTATTGAGAACTGGACATTGTAGATGCCATAGTTTCTAACATACAGCCTTGAGCTATTAGCTAGATAAACACCACTTGCTTCTTCTGTTGTGTCATATACCACTACCGCAGTAGAGCCTACACTTGGAGATAACTGGTCTGAATTGTTTGTAAAGCATCCATAAGGAGCTGCATCACTCTCGGCAGCATCACTAGATGGAATTACTATAATTACTGAATCTATACCAATGCGAGCATCTGTAATGGTTGTGCTTGTTGCCCACCCTGTAGCCAAGGTAACAAGACCTGTATTGTTGGTCTTGCCATTCATAATACCATTGACTACCTCTGCTATACCCCTAGGGTCTGAGCCGAATGGTGGTAAAACTCGAAACATTATCGACCACCCATAGGTACAATTTCTACATCAGCACCAATGATTGAGTCCCAGTTAGCACCAGTAGGGGTAAATTGTAGTCTGTGGTATCTTCCCATGCTTCTTACTGAAACCCTATTCTCTGAATCTGCAGCAGTTGATGAGCCAAAAACAACTTGAGTTGTTAGCAAGTCTCTAGAGAAAACAGCTACATTACAAGAACCATTGTCTACAATAGGCTGAACCAAAGTAATGGCAGTCTTACGATTTTCAAGAGACAGCTCTCCTGTCTGAATTGTAGCAGTAGAATTTGCTCCTGTAAATGTCACAACTTTGCTTCCTCGGACACCTGCAAATAGCAATTTACCACCTAGCCAAATCCTAGAATCTAAGCTAGTTCCCAAAGCATCAATAGAAGCAGAGATAACATCCAAGCCCTCTAGGGTTGTAGATGGGCTAGAAGATGAAGCCACTCGGTCTACATCAGTAGTTCCAGATGACCATTTCTTAGTTTGGAAGTTATAAATCAACAACTTATTAACCTTACCGCCCTGACCTTTTGATGGGTAAGCCCAAATCACTAGGTTTTTAATAGGGTCAATGGCAGCCGACATATTGAACAAATACTCCTCATCTACATCTGAGAAGAAGAATCTGTCTACCTTTTCACCGCCAATGGTTACGACATTTTGACCATCACAGGCATAGAATCCATCGTCAGCCAAGAAGAAAGTCATGCCTTGGTACTGAATAATTGAGTTAGCCTCATAACAGCCTAGGTTTCTAGAGATATTGTCAAACTGGAATACCAATGGACTACCGACATAAGTCATGCGATAGATTGACCTATCCATCAAGATTAAGCCAAATTCACCACCAGTAACACCAACAATAGAGCCACCATCAGGAATCTCTTGGTAGTCTGACTGAGTTGTCGCTGAGTCTGTCCAACTTGTCTCATCATTCAAGGCTGACCACTTAACCCTAAATGGGTAAGCTGTGCCAATATGACCTGATACCACAAAGTCTCGAACTACTGTGACATAGCGAGCTGTAGGAGCATCTGCTGCCAAATCAGCCCAAGCTGTAGAAGTGCCTAGTAACCATCCTTGTAACTTATCTGCACCATTGGCTGCAATTACTCGGTTACCAAACTGAGTAAATCTCCATCTTTGGTCTACAGGAGTTGCATAAGTAGCACCTGATACATCATCTAAAGACATATCAGTAGAATCTAGCTTGTATAAGTTAGTCTGGCTACCAGCAAAGATAGTTGTTGAACCATCAGGGTTTTTACCAGCTACCACATTGTTTAATGGCTCAGAAGCTGCCTGAGTGTAGTCCACAGCAGAAGGAACACCACCATAGCCGATAGCTCTAGAGTAGACATTATCTGCCTTCATTAAAGCACCAGTTACAGATGGTTGGTCTGGTAACCACTCACCAAAGGTTATGCGCTGATTTGCCATTGTTCATTTCCACTTGTTGTAGCAGTCCAGCTTTCTGAACCTGCTGAGATTTCTGTCCAAGATTCGTTACCTGCTGTTACATCAGTCCAGTTAGGATTCTCTGGTGTTTCTGGAGTCCAAGACTCGTTACCAATGGAATCTAAGCTCCAATTATCACCTAGGATATTGCCCAAGCACCTGATAGTAGCTGAGTTATTAACTGCGCCTGATGCACTAAATACTGCATTTGCTGTGCTTGATACTGTTGCAATGCTTGTAATCTCTGCAATGCCTGAGTATTCAACACCGCCCAATGCTGTAACTGTAGATAATCCATTGATTGCTCCAGTTGATGTTCTTACCCTGATAGAGTCAGCAGATACTGTTGATGAGCTGGTAATCGCTCCAGAAAAATCAAGAACCCTTGCACCATTCGCTGTAACTATTGCTTCAGAGCTAATATCAGCAAGACCAGAGTAAATTCTAAATCCATCAGCAGAAAGGCTCGCTGTTGAGTTTATTTCTCCTGATACAGTCCTTACCCTAAATGAGTCGCTAGAAACGCTTGCAGAGGCTGTAATCGAGCCTAAACCACTATATACAGCATATCCATTGGCTTCAGTCTGTGCATTACCTGTAATTGACCCACTAAAGAACAATATTCTTGAGGCATCAGCAGTAACACTAGCCTCTGAGCTAATAGCTCCTGTAGCTAATCTTTCTCTATATCCATCTGCTGAAACTGAAGCAGTAGAGCTAACACTTGCAGGATTAACAAAATAAACAGTTACTGAGCCATTCCATAGCTCGCTGTCGAGAGACAGGTTAAGGCTGTCGATTGAACCAATGCCATCTAGGGCTTCTAAAGTCCAATTGCCTGTAACTCTGTCCTCATACCAGTCTAGGTCTAGAGAATAATTTAAATCATCTAGGCTTCCAAACTGGTCTAACTGTTCTAAAGTTAGTGGCATTATGCCAAGGTGACTGACAAGTTACCAGAAGCAATCTTGAAGATGTCTCCTGTAGC
>JACCDU010106180.1_pt1 | contig 10723 bp, 18 predicted proteins | sample 7446081 | NCBI WGS metagenome assembly JACCDU01 (sample SAMN15323447, study PRJNA562643) | freshwater metagenome | isolation source: river surface water | place: USA:Blue River Watershed | collected 2017-08-17
CTTTACGAATCGCCTGGTTGTAAGGGAAGTTCCAAGGAGTAAAGGCAACGCAAACACCAATTGGTTCCTTCAGGACGAGTTGACGCACATCTGGGTTGCGTGGCAAAACAACGCGTCCATAGATGCGACGGCATTCTTCAGCGTGCCAATCACAATGGTCAGCGCAACTAATCAGTTCACCAAGAGACTCAGCAAGCGGTTTACCCTGGTCAAGGGTCATGTTGCGCGCAATCTCTTTAGCGCGATCGCGCGTCATCTGACCCACTTTACGCAAAATCGCGGAACGATCCATTGGGGAGGATTTCTTCCAGGTAGCGAATGCCTTCTCTGCGGATTGCAGAGCCATATCAAGATCCGCCTGGGTGGCGTGTGGCAAATGGCCCAGCACTTCTTGTGTGGCGGGATTGATCACCTCTTGAGATGGGCGACCTTCGCCAGAAATGAAGTCCCCGTTGATATAAAGCGACAGTTTTTGATACATAAATGGTCCGATTCGACAGGAAAAAAAGAAAATGGAAAAAATTCTAAAATAATTGAAAAATAAATTAAACGAAAAAAACGTTTAAAATCAATGGGGCAATAAAAAAACGTGCAAAAAATGCGATTCCAGTAATATGACACAAGTCAGATGTGCTTGCACAAAAAAAATATGCGGTATATACTAGTCGTCTTTCCTAGATCAGAGCTAGGTTTTGCAGAATAAGCGCGCTAAGTTAAGTGCACTTAAACAGTAAGACTGAAAAGGCAGCAGCCAGTACTGAAATAAGAAAGAAAAAATTTAGCAGATTTCAACCCAGGGTGCCCTGTGGCGCCTAACGGGACCAAAACTGACTGAAAAGTTTACCGGTACTGCAATGGCAGACAGGTAAAAAGATTAGTTAAGTTGGAACAGGAAAAATCATGATCCAAATGCAGACCACGCTAGACGTGGCCGATAACACTGGTGCACGCTCCGTGATGTGTATCAAGGTGCTCGGCGGTTCTAAGCGCCGTTATGCCGCCATCGGCGATGTCATCAAGGTTACCGTCAAAGATGCGGCCCCACGCGGTCGCGTCAAAAAAGGCGAAATCTATAACGCAGTCGTCGTTCGTACGGCAAAAGGCGTTCGTCGTAAAGACGGTTCGCTGATTCGCTTCGGTGGCAATGCCGCCGTTTTGCTCAACGCCAAGCTCGAGCCCATCGGCACTCGTATCTTCGGACCCGTCACACGTGAATTGCGTGGCGAGAAGTTCATGAAGATCGTGTCCCTGGCGCCTGAAGTGCTGTAAGGAGCCAAGATGAATAAGATTCGCAAAGGCGACGAAGTCGTCGTACTCACAGGACGCGATAAAAAGCGTCGCGGAACCGTGATTGATCGAGTTGATGCAGACCACGTGCTGGTTGAAGGCATCAATATGGTTAAAAAACACGTGCGTCCAAACCCAATGCAGGGTACGGCTGGCGGCATTATTGAAAAAACAATGCCAATTCACATTTCGAACGTTGCACTCTTCAATCCCGCTACCGGCAAAGGTGAGCGAGTTGGTATTAAAGAGATCGACGGTCGTAAAGTTCGCGTTTATCGTTCCAGCGGCCAGCCCGTTGGCGCTAAAGCGTAAGGGGCGATGAACATGGCTCGTTTTCAAGAACTCTATCAAAACAAGATCGCCGGACAGCTCCGTGAGCAGTTCGGTTACGAAAGTGCGATGCAGGTGCCACGCATCACCAAGATCACCCTGAACATGGGTGTGTCTGAGGCAGTGTCTGACAAGAAAGTCATCGAACACGCAGTTTCGGATCTGACAAAAATTGCTGGTCAAAAGCCAGTGATCACCAAGACCAAGAAAGCTATCGCTGGTTTCAAAATCCGCGAAGATTATCCAATTGGTTGCATGGTGACGCTACGCGGTCAGCGCATGTACGAATTCCTGGATCGTCTCGTTTCAGTGGCTCTGCCACGTGTGCGTGACTTCCGCGGTATTTCGGGTCGTGCGTTTGATGGTCGTGGCAACTACAACATCGGTGTGAAAGAGCAGATCATTTTCCCCGAAATTGAATACGACAAAATCGACGTGTTGCGTGGGATGAATATCAGCATCACCACCACCGCCAAGACCGACGAAGAAGCCAAGGCGCTGTTGACAGCCTTTAGCTTCCCGTTCCGCAACTAAGGGGCGAAGACGTGGCTAAACTTTCAATGATCAATCGCGATGTAAAGCGTGTGAAAACAGCAGAGAAATTTGCTGCCAAGCGCGCTGCCCTCAAGGCAATCATCGACGATCAATCCAAGTCCGACGAAGAGCGTTACGAAGCGCGGCTGAAGATTCAACAGCTGCCCCGCAACGCAAGCCCAATCCGCCAGCGTAACCGCTGTGCAATTACGGGACGTCCTCGCGGTGTATTCCGCAAGTTCGGACTTGGCCGCATGAAACTGCGCGAATTGGCCATGAAGGGTGAAATCCCCGGCATGACCAAAGCAAGCTGGTAGGAGAATAAAACATGAGCATGAGCGATCCAATCGCCGATATGCTGACTCGCATTCGTAATGCGCAGCAGGTAGACAAACCATCGGTAACCATGCCCTCCTCCAAGCTGAAAGCAGCTATTGCTGCTGTGCTCAAGGATGAAGGCTATGTTGATGGTTTCCAGATTAAAGGTTCTGCTGAAAAGCCAGAACTCGAAATCACCCTCAAGTACTACGCTGGTCGTCCAGTGATCGAACGCATCGAACGCGTTTCGCGTCCTGGCCTGCGTATCTACAAAGGTCGTACCAACATTCCTCAAGTCATGAACGGCTTGGGTGTGGCCATCGTCTCCACTTCACGTGGCGTGATGACCGATCGCAAAGCACGCGCCAATGGCGTGGGCGGCGAAGTGTTGTGCTACGTGGCCTAAGGAGAACCTAATGTCACGTATCGCTAAATATCCAGTCGAATTGCCAAAAGGCGTCGAAGCAACAATCAAAGCCGACATGATCTCGGTCAAGGGCCCACTGGGCACCTTGAACCAGGCTCTGACCGGTGATGTCATCATCAATGAAGACGGCGGTAAGTTGTCCTTCATCGTTGCAAATGACTCACGTTTGGCCAAAGCTATGTCGGGCACGATGCGCGCTCTGGTTGCAAACATGGTTACCGGTGTCAGCAAGGGTTTTGAGCGTAAGCTCAACCTGGTTGGCGTGGGTTACCGTGCTGCCGTACAAGGCAATGCAATCAAATTGCAACTCGGTTTTTCGCATGACGTCGTACATCCGATGCCAGAAGGCGTGAAAGCTGAATGTCCCACTCAGACTGAAATCATTCTGAAGGGTTCAAATAAGCAGGTTGTTGGTCAGGTTGCTGCTGAGATTCGCGCATACCGTCCGCCAGAGCCCTACAAAGGCAAAGGCGTTCGTTATCACGACGAGCACGTCACGATCAAAGAAACCAAGAAGAAATAATCGCGCAAACAAGGAATCATCATGGACAAAAAAGTTTCCCGTTTGCGTCGTGCAGTACCGACGCGTAAGAAAATCGCCGAATTGCGAGTTAATCGCCTTCAGGTTTTCCGCTCGAATCTGCACATTTATGCAAACATTATTTCGCCCGAAGGCAACACTGTTCTGGTTTCGGCCTCAACAGTAGAGCCTGAAGTTCGTCAACAACTGGCAGGTCAGACAGGTAAAGGCGGTAACGCCGCAGCTGCTTCACTGATCGGCAAGCGCGTCGCTGAAAAAGCGAAAGCTGCTGGCATCGAGCTAGTTGCTTTTGATCGCTCGGGTTTCCGTTACCACGGCCGTATTAAAGCCTTGGCCGATGCCGCGCGTGAAGCCGGTCTGAAGTTTTAAGCGAGGAATAGTCAAATGGCTAAAGAACAACGCAAGAACGCTCCTGAAGAGCGAGATGACGGTCTTCGCGAAAAAATGATCGCGGTCAACCGCGTCAGCAAAGTCGTTAAAGGTGGTCGCACCATGAGCTTTGCAGCGCTGACCGTTGTTGGCGATGGCGATGGCCGCGTCGGAATGGGCAAGGGCAAAGCACGTGAAGTGCCAGTTGCTGTTCAGAAAGCAATGGAACAGGCTCGTCGCGAGCTGTTCAAAGTTGCACTGAAGAACGGTACGCTGCACCACACCGTGGTTGGCAAGCATGGCGCCTCGACAGTTCTGATTTCGCCAGCAGCAGAAGGTACTGGCGTGATTGCCGGCGGCCCAATGCGCGCTATTTTTGATGTAATGGGCGTGCGTAACGTCGTGGCAAAAAGCCTCGGCTCAAGCAACCCTTACAACATGGTTCGTGCCACGCTGAATGGCTTGCGCGCGTCCCTCACCCCGTCGGATGTTGCTGCCAAGCGCGGCAAGACCGTCGAAGAGATTTTGGGGTAAGTCATGGCTCAAAAACAAGTCAAAGTGACCCTGGTCCGTTCGACCATCGGTACAAAGCAAGATCACCGCGACACCGTTCGTGGCTTGGGTCTGCGTCGTATCAACAGCAGCAAAGTGCTGGTTGATACACCCGAAGTGCGTGGGATGATCAATAAAGTCGATTATCTCGTGTCAGTTTCGGAAGTCTGAAAGGAACAACGATGTCGATTACTCAACTCAATACGATCAAGCCTGCTGAAGGCTCAACCCATGCCAAGCGCCGCGTAGGTCGTGGCATTGGTTCGGGTCTGGGCAAGACTGCCGGTCGCGGCCACAAAGGTCAGAAATCACGTTCAGGCGGCTTCCATAAAGTCGGCTTTGAAGGTGGTCAGATGCCTTTGCAGCGTCGTTTGCCAAAGCGCGGCTTCTCCATTCTTGACGGCCACTTGTTCGCACAGATTCGTCTGTCCGATTTGCAAGCTTTGCCTGTCGAAGAAGTGGATGTGCAAGTGCTCAAGCAAGCTGGTGTGATTGGTCAGCAGGTTCGTTACGTAAAAGTATTTAAGTCTGGCGAATTGTCACGCAAAGTTACCCTCAAAGGTATCGGTGCAACGGCTGGTGCGCGTGCTTCTGTTGAAGCCGCCGGTGGCTCAATCGCTTAAGACGGATTAGAAAAGAATGGCAACAGCTCAGACAACAGGAAAAGCAGGCCCACGCTACGGTGACTTAAAACGCCGTCTCGTGTTCCTGGTGCTCGCTTTGGTGGTGTATCGCCTCGGCACACATATTCCTGTTCCTGGCATTAATCCAGACGCGCTGGCAGATCTGTTTAAACAGAACAAAGATGGAATTCTTGGTCTGTTTAATATGTTCTCCGGCGGAGCGTTGTCACGCTTTTCGATTTTCGCGCTGGGGATCATGCCCTACATTTCTGCATCAATTATTATGCAGCTAATGTCGGTGGTGGTTCCTTCGCTCGAAGCGATCAAGAAAGATGGTGAAGCTGGTCGTCGCAAGATTACGCAGTACACCCGCTACGGCACAGTATTGTTGGCTTTGATTCAGGCAGTCGGTATTTCTGTCGCACTTGAGTCTCAGCCAGGTCTGGTTATTGAATCAGGCTTGATGTTCCGCATCACTACGGTCGTTACTTTGGTAACAGGCACAATGTTTGTGATGTGGTTAGGCGAGCAGATCACTGAACGTGGTCTTGGTAACGGAATTTCGATCTTGATTTTCGCTGGTATTGTCGCTGGGTTGCCTAGTGGACTGGCTGGACTTCTGGATCTGGTGCGTACGAATGCAATGTCGGCCCTGTCAGCATTGTTTATCATCGCCCTGGTTGTATTAGTAACAGCTTTCGTTGTGTTGGTTGAGCGTGGTCAACGCAAAATCACGGTGAATTACGCAAAGCGCCAAGTGGGTAACAAGGTTTACGGTGGACAAACGTCGCACTTGCCCTTGAAGCTCAACATGGCCGGTGTGATTCCTCCGATTTTTGCTTCATCGATCATTTTGTTCCCTGCAACAATTACGAGCTGGTTTTCAAGCAGTGAAAACATGCGTTGGTTAAGCGATCTGGCTGCTGCTCTGGCACCACGTCAACCGCTCTATATCACCTTGTATGCCACAGCGATTATTTTCTTCTGCTTTTTCTACACGGCCCTGGTTTTCAACAGCCGCGAAACAGCAGATAACTTAAAAAAGAGCGGTGCCTTTGTTCCAGGGATTCGTCCAGGTGAACAGACAGCAAAGTTTATTGACAAGATTTTGATGCGATTGACCTTGGCTGGTGCCATGTACATCACGTTGGTGTGTTTGTTACCAGAGTTCTTGGTCATGCGTTGGAATGTTCCGTTTTACTTTGGCGGCACCTCTTTGCTAATTATTGTTGTAGTTACGATGGACTTCATGGCACAGGTTCAGGCCTACATGATGTCTCACCAGTACGATTCACTGCTCAAGAAGTCAAACTTCAAGGGCTCGAATCTGCCAATGAGATAAGCGAGAACAATGTCAAAGGACGACGTCATTCAGATGCAGGGCGAGATTCTTGAGAATCTCCCTAATGCAACGTTCCGCGTTAAGTTGGAAAACGGCCACGTAGTTTTGGGTCATATTTCCGGCAAGATGCGTATGCACTACATCCGGATTTTGCCGGGCGATAAAGTCACTGTGGAGCTCACGCCCTATGACCTAACGCGCGCCAGAATCGTATTCCGCTCTAAATAAGCGGCCGGGTTACGTAAATAACAGGAGTCAACCATGAAAGTAATGGCATCGGTTAAGCGGATCTGCCGCAACTGTAAAATTATTAAACGTCACGGTGTTGTGCGAGTCATTTGCACTGATCCGCGTCACAAACAGCGTCAGGGTTAATCTTGATTAACCTCACCGCAACGTATTAAATCAAGGAACAGTCATGGCCCGTATTGCTGGCATCAACATTCCGCCGCATCAGCACGCAGAGATCGGCCTGACCGCCATTTTTGGCATCGGTCGTACTCGCTCACGCAAAATTTGCGAAGCAGCTGGTGTGCCCCTGTCGAAGAAGGTCAAGGATCTCACCGACGCAGAACTCGAGCGCATCCGCGAACACGTAGGTGTGTTCTCGGTTGAGGGCGACCTGCGACGCGAAGTTCAGCTCTCGATCAAGCGATTGATCGACCTGGGTACTTATCGTGGCATGCGTCATAAACGCGGTCTGCCCGTTCGCGGTCAACGCACTCGCACCAACGCCCGCACCCGCAAGGGACCGCGTCGCGCTGCTGCAAGCCTGAAGAAATAAAGAGGATTAGAAGATGGCTAAAGCTTCTGGCGGTGGCGCAACACGCGTCCGCAAAAAAGTCAAAAAGAACGTATCGGACGGCATTGCGCACGTTCATGCGTCTTTTAACAACACTATCATCACAATCACCGATCGTCAGGGCAATGCTCTGTCATGGGCAACGTCTGGTGGTGCTGGTTTCAAAGGCTCACGTAAATCGACACCGTTTGCAGCACAGGTTGCTGCAGAAACGGCCGGTAAAGTGGCTATTGAATACGGTATCAAGACGTTGGAAGTTCGTATCAAGGGCCCAGGCCCAGGTCGCGAATCTTCCGTGCGTGCCTTGAATGCGCTGGGTATTAAGATTTCGAGCATTGCCGATATCACACCCGTGCCGCATAACGGCTGCCGTCCGCCTAAGCGTCGTCGTATCTAAGGGAAACCCAAATGGCACGTTACACTGGTCCCAAATGCAAACTTTCGCGCCGCGAAGGTATTGATCTGTTCCTGAAGAGCGCACGTCGCTCACTCGAATCAAAGTGCAAACTTGACTCGAAGCCAGGTCAACATGGTCGCACCTCAGGTGCTCGTACATCAGACTACGGTCTGCAACTGCGTGAAAAGCAAAAGCTCAAGCGTATGTACGGCGTGATGGAAAAGCAATTCCGTAAATACTTCGCTGAAGCCGAGCGTCGCAAGGGTAACACCGGCGAACAGCTCATTCAGTTGCTCGAATCACGTTTGGATAACGTTGTTTACCGCATGGGTTTTGGCTCAACACGCGCCGAAGCACGTCAGCTGGTTTCACATCGTGCAATCGAACTGAACGGTCACACTGCAGACATCCCATCAATGCTGGTTAAGTCCGGTGATGTGGTTGCTGTTCGTGAGAAGTCAAAGAGCCAGGCTCGCATTCGCGAATCGATGGATCTGGCTTCAGGCTTGGGCATCCCCCAGTGGGTGGAAGTCGATGCTGCCAAATTGACTGGTACATTCAAGCAAGTTCCTGATCGTGCTGACGTCGCTCGCGACATCAACGAATCAATGGTCGTTGAATTGTATTCACGTTAATTTCTGACTTGTTTGAGTTGGATATGGATGACATATCTGACTCGGGCCATACAGAATATCTCGCTTGACCGGATCAATCATCTTGCAAAAGATGGTTATCCGGTCAAGTGGGTTTGTAAGAAGTAACAAATCCACAGCCGGATTTCCGGTTTCCCTCAGCCTTATCGGTGTAACGAACCGAGGGTATTGAAAAGGAATGATCGATATGTCACAAGGTTTTCTCAAGCCACGCTCCATCGAAGTCGAACCAGTCGGTACGAACCATGCAAAAATCATCATGGAACCCTTCGAACGCGGTTACGGCCACACATTAGGCAACGCACTGCGTCGCATTCTGCTTTCTTCAATGACTGGCTATGCGCCAACTGAAGTTCAGATTACTGGTGTTGTGCACGAGTACTCAACGATTGCTGGCGTGCGTGAAGACGTAGTCGATATCCTTTTGAATCTGAAGGGTGTGGTGTTCAAGCTTCACAGCCGTGACGAAGTGACGCTGGTTCTGCGCAAGCAGGGCGCAGGCCCAGTCTTGGCCTCAGACATTGAATTGCCCCATGATGTTGAAATCGTGAACCCAAATCAGGTGATCGCGACATTGACAGAATCTGGCAAACTTGAAATGCAAGTCAAGGTCGAAAAGGGCCGTGGCTATGTTCCAGGTAACGTTCGTGCCCTGATCGATGATCGTGCACACACGATCGGTCGTATCGTTTTGGATGCCTCGTTTAGCCCAGTGCGCCGCGTCAGCTACGCTGTCGAAAACGCACGTGTTGAACAGCGTACAGATTTGGACAAACTGATTCTCGACGTTGAAACAAACGGCGTGATTTCTCCAGAAGAAGCTGTTCGTCAATCAGCCCGCATTCTGATGGACCAGATCTCTGTGTTTGCCGCACTTGAAGGCGCTGGTGATTCTTACGAAGCTCCTGCACGTGGCACACCTCAGATTGATCCAGTTCTGTTGCGTCCGGTTGATGATCTCGAACTGACAGTTCGTTCGGCTAACTGCCTGAAAGCAGAAAATATCTATTACATCGGTGATTTGATTCAGCGTACTGAGAATGAACTGCTCAAGACGCCAAATCTGGGCCGTAAGTCCTTGAATGAAATCAAAGAAGTCTTGGCCGCACGCGGTTTGACTTTGGGCATGAAGCTGGACAACTGGCCTCCAATGGGCCTCGAGCGTCCATAATCTATAATAGCGGCGCTGAAATGATTTCAGAGCCGCTGTTTAAGACAGAATTCGTTGTAAACAGCAGTACAAGTATTACCAGAAGTTTTACCAGAGTACCCCACACCCGGCCCGCAGCTTTTGCTGATAGAAGAGCCGGTTTAATCCGAGTTAATAAAAACTCATTTAGATTCATAAGGATATATCATGCGTCACGGTAATGGTTTGCGTAAGCTGAACCGCACAAGCAGTCATCGTCTGGCTATGTTCCGCAACATGGCTGTTGCACTTCTCCAGCACGAAGCTATCAAAACAACGCTGCCAAAGGCAAAAGAATTACGCCGCATCGTTGAGCCCCTGATCACAATGGGCAAGACCCCAACTCTGGCTAACAAGCGTTTGGCTTTCGCCCGCTTGCGTGACCGTGAAATCGTTCTGAAGCTGTTTGCTGAAATCGGCCCACGTTACGCTGCTCGTAACGGCGGTTACACCCGTATTCTGAAAATGGGTTTCCGTCAGGGCGACAACGCTCCTATGGCCTACATGGAACTGGTTGACCGTCCTGTTGCTGAAGAAGCAGCTGACGCAGCCGAATAAATGCAAGGCAACCATTCTTGTAATGGTTGAACTAAGCCCCAGAATCTTAAAGATCTGGGGCTTTTTTCTTGCCTTAAGCAGCCCCAAGAATCAAAGGGTTTGCGCGAGGACAGATGAGTCAGGCGATACAATAAGTCGCAAATAACCGGTCAAGCGGAACTTCAAGCATGCAGCCAGCAGACGTGGTGGTCGTTCTCACCAATGCACCAGATTTATTGCTCGCCAAGCGGATATCGCATCTTTTGATCGAAGAAGGTTTGGCTGCCTGCGTCAATGTTGGTGCACCCGTTTTATCTATTTATGGGTGGAAGGGCGAAGTTGAGGGTGCAGAAGAAATTCCGATGACGATTAAGACAACGTGGCAAAAACAAGCATTGTTAATAGCCAGGTTAAAAGAACTCCACCCGTACGAAATACCGGAAGCACTTGTTTTACCGGTACTGTCAGGTTATGAGCCTTATCTGGACTGGGTCAGAAGTTTGACTCAGCAGACTCCCAAGGCATAAGAGGCGCAATAGGAATGAAGCAGCACCCTAACCTCGCGCTATTTGCGATAACAGACACGATGCGCGTTTGGTTACGACTGTGTTTGTTATTAATCTGTGTGGTTGTTTTGCCTTTTGCCGCAAACGACGCAAAGGCGGATCAGGATGGCTTTCTGGATCCAGAAAAAGCATTTGTCTTGACCGCTGATATGTCCGGCCAAGATGTCATCGCGTTGCATTTCAAAATTGCAGACGGTTACTACATGTATCGAGAGCGTTTTAGTTTCGCGTTCGATACAGAACAAATCAAAGTTGC
>JACCDU010787434.1_pt1 | contig 10717 bp, 18 predicted proteins | sample 7446081 | NCBI WGS metagenome assembly JACCDU01 (sample SAMN15323447, study PRJNA562643) | freshwater metagenome | isolation source: river surface water | place: USA:Blue River Watershed | collected 2017-08-17
GGTGTCCAACGTCCAGACCTCAATGACCCCGCCCGTCACCAACTCCATGCGCTTGTCCTGCTCGTTCTGCCGCGCCACGATGGGCTGGAGCCGCTGGCTCAGTTCCCGCCACGCCTCCAGCGCCAGCTTGTAACTCGGGGCGAACCAGCCCACCGGCTGCCCCTTCAGCGCCGCATCACAGGCCAGCCGAATCCCCAGCGCCGACTTGCCATACCGCCGCCCGCACATCACCACCCGGAACCGGGCAGGATGGTCCGCCACCCGGCGCTGGCCGGGATGTAGCTTGTGCAAGCGGACGTTGACCTCTTTGGCTTTCGGCTTGGCGGCTGGCACGAATCTCCACAGTGGTGGCTAGGTCCAGGTCGCTCGCAGGTCAGACGTAACGGGTGCCCGCCAGAGGACCGATGATCTGCGCCCTCGATGCCTAGCTGATTTTTTCACGCCGCAACTGGTGGGGGTGCTGCGTTGCCCCACCCGCTCGGCAGCAAACTACCACCCATCCGCGGCCATCGTCAACAAGGACTTGAGCAGGCACGGAGCCTATTGCCGCAGTGTATAATCTACCCTTGCCACCCCCTGTTTGTCAAGTGGTGATTCGGGATTTCTTCGGGGCGGAGGCACTAGGGACCATAGGACCATGGGACCATGGGACCATGTGCACACTCTTGGTACTTGGTACTTGGTACTTGGTACCTGTTCCCAGTTACTTAGTTACTAAATACTAGCGCAGTTATCGTTAGGGTGCATCCCCATGCACCCCCCCCTGCACCGGGATGCACCCCCCCCTCCTCGGTTCCTCCCTGCGGGTCGGTCGGCAAAGCCTCCCTCCCCTTGGGCCGGATCGCTTCGCTGACGCTCAGCGCCCCGGAGCGTTGACGGGATTTGGGATATCAGCGCTGAAAGTCCGGTCTTCCTGCGCTGACTTGTACCACTCCCCTGCTTTTCCGCGCTTGGTCGCTTTTTCCTCAGCACATTCCGGCGCCGTCAACGTCTCCTTCGCGCTGGAATGGCGCTTTCGCGCAACAAAATAGGGTGAGGGCTACCCAGATAGCCCCCACCCCATTTCAGGCCCGCAGAATCGAAATCAGCGCTGTTAGGCGATTTCGTCGCGGTCTGGCGCTGGCAACGCCCGTATCGGCGCTTCCGCCGCCGCTTTCAGCACCGCGGTCACCGCCGCCTCCCGGAGCGCCTTGACATTCCGTACCGGCACCTCGTCCTCGATGACCTTGACTTGCAGCGTCTGCTGGCCTTCGTGCTGGACGGTCTGCTTCTCGCCGTACTCCGCCGGCGCTGACTTGGCGGCCGCCCACTTGAGCGTCTCGATCAGCACCCGATCCATCGCCGTGGTCTGGGTCGTGCTCTCCCGGGCCACCCGAATCGCCTCCTCCGCCAACGCCGCGCCCAAGAGCGGCCGACAGCGCTGGTACTCCGCGGTCCAGTCGGCGTCCTTGGCGATCCACTGCCGCACCGTCCCCGGGTTCAGCTTTAAGCGCCGGCAGGTATCCGCCACCGTGTGCCCGTTGGTCATCCCCTCGAACACTTGGGCCACAATCGCCGCCTGCTCGTCCTTCGGCTTCGACGCCGACCGCGGCTTCCGCGGCGTCTTGCCCCCACCCGTCCCCTCTGTCATCGTGCGCTCCTTGAGTTGTACCAGTGCCACTCCTGCCCCAAGATACTGGCGACTTGTACCACGCAACAGGGGTGGCTGAGGGGGTGGAGTCACTCTCGCCGCCACGCACCGGGGACATACCCCCCCACCCCCTGCCCTCTTGCTTGCTCTCTCGTGTCCTGTTTCCAGGACGCATAGAGCTGCGGGGTGTCCTGTTTCCTGGACGCTGCCAAGTTCCTTGGCACTCTTGCAAAATGCAACACCCGCCAGGCGCACTATGCAACGCTAACGAACGCGCACGGGGGCGAGGGGCATTGGAGGCGCGGGGGCAAGCCCCCCGACAGCCCCCCGACAGCCCCTCACCGCGCCTTAATGCAATCCTAATGCAATCCTAATGTTTCCAGGCTTGCGCCCCCTGTCTCCTATCGTATCTTCCTCCCGTGCCGCACGTTGCGGCGCGATCACTATTCACTCAAGGGGGATCAGCAGATGCCATTCATCTACAGCAATCCGGCGCGCGAGGAAGACATGGGGGCCCTCCCGGACGTGCAAGTCTTCCAGCTCACCGCGGAAGATGTGGCCCAGGAAGACAGCGATCTACTGCGAGAGTATCTCAAGCGATTCCCTCTCGCGGCCATGAATAGCCGGGAGCATGACAAGATGCTCGCGGTGATGATCGAGGAAGAGGGCATCACCGGGGGATGGACATGGTGGACGTGCTTTCCCGGATGTCTGCCGGACTCCGGGCCGATGGGTATCTATGCCACTAGGGAAGAGGCAGAGGCAGCGGCGAGAGACTTTCTCGCGGAGTGACGTCGGGCCCATGCGGGGGATCGAGCCCCGGACCTAGTGCAACGCTAGGCGCATGGCATGGCACGACCGCGCCGGACGGATTCCGGCACCACGAACGCAGGGGGAGCAATGGCGAACGTAGAGCTAGCACCGCGCACGTTGTTGGATACGGCACCAGGGGCGTTCGGGATGCCGTGGGAGTTGTGGCATATCGGGGCGGGATGGCACGTTGCGGGGTCCGGGGTCCGATGGCAGGAGCGCGACACCTACCTAGTGACGCGCCGCCGTCCGAACGGCACAACGTGGGGACAGCACTACGGGACCGAGCAGGAAGCGCGGGAGTATTTTGACACCTACACGACCCCGGTGGTCGCTGTCGAGGGGGTCCGCTAATGCGCTCGACATCTTGGGTTATTGTGGACCGAGAGACGGGGCGGGCCGTCTGTGAAATCTGGCGGGAGTCTGTCGCGGCGAAGGTAGACGCCGCCCGGTATGAGGCGGTCCCCATCCTGGACTGGCTCTATCGCGTCAACGCCGCGGCGAAAGGGGAGGGAAACTAATGCGCCCCGAACAATGGGAACCCCTCCCCCGGCGGGAGGATCGCCCCCCGACGTGGTGGGAGCGCAACGGCGGCGGGGTTGCCGTCGTGGGGGTCATGTTCTTTCTCGCGCTGCTCGACATCCTGGGGCTGTAGTGCTTGACTTGCCCATCGCCCTAGCCGTATAGTTGACTCACCCACCACACAAGGAGCTAGACCTATGCGCGAAACGTTCCGCACCCTGCCGTCATTCTGGGCCCCGTATCTCATCAACGGGGACGACACGGGGATGACTGACGCCGAGCGGCGACAGGCCGACGACTTTCTGACGCTGCACCGGCTCCCCGCCCCGGTATCGTGCGAAGATGACGGGTTCCGCCGATATAACGACGCGCACGACCTCGGCGGGGAAGCCGCGAAGGGCCAGGACTGCAGCGTCTACGGGTTCCTGGTTGATGAGATTGCCGCCGACATGCTCGACTAATCCACCCACCCACACGAGGAGACAGAGACAATGCCCCGCACCACGAACGTAGACAACGGCACGGAAACGATTGATTCCCGCGACATTATCGCCCGAATCGAGGAGCTTCGCGCCGAACGTGAAGCAAGCGACGACTCCGAGCAATGGGATGTCGACAATATGCAAGAGGCGACCGAACTACACGCGCTGGAAATGCTACAGGATGAGGCCAGGGACTACGCTGCCGACTGGCACCACGGGGAAATCCTGATCCGTGATAGCTATTTCACCGACTACGCCCGGGAGATGCTGGAAGATTGCGGGACGATCCCCAGAGAGGGGCGGGGAGGCCTGCCGTGGTTTGTCGAGATTGACTGGGAGGCGACCGCCCGGAACGTCCGCGCCGACTATACCGCCGTCGATTTTGATGGCGTCACCTACTGGATTCGCTGACCCCACCCCGCGACCGGGGGCACCCCGCCCCCGGCGCATCAACCCCAGAGAGAGGAACCGCTATGCCGATGTACCCCGTTATATTCGTGACCGTCCCGTGCCACTCGGACGGATCGGAGGATGAAAGCCGGAAGGAGGGCGAACTAATCGCCTACGCGATGGGCGCAACGCAACAGGAGGCCGAGGACGTAGCGCGAGTGTGGCGGGAGATTTTCTCCGACACGACGGCTATCTATACGCCCCAGGGCAAGCCCCGGCGACGGCTCGGCCTTGTGCGAAGCAACCCGTACCCGACCGCCCCGGTCGAGCCAAACCGCCTCCGGGCGAACGCTTTCCTGATTTATCCAGAGCCCGACACGTTCACCGATGGCCCCCGCTTCATCCCGGAGGACTTCGCGTCATGATCCAGACCCACACGCTCACCTATCGCAACTGGTCCGCCATCCTGCACGACCTGGAACTGACGCAGAGGGAGCGCGAAGAGGCCGAAGCGTTCCTAGAGCACCACGCGACATGGGGAGACGCAGCGTATACGATAATCGAGCCGGAAATCGCGGTCGAGGCCCTGGTGCATACGATCCGGGGGTTTAACCCCGAGGGGCCAGACACCGAGGAACTGGTGCGGCTGGCGGTCGATGCGGTCGGTGGTCACGCCGTAAACCTGGAGATGTGACCCATGACCGCTACCCGCCGCTGGTTCCGGGTCTGGTTCCGGCACGCCGACGACCCGCTGCGCTCCGAGGACACGCTGATTGTGAACGCGACCGACGAACACGCGATCTATAAGCAGATGGCAAGCGAAAACAAGCGCGTGACGGCCTGTTACGCGCAATACCCCGACACCGCTGAGGAGGCCACCCCGTGACCGCCCCCGCCTTCCCCTTCCCCGACCCCGCCAACGTGCCGCCCACCCCCCGGTGGCGGCCCATCTTGAAGGTCGTCTACGCCTACTTGAACGCCGAGCCGCTCCCCGCCGACGAACGCCGCCGCCTGAAAATCTTGGCGGACGGGATTATTGAGGCGTACCGCGACGGGTGGAACGGGTTCATCCCAGACGAGGAGCTGCACCCGGGGGACTTGGATCTGTGACCGACGGACTCCTCCGCAGCCGGGACGCGGCGGCCCTCTGGGGCTGCCCCGCCCGTGGCTTCACGCAACGGATGGCGCGGTGGGGCGTCCAGCCCGTCGTCCGCACCGCCACCACCCGCGAGGGCGGGAAATCGCATTGGTGGCGACCGACCGATGTGATGCGGGCGCGATCGCTGGCGGCGAAGGAGGCGGCGAAGGAGGCCGCCGAGCAGGCCGCCAAGCGGCCCCCTGAACCGACCGACGAGGCCACCCGCCGCAAGCGGGAACACCTCGCCATCATCCGCCGGCACTACGCGCAGGAACGCTGGCGGAAATACTGGACGGCGAAAGATGTAGCCCGACAGGCGGCAAAGCGAGCCGCGAAGCAAGCGAAGGGGGCCCGATGATAACGCGACACGTTACGCTTCACCTCCCCGGCACCGCGCCCCGGAATATGGGCGCCTTCTCGGGGACATCGGAGCGGTCGATCGTCTTCCAGGTGCTGGAACGCTGGCCCCTCCTGCCGCCGAACTGCCTCTACCTCGACGGACAGCCCATCCAAGCGCCGAAAGCCCCCGGCTTCCGCGACCCCGGCACCCGCGCCAAGGCCGCCGAGCGCCTCCGCGATCCCGAGGTGCAACGTCGGAAGGTCGCGGCGCGGCTGGCGACCGAGGCGGCCCGTCGCGCCCGTGAGGCGGCGATGACGCCGGAGGAGCGGGCCAAGCTGGCGAAGCAACGCAAGGCGCGGTATGACGCCCGCTGGCACCGCTACTGGGCGGCGAAGGACGCCAAGCGACAGGCGGAACGGGCCGCGAAGAACGCCACGCCGGGGGGTGCCTGATGCTGGCCCTTTTCGCGCTGGCGGTGACGCTGTTCCTCGTTGGCCTGACGATGGCGGACGAGCCGTGACGCTCCTCCTGCTGCTGGCGCCCGCCGCCATCCTCGCCGGGATTGCCGTGGTCGAGTGGTCGCTGGCGTGGTGGGAGGACGACCAGCCCTGACCCCGAAGACACGAACACCCCACCGCGGAGTCATCCGGGTGGGGTGCCGTGTCAGAGGAGGAGAGTGCCAGGTTGCCCCGGCCCCAGAAAGCTACACCCCGAGCGCCATCCGCGCAAGGGCCCACAGCAACTTGGCCCCCATCCAGAGGCCACCAACGAAGCACCAGCCGACGATGATCAGCGTGAGGACGACTCCCCACGCCTCGACCTGCATCCGGCGCTTACTCGGGCCGTTCATCGGCGGGCTCATTCCGGACGCTCGTGACGACGGGACGCGCGGGGGGCTTTGGCTTGTGGACAAATAGGGCCAGCTTCAGCCGGCCCCGGCTCCGCCCCTCCCGCGACAGCACCACGCGGGCGACGTTGGCGGGGAGCGCTTGCTTCCCCGCGTCCGCCCCCCGCCCGCCCTGTAACCGCGCCAGCGGGTTCGACGGGGGCTGCGGCCCCTCCGCGAACACGCCGCGGGCGTTGTAGTCCGTCGGCAGGTGCGGGCCGAAGCTGTCCGGGTCGTCCCATCGGGGGGTGGGCATCGTCCCCAGTATCTGGCATATCCCGGAAGTTGTCAAGTACCCGGATCGTTATCGTCGCTCCGGCGGTCGCCTTGTCCGGAGGCCCGGACTCATCGAACCGCCAGAGTTCCCACCGCACCTGGCTGTCATCCCACCACACGCCCTCGCCCTGCGTGATCCCGTCCCGGCAGTTCTTCGACCAGTTGAGATCGCGCCGCCGACGATCCGGCTCCCGCACCACGCACTCGAACGCCAGCGGGCCCTCCTGTCGCACCCACTTGGCCTTCCGGGCGGCGGCGAGGGCGAGCTGGCCGATGAGTTCCTTGCTGGCGCGGTACTCTTTGGTCAGGATAAACGACCCGGATACGAACTTCCGGTTGTCGGAGCAGAGCGCGGCCCACGGCACGGAGAAGGTCAGCGCATCAGGCATCGGTCACCTCCCACGAGCCGCCCGTCAGGGCTTCGCGGAGCCGGAACCCAATCCACGCCGCCACCGGGGAGGCCACGCCGTTCCCGCACGCCTTGTAGCGGGCGGTATCGGAGAGCGCGTAAGGCCGACCTTGAGCGTCGAGGCCCTGCGCTGTCCAGCCATCAGGCCAGCCCATCAACCGCTCACACTCCACCGGAGTCAGGCGACGGGGAACGCCGCAGGTCGTGGAGCGCAGAATGGCCTCGGCCATCTGCGGCGCGTCCTGCCCGTTCAGGCCAGGTGCCGCCGGATGCGCTCCCATCGTAATCGTCGGAAACACGACCTGATCGTTGGCAGTCCCGAGCGTGAGCGAACGCTCGGGACTCAGGAGCGGCCCCTTCCCGCCGCCCGGCTTGCCCTCGCGGTTGCGGAGGACGATGGCGGTGTAATCCGTCACGCGGTTCTGGTGGTCGCCAGAGAGGGTGTTATCGCTAACACCCTCTCCGTTGCCTCGGGCGTCATAGGTCAGGACAGCTGGCGTAAACAGATTTGTCAGAGTGGGGCTTGGGTCGCCATCTTTGCCAATCCCACATCCCTGTCTGTTCTGGCTATCTTTCTCCGTCGTTCGGGTGGCATTGCGAGTGTCTATTGGGTATGCGCCCGTTGCTGCAACGCCTGCTCCAATATCAAGTGAGCGAGGAACAAGATGCTCTGTCTCCGTGAAACCAATGCTATTCATTTTTGGAACAATGGGTCCGACAATATTGCGCGTGACCGCAGCGCTTGCTCCAGTATCGGCGGGAGCTGCTTGCCCCGACGTTCGCTTCTTCTTAAAATTCCCTGACACGCCCTCGAAGAGAGATAGTACTTCGGCGGGATCGACCCCTCCGCCTCTAACACCGAGGACAAAGACACGGCGGCGGCGCTGTGGCACCCCGAAGTATTGAGCGTCCAGTACCCGCCACGCGGCGACTCCGCGACGACCACGCACGACACCTCCGCCGCCCCGCCATCCTCGGGCGGGAACAGCGACAGCGTCTCCGACGAATACAGAAAGGATGGCAGCAAAGTCTTCTCCCTTGTTTGAGGATAACATACCCACCACGTTTTCATACAGCGCGAATGGCGCCTGCGATTCTTCCCAAATCCGGAGCGCATCCAGCACCAGCACGGATCGCTCGCCGTCCATCCCCGACCGCTTCCCCGCAATCGAGAAGTCCTGACACGGGGCCCCGAAGGTCAGCATCGTGAATGGCCCCACCTCCTGCACGAGGTCGTGCCCATTAAGCTGGGAGACATCGCCCCACAGCGGCACCTCGGGCCACTGCCGACGGAGCACGGCCCGGGCGTGGTCATCCCACTCGGCGTGGCCGACGCACCGCCAGCCCGCCATCTCCAGCCCGCGACTCATCCCGCCGACCCCAGCGAACAACTCCACAAAGGTCATGTCGCTCACTTCATCCTCCCGTAAGTGGTCAAGCGTCCGTGAATCTGCTCTTGCTCTTCGATGCTCATCGTCCGCGGCAACAGGCGGAGCGTGGTGTAGTCCCACCGCACCGGGATGTCATCGACGCTCCCGTGCCGATTCTTGTCCACGATGAGCCAGGTGTCCGCCTGACTCCCCGACCGCTCGAACCGCGAGTGGTCGAACAGCAGCACCTGATGGCTATCGTTCTCGATGGCGCTCCCGCCCATCAACCCCTGCGCCACCGGACGTTCGCTTCGGGCCGCCGAAGTCTGGCGGTTGAACTGCGAGAGCGCGATTAGCGTGACGCCGAGCTGGTGCGTCAGGTCCCGGAGCTGGTGCGCGACCAGTTCCATCCGGTCGTGGATGGAGTGCGCGTTGGCGGTCCAGACCAGTTGCAGGTAGTCCAGCACGAAGTACCGACTCCCGTGGTTCTCGGCGTAATGCTTGATGCAGGCCGTGACATCGGTGAGGCGGGACAGCGGACGGCGGTTCACCAGCAGGTGCCCCCCGGTCTGCTCCCGCAACTCATTCACCCGCCGCTGGGCCGTGGCGTACGTCTCGCCCCGGAACCCCGGCCCCTGCTCCAGTTCGACGACCGGCACCCCCGCGGCAATCGCAAGGTAGCGGGTCGCCAGCTCCGAGCGCGACATCTCCAGCGAGAGGAACGTCGGCACCTCGCCGTGCCGCACCGCCTCGTGCGCCAGGTTGAGCCCGATGAGCGACTTGCCGGTGCCGGTGTTGGCGCCGATTGTCACGAACCAGCCGCGGGCCAGCCCAATCCCACCGCCCCCACCGCGGCACATCGTGTTCCACATCGGGAGCATCGTCGGCACCGCGTCGATGGGGGCCAGTTTCTCGTCGAGGAGGTGCTGGAGCGTATCGCCGGAGATGGAATCAAAGACCACCGCCGGCCCCTCGGCCCCGATGGGCGTGGCCGCCTGCACGAGCGAGCGCCAGACCGGACCGAACGCCTCGCGGTCGAGCCGCTGGTGCAGGTCGCAGAGGTCCTTGACCGGGGTGCCCTCCAGCTGCACCTCGCGGATCACCTTGGCCTTGGGTAGGTCCTTGGCGACGGCAGCGACCAACGTGGCCCCGCCCTCGTCCGGCTCCTGCCAGACATAGACCTCGCGGCCCGACAGGAGCGGCGCGTAGTCCGAGCGCCACTGCGAGGCGCCGGGCAGGCCGACCACACAGAGTCCGTGCTGCCAGCCCGCGTGGCAATCCGACTCGCCCTCGACGATAATCACGGGAGCCGTGATGGGGGCCTGCGCGAGGACATCCTGCCCGTACAGCGGGGCGCCTTCGCCGTCGCGGTCCCAGAAGGTCCCCTTCTGCGTCCGCAGTTTGGTCCGAATGACCTGACCATCGGCGTTGCGGTAGGGGATGGCGACCAGCGCGTCCCCGAACTTGCCCACCCGCTCCTCGACCCCGGCGCGGCGTAACGTGTCCAGTGACAACCCCTTCCGCTCGGCATACTCTGAGAGCGTCAGGCCGCGGGCCGTGCGCTCGGGAAGGGTGACGCCAAGCTCGCCAGCCAAGGTGTCGAAGTGCTCGGTGAACCCGCAGGCCGAGCACCCCCACTGGTGGTCGCCCAGCCACGCACTCGCCGTGCCGTCGTTATGGCGTGGGCACTTGAACGCAATCGTCTTGCCCGTCTTCTTCGTGCCGCTGCGCCGCATCAGGGCCTGCGCCAGCACACCACGCTGATCCATCGTCTGCATTGTGTTCCGTCTCTCCTCGGAAGATTCGATTCCAGTTCGCCGCCCACTCCGCCTCTGAAACGGAGGGCGGTCGTCGTCCACTGCCCTTCCCGCTCATTCCTCGCAACTCCACACGCGGGTCTGTCGCTTGATGGGCGGGATACCGTCCATCTTGGTGAAGCTTGAATCCAGTGCAAGCAGTTGGTCCTGCGGCACGCAAGTAAAAGAGCCGCCATCTAGCGCGACGACCCAGTGATGTTTATGCTGGGCCGGCTCGAGCGAGTAGCCATCGCGGACGTGGTCGAGGAGGAACCATAGCGTGCCGAGGTCACGGATATGCCGATGGTCCCTTGTTAGCACTCGACATTCCAGCCCCGAGAGGAACGCTGGCTCGTGCGCCTCCAGCGACCAGCCGTAGGCGTCCCACCGTTGCGCCTCGAAGTACCGAACAAGGTGCGTGGCATCGGCCTTGTGCCGGAGGCAATGCAGCGGAATGTCCACGACCATCGCGCCGGACTCTAGCAGGATGTGGCACCCGAACATCCGGCCCGGCGTGGCACTCATCCCCCACCACACGGCAGGGATGGTCTTGTCTTTCGCGCCGCCCTGAAGGACCGCCGCCTCGATGACGTGGACGTAGCGGTGACGTGGGAGGTCGATGTTATGTGCCACGAGTACGCTCCTTGTCTTCGCTGTAGGCCTCCCAC
>JACCDU010046139.1_pt1 | contig 10715 bp, 13 predicted proteins | sample 7446081 | NCBI WGS metagenome assembly JACCDU01 (sample SAMN15323447, study PRJNA562643) | freshwater metagenome | isolation source: river surface water | place: USA:Blue River Watershed | collected 2017-08-17
AATCAGCCATCAAGAAACCTGGAGCTTTGCGTAAGTCTCTTGGTGTGAAGTCTGGGCAGAAGATTCCTGCCAGGGCTCTTGCTAAGGCTGCCAAAGCTCCCGGCGTTATGGGGCGTCGTGCCCGTCTAGCTAATACCCTTTCCAAATTTGGGCGTCCCTAATGACCACTTCCGGCACCTCTGTATTCAATTTGCAAATTATCGACGTGGTGGAAGAGGCTTACGAACGTGCCGGTCTTGAGGCTCGCACGGGCTATGATTATCGCACGGCTCGGCGGTCCTTAAACATCCTGTCTGCTGAATGGTCCAACCGGGGCCTAAATCTGTGGACGGTTCAAGAGAACACGCAGGTTTTGACGCCTGGGGTTAAGACCTACACGCTGCCCGCAGACACTATTGATGTGATTGAGACGATGCTTCGTGTGAATAACACGGGCTCGCCTCTGGACTATCGTGTGACCCGGATTGGTGTGGGTGATTACGCAGCCCTCCCCAACAAAGACACTCGGGGCAGACCTCTTCAAATCTATGTGAACCGGCAGGTGGCTCCTGAGTTTACGCTATGGCCTGTTCCTGACCTGCCCTACACCCTGCTCTACTGGACGATGCGCCGCATCCAGGACGCTGAGAACGCGACTGATGTAATGGATATGCCTGTCCGGTTTGTGCCTGCCCTGATTGCTGGCCTTGCCTTCCAGATTGCTCTGAAGCGCCCTGAAGCGGCTGCCCGTATTCCGATGCTAAAGCAGGAGTATATGGAGCAGTTTCAACTTGCGGCTGATGAAGATCGTGGTCGTGAAGCCGCTAAGTTTGTTCCTTGGATGCCTTATCCATGAGCGCAACATACGCGCGTGGTAGCAAGGCATTTGGATTCTGCGACAGATGCTACCAGCGGTACGATCTTAAAGAGTTAAAGTTTCAGGTCGTCAATCAGCGACCTACTGCGCTGCGCGTTTGTCAAGAATGCAATGATGTGGATCACCCACAGTATCAGTTGGGTAAGTTCCCCATCAACGATCCTGTTGCGCTGCGCGATCCAAGGCCAGACATTAATTCTGGCCGTAGTATTCCTGGCTGGAATCCTGTTGGTAATTCCGCTACGACTATGAACGGCAATGCCGGGATTGTAAGCGTGTATATTGTTTCCCCGCAGCCCGGCTCAGTTATGATCCTTGATGCTGGCATCCTAGACGTAAATGTGTTGGGATAGAAAATGTATCCATGGCAACCCAATGAAGTCCTTTATGCAGCCGATCTGAACTCGGCTATTGGGCCTCTATACTCTCCCAGTACGTCAATTTCTGTCACTGCGACCGGCACAAGTGCATCGCGCACACTGGGGGACCGTGCCGCTGACGTATTGCATGCTAGTGATTTTGGCGTTGTTGCAAATGGCGTGACTGATGATAGCGCCGCCCTGGCTGCGTGGTGGAATGCTGTAAACGCTACAGGCAAGGTTGGCGTCCTGCCTGTCGGTACAATCCTCTGCAACAGCCCTATCACTTGGAATATTGCCGAAAATCGTCGCGGCGGTATTAGGATTGAGGGTCCGTCCGTTCAGGGCTGTGTTATTGATGTGCGAAATGCCCCTGCAACAGCAGATGGCGGCGCTCAGTTCCTTTTGTCCTGCACCTCTGGACCTGCATTCTATGGTGTCTTCTCAAACTTCACTATTGTAGGCAACAACTCATCTGGACCAGCAGTTCGTTTGGGTCGCTCCAGTCTTGTTGATGAGTTTAATGGCTTTCGTTTTTCCAGCATCGAGTTCAAGAATACGGCTAATGCAGCAAATGCAATTGCCTGTGAATTGAATGGTCATTTTAGTAATGACTTCAATGCAGTAACTACAAATACAGGTGGCGCACGCGCTGCCGGAACAAGCCTTCGTATACGCCGGGCATCTTTCTGTCGGTTCTTTGGTAGCTTTTCTGGCGCTGCTGTTGGGTTGCTTGTAGATGGAACCTTTACATTTGCAAATGCTTTTATTGCAGTAAATATTGAAGAGGTTACTGTTGGGGTTCGTTTTGCTGGCAGCAGCAACAGTCGCAACACATTTGTTGCTGGAACTTTTATCGCTGACACATGCGTTGATTTCCAGGCTGGTAGCGGCGCAGAAAATGTGATGCTGGCACCAAACCTTTCGCCATATTCTGGCGGGGTGATTTCCAGTGGCGTAACTGGCCTCAGTGTGCTGGCAAACAGTTCCGCTGCAATTGGGAATATGCTGAGTGGCGGCCTCTCTGTCACAAATCCGGTAGGTCGCGCTGCCGAACTTAACATTAGCAGCCAAAGCGACCAAGTTGCCGTGGTTAATTTGAATCGCAATGATGTGCTTCGGTGGCGGATTATCCGCGAAATCGCTGAGCCGGGAAGCAATACAGGCGGCGCTTTGTATTTTGAGGCGTTTTCTGATGCTGGTGCTGGCTTGGGTGCGGTTGCCTGGATGGAAAGAAACCCACTTAGGTTTAACGCGCCAAGAGCCAATGTTTCTACTGACCTTCAAGTGCCATCATATACAGTTGCTGGCCTGCCTAGTGCATCGCCTGCATCGCGCATTTGTTTTGTTTCAAATGAAAGTGGCGGCGCTGTTCTGGCGTTTAGCGATGGCACCAATTGGCGTCGTGTTACAGATCGTGCAATTGTTACCTAAAGAGCATCACGACGGTGAATGCAGGCTGGCAATTACTCTACCACCGTAAATGTGGATGCTGGTATTGTGATTATACATGATCCCAAGGAGGTTTAGATGAAGAACAAGGCTCGCACCCCTACCAGCATGGATATGAAAACCAATGGCCGAAACATGGCTCGTGCCATGAATCAGGCTGGCGGCAATCCGTATGGCAAAAAGACTTCGGATGGCGTGAAGACTGTTCCCGCCAACGCATACGACCTGAAGCCTGAGATGAAGAAGGGTGTCAGCCCGGCCCCGAATCAGGCTATTGTGCCTCCGATGGGTTCGCCCAAGAAGGCGGTGAAGATTCGCGGCACTGGTGCTGCCACCAAGGGCACTATGGCCCGTGGCCCTATGGGCTAAGGATTGAACGGCAATGGACTACGCAAAGCTATCTGCTCTGCTTCAGGACTATACGCAAAACTACTCTGCTGAGTTTGTTGCCGCCATTCCTGACATTGTGCGGTTGGCAGAGGACCGTATCTACCAATCGGTTCAGATTCCTGCCCTGAAGCGCAACGCTACATCCAACTTCATTATGGGCAACAAGTATCTTGGTGCCCCAAATGATTTCTTGGCGACCTACTCAATGGCAGTAAAGAGTGCCACTGGCGTCTACAGCTATATGCTGGAGAAGGAGGTTGGATACATCAATGAGGTGTTCCCTAATCCGGCTGTGACGGGGGTTCCTCGCGTTTATGCGCTGTTTGATGACTCTACCTTTATTGTGGCACCTACACCTAGTTCGGCTTTTGAGGTGGAGATTCACTACTTCTATGAGCCTGCCAGCATCGTAGACACCAGCACGTCCTGGCTTGGGGACAATACAGAGAGTGTGTTGTTCTATGGCGCTCTGTGTGAGGCTTATGCCTACATGAAGGGTGAAGCAGACCTAACGACCTTGTATCGGCAGCGGTATGATGAAGCTCTGGGTCGCCTGAAGGTTCTGGGTGAGGGTATGGATAAGAGAGACAACTTCCGGCTTGATTTGCCGCGTATTATGCCGTCTTAGGATTAGCCCATGGCAATCTTTCAGGCATTCTGCACCAGCTTCAAGAAGCAGCTTCTAGAGGGGGTGCATGACTTCCGGGCTGTCGGGGGTGATGTTTTCAAGATTGCCCTCTATACCGAGGCTGCGGACCTTAATGCCACCACCGCTGCATACTCTGCCGTAGGTGAGGTTGTTGGAGCAGGATACAGCGCCGGTGGGCTGGCCCTAACCAACGTAGGTCCAACTGAATACAATTTGGCTGGGGTCTGCTCGTTTCAGACCGCATCTTGGTCTGGGGCAGCATTCTCTGCTCGCGGGGCTTTGATCTACAACTCCACCCCTGCCCATACCTACACTAACCCGGCCTGCCTTGTGCTGGACTTTGGTGTAACTCGGTTCTCTCAGGGTGGTGTTTTTGAGGTGAGGTTCCCTCAGATCACAGACCTGTCCGCAATTGTAAGGGTGAACTGATATGGCTCTTGTGATTGCGGATAGGGTTCAAGAAACAACTTCTACAACAGGCACTTCCAGTTATAGTCTTTCTGGGGCGGTTCTGGGTTTTCGTGCGTTTAGCTCTGTATGTGTTGACGGTGATACCGTTTATTACACGGCAGAAAATGGTACGGATTGGGAGGTTGGTCTTGGAACTTGGGGGACGGGCAATGTGCTTGCCCGAACCACCATACTCTCAAGCAGTAATTCTGGCTCTGCGGTAAACTGGTCTGCTGGATCAAAGAATGTGTTTCTAACTGTACCGGCATTTCAGGTTTCTACCTTTAATACACCAGACTACCTCATAGCTACGCAGGGAGTGATCTGATATGGCCTCGACGGCTCAATACGTCGCCCAACCCATTGTTGATGTGGCTCAGGTTTCCGCCGCCAACACCGGGCGAGATGGTACCGGCACAATTGTAACTGTGGCTTCTGGTCCGACGACAGCGCCCGGCAGCGGTGTCGGTAAGCGCATCACGCGCGTTAGCATTGCTCGCAGCGGAACAAGCGCCGCCACCGTGGTCTGCCTGTACTACTCGCCAGACAACGGCACGACCAACCGATTGATCGCAGAGGTTGCGGTGCCCGCCTATACGGCCAGCACGACCGCAGCCCAGACGGTGGTTGAGGTTCCCTCGCTGATTGGCTTCGTGATCCCTGGCGCTGCGACGAACGCCCCTTGCATTCGGGCCAGCACTCAGGTTGTTCAGAGCGCGGCGCTGAATGTCACCATCGAGAGCGGCCTGTTCTGATGCGCTCGGATAATTCTTCGTGGTTTGGCTGGCCGTTTGCTCGCCTGTGGAACCGCATCTCACCGAATGCGGATCGGCCGGTCATGATTATCGGCCCAGATCTGTCGCAGCCTCAACCTCAGAACATTGATGTCGCTATTGCTCCCAGGGGAACGGGCGCGATTGTTGCTGGCGTCCCAGACGGGACGGCTGTTGGGGGAGATAAGAGGGGGACCAACGCTGTTGACCTTCAGACATCCCGCACCGACGCGACTAGGGTTGCTTCAGGCAATCAGTCGGTGGTCGTCGGTGGAACCAACAATACAGCGAGCGGCGTTCAGTCTTCGGTTGTTACTGGAACCACCAACACGGCAAGCGGCCAGTGGTCAGTCGTTTGCTCTGGAACTAATTGCAATGCCAGCGCGCAGGGAGCCTTCGTTGGAACGGGAAGTTTTCTAACGGCGAGCTCTGGTTACGCTGGAGTGGTTTCCGGGTCCAGCAACACAGCGAGCGGTGGCGGTAGCTTCGTTGGTGGTGGAGGGGAAAACACTGCAAGCGGATCATACGCTACAATTCCAGGCGGGTTTCAGGCCACCACGCGATCTCTCTACGCTCGCATGTCATACTCTTCGGGTATGTTTGCTGCTGCGGGCGACGCGCAGTGGGGACTGCATGTGCTGAGACGCCAGACCACCGATGCTACACTGACGGTTCTCACGGCAGATGCCAATGCGCCCGGCGCGGCCAATATCCCAGTCCTGCCCAACACCAGCCTCTATGGTTTTCGCATTCGCGTCTCCTGCATCCAGAGTGCTGGAACTGCAGGAACGATCGGCGATTGCAAGGCGTGGGATGTCTTTGGGGCAATCAAGCGCGGCGCGAATGCTGCTGCCACGGCTCTGCTTGGAACGCCGACCATCACCGTCTTGGGTGCAGACACCGGCCTGGGCGCGGACAATGCGACCGGCGCGGTGATCTCCATCACCGCCGACACCACGCGCGGCGGCATCAACGTCAATGTGACAGGCCAAGTGGACAAGACCCTGCGTTGGGTGGCGTCTGTTGAAACGACGGAGGTTGACTACTGATGGCCCTCAAGCTCTCGATCCAGACCTCCCAGGTCGGCGCACCGTTCGCTGAAGCCTACGCTAAGATCAGCCACTACCATGGCTGGACGCACATGATGGTTGTCCATGTGGCGATCTACGCCAGCGCAGACGCGCGGCACATTCCGGCCCAGCCGGTGGACACGCGCGTTCATGAGATGCCTGTCCCATCTGACGCAGCCCTGCTGCCTGCGGCGTATGATTTCCTGAAGTCCCTGCCGGAATACGCGGGCGCGACGGACTGCTGATTTAGATGCTTGGATTCAGCGCCCTTTCTGCGACTCCAATATCGGCGCGGCCTGCTGGTCCAGTATCTCCCGTCATCACGGAAAACGTTACTGACTCTCTCACCCTATTAGATTCTTCGGTTAGTGAGCTTAGTGCTGTCGAGAGTCAATCTGACTCTCTTACTCTGCTAGATTCTTCGGTCAGTGAGCTTAGTGCTGTCGAGAGTCAGTCTGACTCCATTTCTCTGGCAGACTCCGCCGCCACTCAAGACGTTGTTGATGTTGCCTCTGACTCTATATCACTAACTGATTCCTCCTCAACTAACCTTAATGCTGTTAGTTCGCCAAGCGACGTTATAAGTATTGTAGATTCCTCAGACTCTATACTTCAGGCAACGGAATCTGCATCCGACTCTATCTCTTTGTCGGATGACGCTTCTTTCTTGGTTTTTGTGCAGGACTCCGCTTCTGATAGCTTGGTCCTCTCGGAAGCCACGTCTGCTTCTTTTGCTTTGTCTGAAGCCGTATTGGATAGTATATCCACCACAGACACGGCCAGTAGCGTTGCAGACTTTGCTGGGTTTGGGTTTGACAATTTTGATGCGATTGATTTTGCTCAAGACACCATAATTGATCTAGTTTCCGCGTCTGATAGCATCATCCTGATTGATGAGGCAGCAGGTTCTGGGGTTTGGGGTTTGATCCCTCCGCAAAGTTCTGTGTGGTCAAGCATTCCAATTACACCTACAGTGTGGTCGCAAATTCCATCTGCATCAGGTACATGGACACCAATCCAAGCACCGTAAGATGTATGATTAAGTTCACACCATGGCACACTCAGTGCAAGCTCAGGATAGGAATACTTAAATGAGTGGCAAGGAAAACCTCAAACTCTCTGACGTATCTGGGGGCAGCATTATGGCTAAGCATGAGGCTGGTGATGTTTTTGAGCCATGCGGTCAGTTTAAGATTGTTTGCCTTGCCTCGGATGGCAGTGTTCGATGGGAAGAGGCTTCTCCGAACCTCGTCGTGACGGTCGGAAAGAATGATCTGCTGAATCAGTATTTTCGCGGCTCTTCTTATACGGCAGCATTCTTCATGGGCTTGAAAACGGCTGGTTCGATTGCCGCTGGCGACACCATGGCATCGAAGAGTTGGACTGAGATTACGGCGTATTCTAATGCAACCCGCCCCAGCTACACGGCGGCAGTTCCCTCGGCTGGTTCTACTAACAACTCTGCCTCTCCTTCGGTCTTCAATATCAATGGAACCGCTACTGTTGGTGGGTGCTTTATCACCACAAACAGCACCAAGGGTGGAACGACCGGAACGCTGTTTTCTGCCGTCGACTTTGCTACTGCTCGCAGCGTGTTGAGTGGTGACACCTTGACCGTGGTTTATACCATTTCCTGCTAAGGATAGAGTAAATGCCCAGCACCTTTTCCACCTCCCTGCGTCTTGAGCTTATGGGCGCAGGTGAGCAGGCAGGTAACTGGAACAACACCACCAATGTCAACCTTGGAACGCTGCTTGAGCAGGCTATTACTGGCGTTGCATCAATTTCTATGACTGATGCTAACCTTACCCTGTCTGCGGGTAATGGTGTCAGTGATCAGGCTAGGAATGCGGTGCTTGTTGTGGGTGGGGCCTTGACGGCCAACCGGAATCTTATCGTTCCTTCCGTTAACAAGTTCTATGCAGTTAACAACGCCACCACTGGTGGCTTTTCTATTGTTGTAAAAACTGCGAGTGGTTCTGGCGTGACGCTGGCTAACGGCTTTACGCAGTTGATGTATTGCGATGGAACCAACGTAGTGTTGGCTTCTGTTCCGATTAATTCAACTAATGGAAATGTTGCCGTTTCTGGTGATATGTCTGTAACCGGAACTGTGTCTTCTGGTGGCGGTGTTGTTATGCCAACAGGCGCTATGCTTGAGTATGGCGGCGCTACAGCCCCTGCTGGATGGCTGCTGTGTGACGGCGCTGCTGTTAGTCGCACCACCTACGCAGCACTCTATGCGGTTCTTGGCAATACTTATGGTGCCGGAGACGGTTCGACTACCTTTAATGTTCCTGATCGTCGTGACCGTGTTGGTGTTGGTGCTGGCAGCACTTACGCACGCGGTGCAACGGGAGGAGCGGCAACAGCAACAACATCACTTAATGGCCTCCACTCTCACGGCGCATCAGGAACAACAGAGTTTACTGCCCTTACTGTCGCACAGATGCCTGCACACCAACACACCGGAACTACTGATGGTGCTGGCATTCATAATCACGCACTTCCATTAAGTGCAATTGCGGCTGGCGGCGGAAATCCAGGTTTCTCTGCTGGAAACCTCTACGAACCAACAGGGCCTATCAACAATACTGAAAATAATGGCCTGCATAGCCACAATTTTACTACCAATTATCAAGGCTCTGGTGAAGGCCACCTTCATGCGATTTCTCCCAATGGTGAGCATAGTCACACTGTTTCCACGCTCCAACCCTATGTAGCTTCTAACTACATCATCAAGGCATGACATGCCCCTAACCAAACTCCAGTTTCAGCCCGGAGTTATGAGTGACGGTTCTCGTTACTCAACCTCTGGCGGTTGGTCTGATTCTGACAAGGTGCGGTTTAGGGCTACGTTCCCTGAGAAGATTGGTGGGTGGCAGCGGGCCACCTTTGAGCCGTTCCTTGGAACTGCCCGTAACATCTTCTCGTTTTCAGACCTTTCCGGAAACTACTTTCTCGGCGTAGGCACCAACCTCAAGTATTACATTGAGCGTGGCGGCTCCATGTATGACATCACGCCTATCCGCGCAACCATCACTGGATCACATACCTTAAACTCAACAAACGGCTCTAACATTGTCCTTGTACAGATTCCAAATCATGGAGCCGCTTCTGGTGATTTTGTTTCATTCTCCGGAACGGCAACTTTTTCTGGTCTAACCATTAATGGGCAATATCAGATTCAATCTGTATTGACCTCTTCCACATTTACAATCCTGGCTTCAACCGTAGCTACTGGAACGTCATCAACATCTATAGCTGGCGATAAAGCCTTTCAGATTAGCGTCGGTTTGGACAGCACAGTCTATGCTAATGGCTGGGGTGCTGGTACCTGGGGCGGCATTCTGCCCGGCAGTAGCGTTGCATTTACCGGCTCTATCAGTGGCACGACCCTGACCGTCACATCCATTGTGGCTGGGTCTTTGGCTCCAGGCCAGTTGATAACTGGTAGTGGAGTATCGGCCAGCCCGCCTGGGTCTAACGCCACCTACATTGTTTCTCAGTTAACCGGCGCAACCGGCAGTACCGGCACCTATCAGGTCAGTGTCTCTCAGACTGTTGGCTCTACGGCCATGAATGCCATCACTGGCACCGGCTGGGGTTCTCCTACTAACACGCAGGTTTCTGGCACAAAACTTCGGCTTTGGTCCTCGGATAACTTCGGGCAGAACCTTGTCATTAACCCACGTGACGGAGCTATCTATTACTGGGATAGCTCTCTCGGCCTTGGGACCAGGGCGGTCATTCTCTCATCTTTGCCTGGGGCAGCCGATGTCCCTGCTATATCCAGGCAAATCATTGTGTCTGATGTGGACCGAAAGGTAATTGCCTTTGGCTGTACAGACATTCTGACTGGTGTTCAGGACAGGTTGTTGATTCGGTGGTCTGACACCGAAAATCCTGCCGTATGGACGCCACTTGAAACAAATTCTGCCGGTGGCATTCGCATTCCGACCGGCTCTGAGTTTGTGGCAGCAGTTGAAACCAAGAGCGAGATTTTAGTTTGGACCGATGATTCGGTTCATTCTCTGCGATATATTGGTGCGCCGTTTGAGTATTCTATATCGCGCATTGGCTCGTCCTCTATTGCTGCCCCTAACGCTACCGTCACCGTCAACGATGTGACGTTCTGGATGGGGCAGAATGGTTTCTTCCAGTATGATGGCCGGATTGTTGGTCTGCCCTGCTCGGTCAAGGATTACGTCTTTAATGACCTGAATGTGAATCAGGCTGAGAAAATTGTTGCTGGAAGCAACATCTCTTTCAATGAAGTGTGGTGGTTCTACCCGTCTGCCAACTCCAACGAAAACGACCGCTACGTTGCCTACAACTACAATGAGCGAGTTTGGTTTGTTGGCACCATGTCTAGGACGGCCTGGATTGATCGCAGCATTGAGGACTTCCCCCGGGCAGCATCTACCGATGGCTATATCTACTTTCATGAGTTCGGGCAGGATGACGGCTCTACCAGTCCTGCAACGCCGATAGCAGCTTTCATTGAAAGCTCCCCAATTGAGATTGGGCAGGGTGATCAGTTTGGTTTTGTATGGCGCATGATTCCTGACCTTGATTTTAGAAACAGTTCCAACCCCAACCCGACTGTGGACCTGACACTTGAGGCTCAGGATTTCTCTGGTTCTACCTTCAGTCAGTCGGCTAACAACAACACCACTAGGACGGCCACCGTCCCTGTGGAGCAGTTCACTGAGC
>JACCDU010057240.1_pt1 | contig 10710 bp, 8 predicted proteins | sample 7446081 | NCBI WGS metagenome assembly JACCDU01 (sample SAMN15323447, study PRJNA562643) | freshwater metagenome | isolation source: river surface water | place: USA:Blue River Watershed | collected 2017-08-17
GCGTTTTTCATCCTGGAAGCGGCGCCCGGCCCGCAACACATAGGCCGGATAGTCGGGGAGGTGTTCCGCAAAGGCATCTTCGGTCTGCTTTGCAAGTGGGATGCGGTCCACCAGGAACAGCACACGGGTTGCTGCATTGGCCTCGAACATGCGCTTGATAAATGCCGTAGCCGTGCGAGTCTTGCCGGTGCCAGTCGCCATTTCCACCAAGAGCTTGCGCCGCCCGTTGGCTATTTCGCTGGCCAGTGTGTCGATACAGGCTATCTGGTAATCGCGCTCGACGATGCGGCGGTCTATGGGGACTGTGAGCGGATCGCGACGCAATTGGCTCAAAGCGGCGCGGCGTTCCAAGTCGTCTTGCTTGAAGACGGTCTTAACCGGGTGCGGAAAGGCCTCGCGCTCCCACTCCCAAAACTGAACCTCGGAACCGTTGGATAGGAAGACATAGGGCACACCCATTTGCTGCGCGTAGGCCTTGGCTTGTCCAGCGGCATCGCCAGGATTGACGGAGAACCGCTTGGCTTCAATGACTGCCAGGGAGCGACCATGCCGGTCGCACAGCACATAGTCGGCCCGTGTGCCATCGGGCATGACCACCTCGAAGCGAACCGCATTGGTGTCCTGAATGTTCCAGCCCTGCGCAGCCAGCAGGGCGTCAATCTTCACGCGGGCGAAAGCTTCGTTGGTTGGCGGCATGTGCGGTTTTACTCCCCTGCTTTGGCTTAGTTGGAAGGCCAGCGCATCATCCTGCGCCTTTTTTATGAGCAACCTGATTGTGCCCAATTTTGATGGCCTTTCTGGCCCATGAGCGCAGGAAAGTGGCAGTGCACAGCCTTGCTACAAAGGTCCGCCTATGCTGCCGGAGTCAGAGCCACCTTTCAAAGCCAGCGGAGTGGACAATTAAAGGTCGATGTCAGCGAATTGGGCCTGCGCCTTGCCTACTCCGTGCAACATTCCTGTCTTGGCGGCCTTAAATTTTTCAACGCAAGTGTAGCTATCCCCATCAGTAAGGGCCATGCCTTCTGCGGTTTGTCGCAACGCCGCTAATATGCAGGTCATTTCATGTTTGTAGATCGCACCACGAAGAGCACTTTGGAAGCTGCGAAGAGCAAGCTGTGCCTTGGTGGTACCGCGTGGTCTTCCCACCTTAGGCTTCGCGGGTGTGGCCTGCTCAACTGGCTGGGACCCATTGGCAGTTTTGGATAGCAACCTGGCATCCATGTAATCGGCCATTTCGACGATGGACACCAAAATCTTGTCGCCAAGGTCCGAGGCAAGCTTGAAGGGCAGCTTTTTGGCGCTGACCAAGTTGTAGATATGCCCCTTGGAGTAGTCCGACAAGGATGCGATGTCGTCTATGTCAAGCATGACCTTGCCAGGAAACTTGGCCATTAGAACCGGCAAATGTCTCGACATTCAGGCCCTCCTTCCCAACATCACCTTCGCCCTAAATTTCCCAAATTTTTCCCAAACTGAGGGGCTAAAACAGGGTGAAAATGGATGAAAGTAGATGAAATAAGATGACTAAGTGAAAATGGCCTAAATTCTATATAAATCAAGAACTTAGGCCATTTCAGAGTGGTGCGCGGGGGGGGACTCGAACCCCCACACCATTGCTGGCGTCAGGACCTAAACCTGGTGCGTCTACCAATTTCGCCACCCGCGCTGGTTCCAGAAAAAAAGGGGGCGGCCTGTGGTCACAGACCGCCCACCGTTTTTTCGGTCAATCGGCCATTTTAACCTGCCTCGCGGCGCACCCTGAACCAGGCGGCGTACATGGCCGGCAAAGCCAGCAGGGTCAAGACCGTGGCCACGATCAGGCCGCCCATGATGGCCACCGCCATCGGGCCCCAAAACACGCTGCGCGAGAGGGGAATCATGGCCAGCACCGCGGCCGCCGCCGTCAGCACAATGGGGCGCAGGCGGCGCACCGCCGACTCGACGATGGCCTCCCAGGCCGGCACGCCGCGCGCGCGGTCTTGCTCGATCTGGTCGATCAGGATGACCGAGTTGCGCTGGATCATGCCCATGAGGGCAATCACGCCCAGTAAGGCGACAAAGCCAAACGGGCGGTTCAGCACCAGCAGGGCGCCCGCAATGCCGGCAATGCCCATGGGGCCGGTCAGGAACACCAGCAAGGCGCGGCTGAAGCTTTGCAGCTGCAGCATCAGCAAGGTGAAGGTGATGAACAGCATCAACGGCACGCCAGCGGCGATGGAGGCCGAGCCCTTGGAGCTCTCCTCCACGGCACCGGCCACTTCAATGCGGTAGTCGCCCTGCCCGACTTGCTTCCACTGGGCTTCGAGGTCGCGCAAGGGCTTGAGCAATTCTTGCGTGACGGTGGCGCCTTGCAGGCCCTCGACGATGTCGGACTGCACGGTGATGGCGTAGTCGCGGTTTTCGCGCCACATCACACCCGGCTCCCAGGTGAACACCGGCTTGGCCACTTGCGACAGCGGCACGGCGCGCCCCTGGCTGGTGGGCACATAGGTGTTGGCCAGGTCGGTGATGGCGTCGCGCTCGCGCAGGGGCTGGCGCAACACGATGTCGATGAGCTTGTCGCCCTCGCGGAACTGGCCCACGGTGGTGCCGGTCAGGGACACGCGCGTGGCCTGGGCGATCGATTGGCTGGTGACCCCCAAGGCGCGGGCCTTGGCCTGGTCGACCTCGAGTTGCACCACCTTGATGAACTCGTTCCAGTTGTCGTTGACGCCGCGGGTGTTGGCGTTCTCGCGCATCAGGTGCTTGACCTCGTCGGCGCGCGCGCGCAGCACTTGCGGGTCGGGCCCGACCACACGGAACTGCACCGGGTAGGGCACCGGCGGGCCATTGGGCAAGAGCTTGATGCGGGCGCGCACCTCGGGAAACTCTTGCGCCATGAGGGCGGGCAAGGCCTTGCGCAAAGATTCGCGGGTGGGCAAGTCTTTGGGCATGACGATGAATTGCGAGACGTTGCTTTGCGGGAACACTTGGTCCAGCGGCAAGTAAAAGCGCGGCACGCCCGAGCCCACCCAGGTGCTGACGCTGGTCACGCCGGCTTCGGCCATCAGGCGCTTTTCCACCTGGCGCGTGACCTCTTCGTTGGCCGAAAACGCCGTGCCTTCGGGGAACCAGATGTCCATCAAGATTTCAGGGCGGCTGGAGTCGGGGAAGAACTGTTGCTGCACCTTGCCCATGCCCACAATGCCCAGGGCAAAGGTGAGCACCGTGGCGCCAATGGTCAGCCAGCGGTGGGCCACGCACCAGTTCACGGTGCGGCGAAAGCGCACATAAAAAGGGCTGTCAAACAGCTCGTGTTCCACGTTTTTGTCGGCATGCGGTTTGACCCGCAACAGCAGCGTGCCCAGGTAAGGCACGAAGAACACCGACACCCACCAACTGAGCAACAGCGCCACCACGGTGACCGCAAAAATCGCGAAGGTGTATTCGCCCGTGACCGAGCGCGCAATGCCAATGGGCAAAAAGCCGGCCGCGGTGATCAAGGTGCCGGTGAGCATGGGCATGGCGGTGACCTCGTAGGCGTAGGTGGCGGCGCGCACGCGGTCAAAGCCCTCCTCCATTTTGCGCACCATCATTTCCACGGCAATGATGGCGTCGTCCACCAGCAAGCCCAGCGCAATGATCAGGGAGCCCAGCGAAATTTTGTGCAAGCCGATGCCCCAGTAGTACATGACCAGAAAGGTCATGGCCAGCACCAGCGGAATGGTAATGCCCACCACCAGGCCGGGGCGCATGTCCACATACCAGCCAAAGCGTCCGCCCTTGTGCAGGCCCAAGGAGACGAAGCTCACGGCCAGCACAATGAAGATGGCCTCGATCAGCACCTTGACGAACTCGCCCACCGAGGTGGCCACGGCGCGCGGCTGGTCTTGGATTTGCACCAGCTGCACGCCAACGGGCAAGGACCGTTCAATGTCGGCCATGTCCTTTTTCAGGGACTCGCCCAGGCGAATGATGTCACCGCCCTTGGTCATGGAGACGCCCAGCGCCAGCACCTGCTCGCCCTGGAAGCGCACCTTCACATTGGCCGGGTCCAGCAAGCCACGTTTCACTTCGGCAATGTCGCCGAGCTTGAGTTGCTGGCCGCTGGCACCCCGAATGGGCATGTTGCGCAAGGAAGCTTCCGCTTCAAACTGACCCGTGACCCGCACCTGCAACACCTCTTGTGGCGACTGCACCGTGCCGGCGCTTTCCACCGCATTTTGTTGGCCCAGTTGCGCGAGCACCGCGCTCAGGTCCAGGCCCAACTGCGCCAGGCGTTTTTGCGTGATCTCGATGTAGAGCTTTTCGTCTTGCACGCCCATGAGCTCGACCTTGGCCACATCTTGCACGCGCAACAATTTTTGCCGCACGCTGTCGGCAAACACTTTCAGCTCGGGCAGGCTGTAGCCCTCGGACTTGAGCGCATAGATGACGCCGTACACATCGCCAAACTCATCATTGAAGAAAGGCCCTTGAATGCCCTGCGGCAAGTTGCCGCGCATGTCGCCAATTTTTTTGCGCACGCTGTACCAGACATCGGGCACTTCGGCGGCACGAGAGGAATCCTTGATCTGGAAAATGATTTGCGACTCGCCCGGCTTGGAATAGCTGCGGATCTTGTCGGCGTAAGGCACCTCTTGCAGGGTGCGCTCGATCTTGTCGGTGACCTGCTCGGCCACTTGCTGCGCGGTGGCGCCGGGCCAATAGGTGCGCACCACCATGGCGCGAAAGGTGAAGGGCGGGTCTTCGTCTTGGCCGAGCTGGAAATAGGCCGCCACGCCCAGCACCATGAGCACCACCATCAGGTAGCGCGTCAGCGCCGGATGGTTCAGCGCCCAAAGCGAAAGATTGAAGCCTTTGCGGGCACCAGAGGTCATTTTGCGGCTCCGTTGGCGGGCTTCTCATACGGCGAGCGGTAGACGGTGACCTTTTGGCCGGGGGACAGCACATGCACGCCGGCCACCACCACTTGTTGTCCCAGGCTCAGGCCTTTGGCAATGACGGCCTCGTTGGCATCGGCAGTGCTGACCTCCACCTCTTGGGCATTGACGGTTTGCTGAGCGGGGTCGTAGACCCACACCGAGGTCTTGCCCTGCTCTTGGCGCAGCGCGGTGGTGGGCAGCTTGATGACCTCTTGGCGCGGCGCGCTGTCACGCGACAAGCTGACGGTGGCCGTCACGCCCAGCGCGGCCGCGGCGTTGGCAGGCAGGGCCAGCTTGATGGCAAAGGTGCGGGTGACCGGGTCGGCACTGGCGGCGATTTCGCGCACCTTGGCTGCCATGTGCGCATCCTGCCCCCACAGCTGAACCTGCAGGGTTTGGCCCAGGCTCACGCGGCTCAGTTTGTCTTCGGGCAGGGCGAACACCACATCGCGCGGGCCCTCTTGCGCCACGCGCACCACGGGGGCGCCAGCGGCCACCACTTGGCCAGGTTCCGCCTCGACGGCCGTGACCACGCCTGCACGGTCGGCGAGCAAACGGGTGTAGGCGGCCTGGTTGCCTTGGTTGGCGGCTTGGGCCTGGGCCTGGTCGAGTTGGGCCTGGGCGGCTTTGAGGGTGGTGTCGCGACGCTCCAACTCGGCGCCGCTGATGAAGCCTTGTTGCACCAGCGCTTGGTAGCGTTTGAAATCGGCCGCGGCCAAATCGCGTTGGGTCAGGGCCGCTTGCACTTGGGCGCGGGCGGCCTCTTGGGCCAGGCGGTAGTCTTGCGGGTCAACCTCGGCAAGCAACTGGCCGGCTTTGACGCTCTGCCCCACTTCGACATGGCGGGCGATGATTTTGCCGGCCACGCGAAAGCCCAGGCGCGACTCGATGCGGGCACGCACCTCGCCCGAGAACTCTTGTGTGGCAGACAAGGCATTGCTTTGCACCGTCATCAGCTTGACAGCGCGCACCGGCTCTTCGGGCGGGGCGGGTTTGGAGCAAGCGCCGAGCACAGTCAGCATGACAAGGCACAAGGTTAGACGCAACGACATGGCAAGAACTCGCTTCTCAATTAATGACCAATTGGTTAGTAATTTAACATAGTTTGAATTTCCCGAAAAAAAACCGGGGTTGCCAGCCTTTTCCTGAAAGAAACGGATAGGATAGCTTCGTGGACCATTATGAGAACTTTCCGGTTGCTTCTTGGCTGTGCCCGCCTTCATTAAGGCCGCCCATCCTGGCAATTTACCGATTCGCGCGGACCGCAGACGATCTGGCGGACGAGGGCAACGCGCCGGCCGAACAACGCCTGGCCGACCTGCAAACCTTTCGCGAAACCTGGCTCAGCAGCTTGAAGTCGCCCCTGCCACTGGAGGCGCCGTGGTCGGGCGTGTTCAATGCGCTGGCCCTGCAAATTCAGCGCTTTCAGTTGCCCCTGGGCCCTTTGCACGACCTGCTCGATGCGTTCGAGCAAGACGTGGTCTACACCCGCGATGGCCGCGGCTACGCCAACCGCGAAGAGTTGCTGCAGTACTGCCAGCGCTCGGCCAACCCCATTGGGCGCTTGCTGCTGCACCTGTACCGGGTGAACGACGCCGACTCGCTGCGGCGCAGCGACGCCATTTGCACGGCCTTGCAACTCATCAATTTTTGGCAAGACCTGAGCGTGGACATTCCGCGCGGTCGCCATTACATGCCGCACAACAGCAATTTGCGCGAAGAGCTGCGCTTTGTCACCGAGCTGATGAACCAAGGCGCCTCGCTGGTGCACCGCGTGCCGGGCCGCATGGGCTGGGAGCTGCGCTTGGTGGTGCAAGGCGGCTTGTGCATTCTGGACAAATGCTGGCGCACCGACACCTACACCACCCGGCCCGTGCTCACTTGGCGTGACAGCCCGGGCATGCTTTGGCAGGCCCTGAAAATGTAAGACTGGACTTGAGGGCTTGGGCGACGGTGTCACAATCTCGCCCATGACGCCTCAGCAGTATGTTCAGCAAAAAGCCGCCGCCTCGGGCAGCAGTTTTTATTACGCATTCCTGTTTCTGCCGCCGGAGCGTCGCGCGGCCATCACCGCGTTCTATGCGTTTTGCCGTGAAGTCGATGATGTGGTCGACGAAGTCAGCGATGCGGGCGTGGCCGCGAGCAAGCTGGCCTGGTGGCGGCAAGAGGTACAGCGCGCCTTTGCCGGCTCGCCCCAGCACCCGGTGATGCAAGCCCTGATGCCCTTGGCAGCGAACTACAGCATTCGCTCAGAGCATTTGCAATCGGTCATCGATGGCTGCGAGATGGACCTGAACCAGACGCGCTACCTCGATGCGCCGGCCTTGCAGCGCTACTGCCATTTGGTGGCCGGCGTGGTGGGTGAAGTGGCTGCGCATATTTTTGGCCAGACCGACAACGCCACCACCGCTTATGCCCACAAGCTGGGGCAAGCCTTTCAGTGGACCAACATCTTGCGCGACGTGGGCGAAGATGCCCTGCGCGGGCGCATTTACTTGCCCGTGAACGAGTTGCAGCAGTTTGACGTCAAGGCCCATGAAATTCTGAACCGCATCGACTCCGAGCGCTTTCAAGCGCTGATGAAGTTTCAGGCCGAGCGGGCCCATGCGCTGTACGACGAAGCCCTGGGCCTGTTGCCCGAATGCGATCGGCGCACGCAAAAGCCGGGCTTGATGATGTGCAGCATCTACCGCACCTTGCTGCGCGAGATCGAGGCCTCGCGCTTTCCGGTGCTCAAGCAGCGCGTGTCCCTGACCCCCTTGCGAAAATTCTGGCTGGCCTGGAAGGTTCAGGCCCTGGGACGGCTTTGAAACTGCTGGTGCTTGGGGGCGGCTGGGCCGGGCTGGCCGCAGCCGTGGCGGCCACCCAACGCGGTTGGCAAGTGGTCTTGTGCGAAGCCTCGCGCACCCTGGGCGGTCGGGCCCGCAGTGTGTCGCACGCAGGCGCCACCTTCGACAACGGCCAGCATGTCTTGATTGGCGCATACCGCGACACTCTGGCCTTGTTGCGCACCGTGGGCGTGGACCCTGAGCAAGTGTTTCATCGCCAGCCACTGGACCTGCGACTCCCCGATGGCAAAGGTCTGAAGTTGCCCGACTTGCCTCCGCCCTGGAATGCCTTGGTGGGCATCGCCCAAGCCCAAGGCTGGACCTGGGCAGACCGCTGGTCTTTGCTGCAAGCCGCGTTGCGCTGGCGGCTGCAGGGCTTTGTGTGCCCCGCGGATTGGACCGTGCGCAGGCTGTGCCAAGGCCTGAGCGCGCGCGTGATGCAAGAGATGATCGAGCCCTTGTGTGTGTCGGCACTGAACACGCCATCACAGGCCGCAAGTGCCGTGGTTTTTTTGCGAGTGATGAAAGATGGCTTGTTCAGCGGCCATGGCAGTTCCGACATTTTGATGCCGCGTGTGCCGCTGGGCGACTTGTTGCCGCACGCCGCACAGCGCTGGCTGCTGGACCATGGCGCAGAAATTCAACTGGGCATGCGCGTGACCGATGCCCGGCAAGCGCAAATCGACTTTCAGGCCAACGCCTTGCTGCTGGCATGCAGCAACGAAGAGGCGGCGCGTTTGACGGCGCCCTTGAACACCGATTGGTCTGCCATGGCGGCCTCGCTGGCGCGCACCGCCATCACCACCGTGAGTCTGCGCTGCCAGGACCCTGCGTTCAAAGGCTTAGGCAAACCCCTGCAAGCGCTGCAAAGCGATGCGCAACACCCCGCGCAATTTGTGGCCGAGCGCGATGGCGTGCTGTCCTTTGTGGTCAGCGACAGCCAAGGCACGCGCGAGACCTTGATTGCGCAAGTGATGGCCCAAGCGCGGCAGTTGTTGAAAGTGCAAGACCTGGAGCTGCTGTACTGCGCCAACGAAAAGCGCGCCACCTTTGCGTGCACGCCGCAGCTGAAGCGCCCGGGCGCCCAGGTGTCGCCAGGCGTTTGGGCCTGTGGCGACTACATTGCGGGCCCCTACCCCGCCACGCTCGAAGGCGCGGTGCGCTCAGGCTTGCAAGTGCTTGAGCAAATCGCTGAGGCTGGCATAGGTCAGCGGTTGTGACAGCTCGGACGGCCAGTCATGGCCATCGCGGTTGAGCCACACGCATTGCATGCCGGCTCCCAAGGCGCCGACCCCGTCGAGGTGGGCATCGTCCCCAATGTGCAGCACCGCCTCGGCAGGCACCCCAGCGCGTGCGGCCGCTTCGTGAAAAATGCGCGGGTCGGGCTTGCCCACGCCAAAGGCGCGGGCGCTGACCGCTGCTTTGAAATACTGGCCAATGCCGGTGCGGTGCACATCGGCATTGCCATTGGACAAGGCCACCACAGGGTAGCGTGAGGACACATAGTTCAAAAACGGCAAGGCATCGTCAAACAGGGTGACGCGCTGGCGAGCCTCGAAAAAAGCCTCGAACGCGGGTTCGGCCAAGTCGCCGGGGTCGCCAGCCCGCAGCAAGGCCAGGCGGATGGCCTCGCGGCGCATGGCGCTCAGGTCGTGCTGCAGGTCGGGCCGGCTGTCCTGGATTTGTTGGCGAATTTCGCGAATCAGGTTGCGCTCGGTGCACAGCGCTGCCGTCTTGGGCGCGTGCTGCAGCAGCCAGTCTTGCAGGGTTTGTTCTGCACGCTCAATGGTGGGCCAGACCGGCCACAAAGTGTCGTCCAGGTCGAGGGTGATGGCACGGATGCGTTGGAGGTCAATCATGATCGGCGAGAATACCGCATGAGCTTACCTTCCCGTTTTGCCACCGAACCGCCGTTCAAGCACGGCCAAACAGCCCGAACAGGCGTGCTGTTTTGCAACCTGGGCACGCCCGATGCCCCCACCGCCCCCGCCCTGCGCCGCTACCTGGCGCAATTTCTCAGCGACCCGCGGGTGGTGGAAATTCCGCGCTGGCTGTGGCTGATGATTCTGCACGGCATCATTTTGCGGGTGCGCCCGGCCAAGTCGGCGAAAAAATACGCCAGCATCTGGTTGCCCGAGGGCTCGCCCCTGAAGGTCTGGACCGAGCGCCAGGCCCAAGCCCTGCAAGCCCTGTTCACCGAGCACGGCCAAGCGGTGGTGGTGCGCTATGCCATGACCTATGGCAACCCTTCCATTGAGAGCCAGCTCGCGGCCATGAAGGCCGAGGGCGTGACCCGCATCCTGGTGCTGCCCGCTTACCCGCAGTATTCCGGCACCACCACCGCCAGCGTGTTTGACAGCGTGCACCGCTGGGCGCTGAGCCAGCGCAGCGTGCCCGAGTTGCGCTTCGTCAACCACTACCACGACGACCCGGGCTACATCCGCTCACTGGCCGCCCAAGTGCGCCAGCACTGGGCCGCGAACGGCCAAGGCGATGTGCTGGTGATGAGCTTTCATGGCGTGCCCGAGCGCACGCTGCAGCTGGGCGACATGTACCACTGCGAGTGCCACAAAACCGCGCGCCTGCTGGCCACCGAGCTGGGCTTGAAGCCCGAGCAGTACAAGGTGACGTTTCAGTCGCGCTTTGGCAAGGCGAAATGGCTGGAGCCCTACACCGAAGCTTCGGTGCGCGAACTCGGCCGCCTGGGCACCCGCCGCGTGGACGTGATTTGCCCCGGCTTCACCAGCGACTGCCTGGAGACGCTGGAAGAAATTGCGATGGAAGTCAAAGCCGCTTTCCTGGAAGAAGGCGGTCAAGACTTTCATTACATTCCCTGCCTGAATGCGAATGCCGACTGGATCGCCGCCCTGCATGGCGTGGCGCTGCAGCATGCGGCTGGTTGGCCTTTGCAGCCTGCCGATGCGCAAGCCTTAGCGGCCAGCCGAGCTGCGGCCTTGGCTTTGGGCGCGCGCGACTGA
>JACCDU010413169.1_pt1 | contig 10707 bp, 8 predicted proteins | sample 7446081 | NCBI WGS metagenome assembly JACCDU01 (sample SAMN15323447, study PRJNA562643) | freshwater metagenome | isolation source: river surface water | place: USA:Blue River Watershed | collected 2017-08-17
ATGCGCAGAAGGTGCTGGGCATTTTTGCGGCCATGCGCGATCTGGCCGCCCAGCTCAAGAACGCGGGCCACCGGGTGCGCCATGTGGCCATCGACCACCCCAGCAACCGCCAGAGCCTGACGGCCAATCTGGATGCGCTGATCCAGCATTACGGCGCTGCTGGCGTGGAATACCAGGCGCCCGATGAATGGCGGCTGGACGAGCAGTTGCGTCTGTGGGGCACGTCTTGCGCCGTGCCGGTGCGCATGGTGGACAGCGAACACTTCTTCACCGCACGCGACGAAGCGGCCCGGCAGTTTGCCGGCAAGAAGCAATGGCTGATGGAGAGTTTTTACCGTCAGCAACGCAAAAAGCACCGCGTGCTGATGACGCCCGAAGGCCAGCCTGAAGGCGGCCAATGGAACTTTGACGCCGACAACCGCAAGCCCTGGCCCGGCATACCCTCGGTGCCCGAAGACAGCCGCCCCTGCCACGACCACAGTGCGCTGTGGCAAAGCATCCAGGCCGCAGGCGTGCAGACCCAGGGGCAGCCCCAAGCCGATGCATTCCGCTGGCCGCTCAATCGCCTCGAAGCGCTGCAGCAGCTCGAGCATTTCATCGCCCACGCCCTGCCCCACTTCGGTGACTACCAGGACGCGATCTCGCAGCACAGCTGGCACCTGTTTCACTCGCTGTTGTCGTTTGCGCTCAACACCAAAATGCTGCGCCCGCGCGAGGTGGTCGAGCGTGCCGAACAGGCGTGGCGCGATGGCCAGGCCCCGCTGCATGCGGCCGAAGGCTTCATCCGCCAGATTCTGGGCTGGCGCGAATACGTGCGCGGCGTGTACTGGGCGCGCATGCCCGGCTACACCAACAGCAATCATCTGGGCCACACACGGCCCCTGCCCGACTGGTTCTGGACCGGGCAGACCCGCATGGCCTGCCTGGCCAGTGCCATCGGCCAGTCGCTCGAACACGCCTATGCGCACCACATCCAACGGCTCATGGTGATCGGCAACTTTTCGCTGCTGGCCGGGCTGGACCCTGCCGAGCTGCACCTCTGGTACCTCGGCATCTACATCGACGCTTTTGAATGGGTCGAAGCCCCCAACACCCTGGGCATGAGCCAGTGGGCTGACGGCGGGCAACTGGCGACCAAACCGTATGTGAGCAGCGCGGCGTATCTGCAGCGCATGGGCGACCACTGCACAGGCTGTGCCTACGACCCCAAGGTCAAAACCGGGGTGCAAGCCTGCCCCTTCAATGCACTGTACTGGGACTTTTTTGACCGCCACCGCGGCCACCTGCAAGGCAACCCGCGCCTGGGTGTGGTCTACCACCAACTGGGCAAGATGAACCCCGACACCCTGAACGCCTTGCGGCAGCAGGCCGCCCGCATCGGTGAAACGCTGGAACAGCTCTGAGACACCGGGAGTGAGCCCAGAAAGACAAAAGCCGCTCGGTGAGCGGCTTTTGAAATAAATGGCGCGGCTGGCAGGATTCGAACCCACGACCCCTTGGTTCGTAGCCAAGTACTCTATCCAACTGAGCTACAGCCGCGCAAGACCGCTAGTATAGCACAGGTTTTCGGGGCTTCCCCCATCCGTGCATCCACAAAGTGCTGGTAGGCCGTGAGGGACTTGAACCCCCGACCAAGGGATTATGAGTCCCCTGCTCTAACCAACTGAGCTAACGGCCCACACACCCAAGCGGTGAAGCATGGATTGTAGTGGCCTGGCTTGCCCGCTCATTTGTTCTGGCTGAGGGCATTGCCAACCAGACGTGCGGTGATGTCCACGATCTGGATCATGCGGTCATAGGGCATGCGGGTCGGGCCGATCACGCCCAGCGTGCCCACCACCTGGCCATCGACCTCGTAGGGGGCGCTCACCACCGAGAGTTCTTCCATCGGCACGATCTGGCTTTCGCCGCCGATGAAGATGCGCACGCCCTCGGCCTGGCTGGAGACGTCCAGCAGGCGCATGAGCTGGGTCTTTTGCTCAAACAGTTCAAAGGCGCGGCGCAGATGGCCCATGTCGTGCGAAAAATCCGACACCGACAGCAGGTTGCGCTCGCCAGAAATCACCACGTTGTCCGCGTCCTGCGCCAGAGCTTCGGAGCTGACCTGCACCGCAGCCTGCATGAGCGCAGCGATCTCGCCTTGCAGCTTGACCAGCTCCTGCTGCACCCGGGCGCGCACCTGCTCGATCGCCATACCGGCAAAGTTGGCGTTGAGGTAATTGGCGGCCTCGATCAGCTGGCTTTGCGAGTAATCGGCTTCGGTGAACAGAACCCGGTTTTGCACATCGCCTTCGGGGGAAACCAGGATCACCAGCAAGCGGCGCTCGGACAGGCGCAGGAATTCGATGTGCCGAAAGACCGAGGAACGCTTGGGCGCCATGACCACGCCGACAAACTGCGAGAGGCTGGAGAGCAGGTTGGCAGCGTTGGCAATCACCTTTTGCGGCTGGTCGGGCGCCAGGCTGGGCGCCTGCAGCTGCTCGCGCTGCACGGTGAGCATGGTGTCGACAAACAGCCGGTAGCCGCGGGCGGTGGGGATGCGCCCGGCCGAGGTGTGCGGGCTGGCGATCAGGCCCAGCTCTTCCAGGTCGGCCATCACGTTGCGGATGGTGGCCGGAGACAGCTCCAGCCCCGAGGCTTTGGAAAGGGTGCGCGAGCCCACGGGCTGGCCGTCGGCGATGTAGCGCTCTACCAGCGCTTTGAGCAACAACTTGGCACGGTCGTCGAGCATGGGCCCATTTTAATGATGTAATTTGCGCATGAAATCGCAATTCCGACACGTTGCACTCTTCGGCAGGACCCATGCCACGGTGAGCGGTGCCGCGCTCGACAGTTCGCGCAAGGTGCTCGACGACGTGGCGCACTTCCTGGCACGCCAGGGCTGCGAAGTGGTGCTCGACCAGGCCACCGCGCAGCTGACGGGACTGCACGGGTTTTCGGAACTGCCGCTCGACGAGATCGGCAAGCAGTGCGATCTGGGCATCGCCATCGGTGGCGACGGCACCATGCTCGGCGTGGGCCGCCAAATGGCCAGCCATGGCCTGCCGCTGATCGGCATCAACCAGGGCCGGCTGGGTTTCATCACCGACATCCCGCTCAAGGATTACGCCACCCTGCTACCCCCCATGCTGCAGGGCCGCTACCAGACCGACCTGCGCAGCCTGATGCATGCGCGCGTGCAACGCGATGGCCATTGCGTGTTCGATGCGCTGGCCATGAACGATGTGGTGGTCTACCGAGGTGGCACCTCGGGCATGATGGAAATGCGCGTCGAAGTCGACGGCCATTTTGTGGCCAACCAGCGCGCCGACGGCCTGATCATCGCCACGCCCACGGGCTCTACCGCCTATTCGCTGTCGGTCGGTGGCTCGCTGCTGCACCCGGCCCTGGGCGGCTGGATCATGGCGCCGATCGCACCGCACACCCTCTCCAACCGCCCCATCGTGCTGCCCGACAGCTGCGAGGTCGGCATCGAAATAGTCTCGGGCCGCTACGCCAGCGCCAATTTCGACATGCAGTCGCTGGCCTCGCTGATGATCGGCGACCGCATCACCGTGCGGCGTTCGCAGCACCAGGTGCGCTTTCTGCACCCCGAGGGCTGGAACTACTTTGACACGCTGCGCAAGAAAATGCATTGGAACGAAGGGGCCTGACCATGGCGCTGACGCACATCACCCTGCGGGATTTTGTGATCGTCCATGCACTCGACCTGGACGTGGCCAGCGGTTTCACCGTGCTGACCGGTGAGACCGGGGCCGGGAAATCCATCCTGATCGATGCCCTGCAACTGGCCCTGGGCGCCCGGGCAGACGCGGGCGTGGTGCGTGAAGGTGCCGCCCGCTGCGAGGTGGGCGCCGAATTCGAACACAGCCCGGCCACCCTGCAATGGCTGCAGGACGCCGGTTTCGAGGCCGGCGAGAGCCTGCTGCTGCGCCGCACGGTCGACAGCTCGGGCAAAAGCCGGGCCTTCATCAATGGCAGCCCGGCCACTGCGACCCAGCTGCGCGAACTCGGTGACCTGCTGCTCGACATCCATGGCCAGCACGCCTGGCAAAGCCTGACGCGGCCCGAGGCGGTGCGCCAGCTGCTCGACGCCTACGCCCAGGCCGACACCCGCCCGGTACGCAGCGCTTGGCAGGCCTGGCGCGAAGCCCGCCAGGCCCTGGACGAAGCCCGCCGCGCCCAGGATACCCTGGCCACCGAACGCGAGCGTCTGGCCTGGCAGATCGGCGAGCTCGACAAACTGGGGCCGCTCCAGGGCGAATGGGAAGAACTCAACACCCAGCATGGCCGGCTGTCGAACGCGCAAGCCCTGATCGACGCCGCGCAGCAGGCCAACGCCCTGCTCGAAGGCGATGAAGACGCCGGTGCGCTCACCTTGCTGGCCCGTGCCAGCCAGAGCCTGGCCGATCTGGCCCGCGTCGAGCCCGAATTCCAGGCCCTGGCCGATGTGCTGGCCTCGGCACAGGCCCAGGCCGAAGACGCTGCCCACAGCCTGCACGCCTACCTGCGCCGTGCCGACCTTGACCCGGACCGGCTGGCCCAGCTCGACGAGCGGCTGGGGCTGTGGCTTTCGCTGGCACGCCGCTACAAGCGCCCCCCCGAAGAGCTGCCCGCCATCTGGGCGCAATGGAAACAGGACCTGGCAAGGCTGGACGCTGCTGGCGACCTGCAGGCGCTCGAAGCGAGCGAACACCAGGCACATGAGGCCTTTCTTAAAACAGCACGCACCCTCTCGCGCCAGCGCCAGAAGGCCGCTCCGGCCCTGGCCCAGGCCGTCACCGCCGCCATGCAGCAGCTGGGCATGCAAGGTGGCCGATTTGAAGTGCAGCTGCAGCCGCTGGAGCAGTCCGCACAGCACGGCCTCGAAGATGTGCAGTTCCTGGTGGCCGGACACGCCGGCAGCACGCCGCGCCCGGTGGGCAAGGTGGCCTCGGGCGGCGAACTCTCGCGCATTGCGCTGTCGATCGCGGTCACCACCAGCGAACTCGGAGAAGCCGGCACCCTGATCTTTGACGAGGTCGATTCGGGTGTGGGCGGCGCCGTGGCTGAAACCGTGGGCCGCCTCATGAAGCAGCTCGGCCGCCACCGCCAGGTGCTGGCCGTCACCCACTTACCGCAAGTGGCCGCCTGCGCCGACCACCATCTGGTGGTGAGCAAGCAGGTCTCGGGCGGCCAGATTGGCAGCCGCGTTGCGCCCACCCAGGGCGAAGAACGTGTACAGGAAATCGCCCGCATGCTGGGCGGCGAAAAACTCTCGGCCACCACCCTGGCCCACGCCCGCGAGATGCTGGGCACCCCCGCAGCCTGAAGCCATGGACATCATCCTCATCACCGGTATGTCCGGCTCCGGCAAATCGGTGGCGCTGCGCGCCCTCGAGGACGCGGGCTATTACTGCGTCGACAACCTGCCCCCCGAGCTGCTGATCCCCTTCGTCCAGCTCGAAGAGCAGCAAAAGGAAAGTCGCCTGGCGATTGCCATTGATGTGCGCAGCGCCACGTCCCTGCACCTCATGCCCGAGCAGCTGGAAGTGCTGCGCGAGATGGGCATGACCGTCAAATCGATCTTCCTGGACGCCACCTCCGACACCTTGCTGCGCCGTTATTCCGAGACGCGCCGCAAGCACCCGCTGTCCGGACAGTCCAAACCGCAAAGCGACAAGGCCCTGATCGAAACCATCCAGTTCGAGCGCGAGCTGTTGTCCAACCTGCGCGAACGTGCCCATGTGATCGACACCAGCCTGCTGCGTTCTTCGCAGCTGCAGACCTATGTCAAGACACTGGTGAGCGCACCCACGGCCCAGCTCACGCTGGTGTTCGAGTCTTTCGCCTTCAAGCGTGGCATCCCCAACGATGCCGACTTCGTGTTCGATGTGCGGATGCTGCCCAATCCGCACTACGAATCGCACCTGCGCCCACTGACCGGCCGGGACGCTCCAGTGCAAGACTACCTGCGCGAATCGGCCGAGGTCGAACGCATGCAAAAGCACATCGAAGACTTTCTGCAGCAATGGATTGCCGCCATCCAGAAAGACCACCGCAGCTACGTCACGGTGGCGATCGGCTGTACCGGAGGCCAACACCGCTCGGTCTACCTGGTCGAGATGCTGGCCGCGGCCTTCCAGGACCGCTGGCTCACGCTCAAGCGGCACCGCGAGCTCGACGCACTCTGAACGGGGGTGCCGTCATTGCTGGCTTGACCGGGAGTCAGGATATTTGAATGTCTGGATTCCCGGATCAAGTCCGAGGATGACAGGCGCGCGGGTCAGATGCCCCGGTAGAGCCAGGGCACATCCATCACCTTCGCGCCCAGCACGCCCATGGCCAGGTTGCGGCCCCAGCTGACGGGGCCGTGCGCGTGGAAGATGCGGCCGTTGCGGATGGCACGCGCCTGCACCTGGGCATTGCGCGGCCAGCGCATGTCGGCATAGCGCTGCACCCGCTCGGCCACGCTGCCCGGTCCGGCCCAGCATTGCGCCAGCACCTGCGCGTCTTCGATGGCCATGCCTGCACCCTGGGCCAGATAAGGCCGCATGGGGTGCGCGGCATCGCCCAGCAGCGCCACGGCACGCTGCCCCATCTGCGCCGCCGACCTCAAGGGCGGGCGGTCGCTCAGCGCCCACTGGCGCCAATTCGGTACCGCTTCAAGCACCTGCTGCAACGGTCGGCTGATCGGCCCCAGTGCCTGAAACAGGTGGGCAGCGTGTGCTGCATGGTCCCAGTCCTGCGGGTTGGCAGGCAGCTCGCCATGCACGATGGCCACCACATTCATTGCACGCCCGGTCTGCACCGGGTACTGCACGATGTGCAGGCGCGGCCCCATCCAGACCGTCACCTGCGGCTCGGCCAGGGGCTGGGCCAGCGGCACCAGGCCGCGATAGGCCAGGTGCCCGGAAAAACGTGGCGGCTCATTCAGGCCCAGCGCCTGGCGGCTGCGGCTCCACAGGCCGTCGGCCCCGACCAGCAAGGCCGGGCGGCGCTCCAGCCCCTGCTCGGTGCGTACAAGTGCTCCGCCTTCGCCTTGCTGTACCTGCGCCAGCCGCTGGCTCAAATGCATGGGCACGCCGCGCTGCTGCACCGCCTGCAACAGCAGCCGGTGCAGGTCGGCGCGGTGGATGCAGGCGTAGGGCGCGCCATACAGGCGCTCGGCCCGTTCGCCCAGCGGCAGGTGGCCGAGTTCACGGCCCGAGCGGGCATCGCGCGCCAGCAGCCCATGGGGAAAACTGGCCACCCGGCACAGGTCCGACTCCAGACCCCAATCCCGCAGGATGCGGGTCACGTTCGGCCCGATCTGGACGCCGGCGCCGACCTCGGCAAAGGCCGCCGCCTGCTCGATCAGCTCGACCCGCGCCCCCTGGCGGGACAGCGCCAGCGCGGCCGCCAGGCCGCCAATGCCGCCACCAGCCACCAGGATTTCGGGTGCATCCATGTCCATGAGCAGATTGTGCCCTGTGGCTGGCTCTGCCCATCTGTGCCCCAAAACCCGGACAATACGGTCCCATGACGTCGATCAAAGCCCCCGAACTCCTGCTGCCCGCCGGCACCCTGCAACGCATGCGCGCCGCCTACGACTTTGGCGCCGACGCGGTCTACGCCGGCCAGCCGCGTTACAGCCTGCGCGCACGCAACAACGAATTCAAGCTCGAACAGCTGGGCATCGGCATCGCCGAAGCACACCAGCGCGGCAAAAAGTTCTTTGTGACCAGCAACCTGATCGCCCACAACGACAAGGTGCGCACCTACCTGCGCGACCTGCAGCCCGTGGTGGAGTTGAAGCCCGATGCCCTGATCATGGCCGACGCGGGTCTCATCATGCTGGTGCGCGAGCAGATGGAAAAAGGCCTGTGGCCCGAGGTGCCGATCCACCTGTCGGTACAGGCCAACACCACCAACAGCGCGGCCGTGAAGTTCTGGCAGAAGCAAGGCGTCTCCCGCATCATCCTCAGCCGCGAGCTCAGCCTGGACGAAGTGGAGGCCATACGCAACGACTGCCCCGACATGGAGATCGAGGTGTTTGTGCACGGCGCGCTGTGCATCGCCTATTCGGGCCGCTGTCTGCTGTCCGGCTACTTCAACCGGCGCGACCCCAACCAGGGCACCTGCACCAACGCCTGCCGCTGGGAATACAAGACCCACAGCGCCGACACCGATGCCAACACCGGCGACGCGGTGCCCAGCCAGCGTCTGGACGGCTTCAACTTCGCCCACGAAGACGAAGAAGCCGCCAGCACCTTCTCGACCTGCGGCGGTGGCCAGCGCCACCCCGAGGCCGACAAGATCTGGCTGATCGAAGAAAAAGAGCGCCCGGGCGAGCTGATGCCGATCATGGAAGACGAGCACGGCACCTACATCATGAACAGCAAGGACCTGCGCGCGGTCGAATATGTGGAGCGCCTGGCCAGGATCGGTGTCGATTCGCTCAAGATCGAGGGCCGCACCAAGAGCCACTACTACGTGGCGCGCACCGCCCAGGTCTACCGCCGCGCCATCGACGACGCGGTGGCCGGTCGGCCTTTCAACCCCGAGCTGCTGCTCGAACTCGAAGGCCTGTCCAACCGCGGCTACACTACGGGCCTGCTCGAGCGCCGCCCCAGCCAGGATTACCAGAACTACATCACCGGCCACTCGGCAAGCAGCCGCAGCCAGTTTGTGGGCGAAGTGCTGCAGGTACGCGAAGACGGCTGGGCGCGGGTCGAAACCAAGAACCGCTTCGCGGTGGGCGACACCATCGAGATCATCCACCCCAGCGGCAACCGGCAAGTGCGTGTGCAGCAGATGCAAAGCACCGAGGGCCAGCCCATCGAGGTGGCCGCAGGCAACCCGGTCCAGGTCTGGATTCCAGTGGAAGGCCCGGCCGAAGGCGCCCTGATCGCCCGCATGCTCTGACAAGGCCGCCGATGGCGCTGCGCAAGCCGATCACCACCGTCATCGAAATCCATCCGTTGGCCCCGACGCAGCCGCGCACCGGCGAGCCCTGCAACGGCTGCGGCGTGTGCTGCCTGGCCTTTCCCTGTCCGCTGGGCATGGTGCTTTCGCTCAAGCGCCTGGGGCGCTGCAGGGCCCTGCGCTGGAGCGACGCCGAACGCCGTTACCTGTGCGGTGCCATCAGCGATGCACGCAGCACCCTGCCCTGGGGTCTGAAATGGCTGGCGCCGCGGTTGTCGCAGGTCGCCCGCCGCTGGATTGCCAGCGGCATCGGCTGCGACACCAAGTCAGCGTTCATCGACTGAAGGCGCGGCCCGATGGGCCGCGCGGTTCAGGCCGCCGGCTTGAACTGGTAGCCGTTGCCGGCGTTTTCGAAAGTGCCAAAAGCCGGGAAGGGGAAGTGAAAGCCCCCCGCCACCATCTTGTCACGCACCAGCATGTCGAACACGCGGCGGCGGGTCTGGCGTGCCATCTCCGGGTTCATGTCGAACACCACCGACCAGTCGGGCGCGCGCGCGAACAGCGACGGCACGTTGGTGATGTCGGCGACGTAGGCAAAGGACTGTCCCTGGGAATCGATCCTGAACAGGGTGTGGCCGGGGGTGTGGCCAAAGGCCGCCACCGAGGTGATGCCAGGCGCCACCACGGTGCCGGGCTCGAACTTGACCAGCTGATCCCCCTGCAGGTTGCCCAGGGCCCGGCGCACGCCGGCAAACGCGGCTTTCATGGCCGGCGGTGCACTCTCCATGCGGGCGTCGTCCATCCAGAACGCGTACTCGACGGTGGGCACATGCACCCGCGCATTGGGGTAGACCAGGTTGCCATTGCGGTAACGCAGGCCATTGATGTGGTCGCCATGGAAATGGCTAAGGACCACGTTGTTGATGTCTTCGGGACGCAAGCCTGCTGCGGCCAGATGGGCCAGCAGCTTGCCCGTGGTGGGTGGGCCGTTGTCGGCAAAGCCGGTGTCGAACAGATAGCGTTGGTCGCCGTGGACCAACAGGAACGGCGTGTAGGGCACATCGACGTAGTCGGTCGGCAGGCTTTGCGCCGCCAGCAGGGCCTTGACCTGCTCAAGGGGCGCATTGGTCACGAACTCCTCACCCAACGGTCGACGCACCGCCCCGTCGTTGAGGGCAATGATTTCCATGGCGCCCAGCTTCATGCGCCGGAAACCAGTGGCCGGCAGATTGGGCGGGCCAAAGTTGGGCGCACCCTGCGACCAGACGGACGAGAAGGTCAGGGCCGAGGCCCCGGCCAGACCCGCAGCCAGAAATGAACGGCGATCGAGCATTGGTATCTCCTGATGGGAAGTGCAGCAGGATAGCGCCCCGCCCTGGCCCCCTGGCCGGCGCACCCAATACCCCTGAAGACGCCGCAGGTATTGGGCCCGCGCTGGGTGGCGGCATGCCGCCTGACACGATCTGGCGGCAGTCGGGCAGAAAAAAACCCCGCCGGCTTGCGCGGGCGGGGCTTGGGGCTTGGCGGGTGCCGGTGTTCAGACCGTCACGCCCTTGGCCACGTCGGCGTACTCTTCGATCTGGTCGAAGTTCATGTACTTGTAGACGTTGGCGGCATCCTTGTTGATGATGCCCACGGCTTCCTGGTACTCGGCCACGGTCGGAATGCGGCCGAGCTTGGAGCACACAGCCGCCAGTTCGGCCGAGGTCAGGAACACATTGGTGTTCTTGCCCAGGCGGTTGGGGAAGTTGCGGGTCGAGGTGGAGACCACGGTCGCGCCTTCACGCACCTGCGCCTGGTTGCCCATGCACAGCGAGCAGC
>JACCDU010140990.1_pt1 | contig 10702 bp, 6 predicted proteins | sample 7446081 | NCBI WGS metagenome assembly JACCDU01 (sample SAMN15323447, study PRJNA562643) | freshwater metagenome | isolation source: river surface water | place: USA:Blue River Watershed | collected 2017-08-17
ACTCATGGCAATGGCGTGCAAACCCAAATCTAAAATTTCTTGCACGTTGCTGGGGAAGAACACCGGCGTGCCACAGGCTTTGAAGATGTGGTCACTCTGGTGCGCAGCGGTCGAGCTCTTGGCCACATGGTCGTCCCCCGCCACGGCCAGCACACCGCCCCACGGGGTGGTGCCCGCCATGTTGGCGTGCTTGAACACATCCGAGCAGCGGTCCACGCCCGGGCCTTTGCCATACCAAATGCCAAACACACCATCAAACTTGTTGCTGCCCTGCGGTGCAAAGCCGAGTTGCTGCGTGCCCCACAGCGCAGTAGCGGCCAGCTCTTCGTTCACACCCGGCTGAAAGACGATGTTTTGCGCTTGCAGATAAGGCTTGGCTTTCCACAGCGACTGGTCATACGTGCCCAAAGGTGAGCCGCGATAACCACTGATAAAGCCTGCGGTGTTTTTGCCTTGCAACGCATCGCGTTGACGCTGCAACATGGGCAGCTTGACCAAGGCTTGCACGCCGCTCATGAAAGCACGACCCACGTCGAGGCTGTACTTGTCGTCCAGCGTCACGGTGTCGAGTGCGCGGCGAATGGAATCGGGCAGGGGGGCGTTCATGGTTTGCTCCTTTCGTATTATTTTCAAAGCAAAGTGTATGGGCCACCCCCAGATAAAATATTTCTTTTTTACATCGAAATCACAAAAAATAGGAAGATCCTTTCTCTATTTTAAATTTAACGCATCAAAAAGGTTATTTAAGTGGAAACCCTAGATAAGTTTGACCTTGCCATCTTGCGCGAATTACAAACCGATGCCCGCCTCACCAATGCGGAGTTGGCGCAACGCGTGGGCCTCAGTGCCGCCCCGTGTTGGAGGCGCGCACGTGCGCTGGAAGAAGGGGGCTACATCGTGGGCTATCGCGCAGAAATCAACCGCCACAAAATTGGTTTGGGCGTGTTGGCGTTTGTTCGCTTGGATGCAGAGCGCCATTCGGGTGATGTGGCACGCACACTCGAAGCGGCGATACAAAAAATTCCTGAAGTCGTCGCGTGCCACTACATCAGCGGCACGGGCACGTTTGAACTACAAGTCGTGTCTCGCGATCTTGACAGTTTCAGTCAGTTTGCACGCGATGTGCTGCTTAATTTGCCACACGTGAAAGACATGCACACCCGCTTCTCACTGGGTGAAGTAAAAACAAGCGGCGCATTGCCACTGAGCCACTTGCCATAGCGCGGGGGGGCAAATGTCAATGAATCGATGCGGACGTTGTGGGGAAGCCAGCAGCCGACGTGGCCTCGTCTTGGTTGACAAACCCCACCTCCCATTGGGCCGTCGCTTGCAGCTTGTCCAGTAACGCCAACATCACTTGCAACACATGGGATGCCATCTTCACCGTCACGCTTTGACCTGACATGGTGTCTAACCGCAACGAGACTTGCTCGCCTTCATGGTTTAGCACCAAGCCCGTGACGAGCAAAGGGGCTGCGCCTATGGGCTGCTGCTTTGCAGCTTCAAATTTTTCTTGGAAATTGAGCTTCTGCTTGACGGCCTCTTGTTGGAACGTGTTCATGACTTGTGCCACTTGTTTGGGGTGTTCCCGCTCTAGTGATTTCACCGTCAATTGCTGCGCACCTTGCATCAATCCTTTCAGCACAAACCGCGTCAACCAAAAACTGAACTCTTGGTCCTCGGTGGTGTTGAATCGAAAGAGCACGCGGTCTTCTTTGCACACCCACTCTCCATTGAACTGTTTGATGCTCATGACATTATTTTGGCCACAACACCCACAAGCGCAAGCCTTGTTTCATGCGGCCGGCAAAGTCACCGGCCTCTAGGCCTGTGCCTGCAAAGTAATCCGCGCGCACCGCACCCACAATGGCGCTGCCCGTGTCTTGCGCAAACACCAAGCGCTGCAAATTGCCATTAGGGCCGGCACTGGCCAACCACACGGGTGTGCCATAGGGGATGGAGTCTTTGTCCACCGCAATGGAGCGGCCTGCCGTGAGCGGCACGCCTTGCGCGCCACGGGGCCCGAGGTCGGCATCGGCGGCACTGCGCACCTCTTCGCGGAAAAACACATAGCGTGGGTTGCTCCACAGCATCTCTTGCACCAAGCGCGGGTTGCTTTGTTGGGTGCTGACGATCCACGCTTTGATGCCTTGCCACGACGCATCGCGAATCAAACCGCGGTCAAGCAGCCAACGGCCCACGCTTTGATACGGCTGCTCGTTCGAGCCCGCAAATGCCAAGCGCGCCACGCGGGTTGTGCCATCGGGGTTGGCCATGCGCACACGGCCTGAGCCTTGAATGTGCAACACCAAGGCATCAATCGGGTCAGCCAACCACGCCACTTCTCGGCCACGCAAGGCATCCCGCGCTTGAGGATGTGTATCAATCTCTTGGCGGCTAAACCACGGGCGGCCTGCGCGACGCGCCTCGGCCAAACCATCGGGTGGTGCATACAAGGGCACTTCAAAGCCCGGGCGCATTTGCGCAGACGCATCAAACAAGGGCTCGTAATAGCTGGTGAGCAAACCGTTCACCGCACCGTCAAGTGACTCGACGCGGTAGGGTTGCAAGTGGCTCATCATCCACAGGCGACGGTCATCATCGCTGCCCAGCATGAGCTGACGCACGTCTTGGCACAACGGGGCAAACAGGGGGCCGGGGCGCACGCAGTTTTGCAGCCATGCGTTCCATGCGTCTTGCAGCGCATCAGCTTGCCAACCGGGCACCTCGTTCCACGAGGCAGCCACCCAGCGGCTGCGGTAGCTTTGTTGCGGGTTGGGCGTACCCGGCATGCCCGCCAAGCTGCCACTGGCGCGTGGGGCATCGGTAGGAGCGCGAGCGGCGGGGTAAGGGCGGCCTTGTTCGCTGACGGGTGCGCGGCGTGTTGTGCCGCAGCCCACCAACACCGCCACCACGCTGGTGACGACCAACGCCTGCGTCCATCGCGCCCACATATACCTCATTCGCCGCGCAGCAAGTTGGCCAGTTCCACGGCTGACTTCACATTCATCTTGTCAAACACACGGGCGCGGTGCACCTCGACCGTGCGCACGCTGATGTCGAGCTGGTCGGCAATGAGTTTGTTGGGCAGGCCTTCGACCACCAAGTGCATGACGTCGCGTTCACGGTCGGTGAGGTCGGCCAAGTTGTGTTGCAAGCTTTGTTTGCTGCGCAAGGCTTGCAGGGTTTGCGCCGAACGGGCCAAGGCTTGTTCAATGCGGTCCACCAGCGCGTTGTCAGAAAACGGCTTTTCACAAAAATCAAACGCACCGCGCTTGACCGAGTCCACCGCCGTGGGCACATCGGCGTGGCCGGTCAGAAAGATGACGGGCAGCACATCGAGCAACTTGCGTTCGATGAGTTGCTCAAACAAAGCCAAGCCGCTCATGCCAGGCATGCGCACATCGAGCAACAAGCAACCGGGTTGGCTAGGCTGCCACGCAAAGCGGCTGGCATTCAAAAACTCGGCAAACGCATCGGCGCTCGCAAACGATTGGCTGGGCAAGCGACGTGAGCGTAGCAGCCACGCCAAGGCTTCGCGCACGCCAGCGTCGTCATCAACAATAAATACCAAAGCGTCTTCTGTGGGTTGCATATGTCAGGCCTCTGTTCACGATTGTGGCAGGGTAAAACTGAACACCGTGCCGCGCGGCATATTGGGCTGAAGGCTCAAGAAACCGCCGTGTTGCTCTACCACGGTGCGGCACAAACTCAGGCCCAAACCCATGCCTTCTTGCTTGGTGGTGAAGAAGGGCGTGAAGAGTTTTTCGGCCACGCCTTCGGGAATGCCGTGGCCCAAATCGGTCACCAAAAATTCCAACCAACGGCTGCTGGCGTTAGACGCAGCGGGGCGCACCGCCAAGGTCAACACTTTGTGCTGTGTGTCATCGGCCATGGCTTGCATGCCGTTACGCGCCAAGTTCAACAACACCTGCTCCACCATCGTGCGGTCGCACAACACGGCGGGCAAATCAGGTGGGCAGTTCACCACCACGCGCACACCCAGTTTGCGGGCTTGCAAAATGACCAAGGGCATCACGTCGTCCAACAAAGCACGCGGGGTGACGGCCTCGCGTGCTTGGTCGCGGCGGCGCACAAAGTCGTGCACGCTTTTGATGACCTTGCCTGCACGCTCGGCCTGTTGGCCAATGCGCTGAATGGCGCTGCTCAAGGTCTCGGCCAATTGCGGGTCTTTGAGTGCCGCATCTTGCAGCAAGTTCATGCTGCCGGTGGCGTAACTGGAGATCGCCGCCAGTGGCTGATTCAACTCATGACTCAAGAGCGATGCCATCTCACCCACCGTGGCCAAACGCGCGGTGGCTTGCAGCCGCTCTTGGCTGGCACGCGACACTTCTTCGACGCGGCGCTGCTCGCTCACATCCAGCACCGCGCCCATCCAACCGGTTTGTTCGCCCAAGGCGTTGATCAGTGGGGCCTCAAAAATCATCACCGGAAACCGCTCGCCGTTTTTGCGCATGAACACCGACTCAGCGCCCTCGCGCGGTGGTGCATTGCCGGCCAAGCGCAAGGCTTGGCGTTGCCCGTATTCGTCCACCATCTCGGGCGGCCAATAGGGCGCAGGAATGCTTTGGCCAATCAGCTCTTTGGCCTCAAAGCCCACCATCTCGCAAAACGCGGGGTTCACATAGGTGATGCGCCCTTCGTTGTCACGCGCACGCAGGCCCGTGACGAGTGAATCTTCCATGGCTTTGCGAAACGCCAAGGCGTCTGCAAGGTCTAGCTCCACGCGTTGGCGTCTGCGCATGTCACGCGCCAGCAACACCAACACGGTGACCAGTGCAATCGCCATGGCGGTGACCAACGCCGTGAGCACATTGGGGAATAAGTCTGGCGCACCGCGCCAGCTGTCCATGCGCAACACCATGGTGTGACCGGGCAAGTCCAGCAGCTGCTTGGCAATGAACACGCGTGAGCCGCGACGTGCGATGCCGTGCATGGCCAAACGCGTGCCATCTGATTCGGTGAATGACACCTCTTGGCTGCGGGTGAGTTGCGGCCCCACCATGTTGACCAGAATTTCACCCAAGGAATACGTGGCAACGGTGTAGCCAGTCAACACGCCATCGGTGATGACTGGCAAGCACAGATCCATGATTTCCAAACCCAAGCCATTGGCTTGCGGCACATAGGTGCTCGCGCCATAACCGGGGCCACTTTGGCGACGCGCCACGCCACAGGCTTGCACCACCTCGGGCTGGTTGGCCTCACGGCCAAAACGGTTGAACGCGGGGGCGTGAAACGGTGTGTCCACACTGTTGACCACGCGCAACTCGGTGTCACGCAACTCCAAGCGCAGCCACTCGCGGTGCTCACGCAGCATGGTGGTGGCCTCTTGCGCCCACGGTGCTGCCGTGTAGTTGGCATATTGCAGCGCTTGCAAACTTTGCACATTGCGGGTGAGCGCGGTGCGAATGTCGCTCACCGCATCTGCCGCATCACGGTCGAGGCGGCTTTGCACTTGCGTCACCTCGTAACGCCCCGCCAGCCACACCAAGGTGCTGAGCATGGACACCACCAACACCACCAGCGCCGCCCACAACACCGTGCGACGTGTGCGGGGCGCGACGGAAAACAGCATCAGTCGACCTTGGTCACACGTGGATTGGCCCACGTACCGTCGACGAGAAATTCGCTCGTACCGGCACGGACCAAAGGCCTGCTCAAAATCAATTGCGCGAGATAGGAGGTCAAGCCAACCAAAGGATTGATGGTGGCCATGTAAAGCGATGCTGTGCCCGCATTGATTTCTGGCACCACCACTACTTTGAGATTTTGGGTTTCGCGCACCAAGTCGGCGCTGCCTTCAATCAAGGCCCCCGCCACCACGCCCTTCATTTGCAAGTTGTTGGTCGAGGCAACACCTTGTTCAATGCGCACATCGCCACGCACATAGTCAAAGGCAAAACCATCACTGAACAAGTCGCTGAAATCGAGTGTCAAACGGCGTGGCAAAGACTGCAAATTGAGCACGCCCAACAAACGTGCCGCGCCAGGTTCGGTTTTTAAGAACTGGCCTTTTTCAATGGCCAAGTTCATCTTGCCGTCCATGCTGGCGTAGTCGAGTGTGATGGGGGAGCCTTGCCAAGATACTTGCCCCTCTAGTCGGCCTTCGCCATAGCGAATGGCGCCGGGTGTGCCTAGGCGAGTTAACAAGTCGCCACTGTCGCGGATGGCCAGCACAAAGTTGAATTGCGTGCGGCGCACACGCGGCCCCTCTGCTGCCCAGTGGCCATTGGCGGTCAAGGTGGCCTCGGGCAACGTGACGTTGAATTTGTTCAAACGCCACTCGCGTATGGCGTTGGCCCCCACGCGGTTGACGGCTTCAATCTCAAGACGGCCTAGTTTTTTGTCCCGCAGCGTCAACTCATTCACCACGATGTCCAACGTGGGAATGCTGCTGGGTTGCTCGGTCAACAAGCGCTCAACATCAGGTACCGAACTCGGGGGGATATTCAAATAAGCCAAACGCACATACAACTGCGCAGGCACATTGCCATTGGAGGGGCGCACTTCGGCAGAGCCGTTGAGCTCATCGGCGCTGATGTTCAAGCGCCACAAATCTCCTTGGCGCGTGCCCCCCACCAGCACCTGATGAATCACGCGGTCAGACACCTTGATTTGATCTGCCCGCAAAGCGGCAAATGCGGGCATGTAGTCCTGCGCATCGTCCGATGTGGCTTCGGCGCCCACCACCGATCGCGGCGTGGTTTTGCGCTTGAGGGGCGACACACCGGTGAACTGCGTGAGCGCGGTGTTCCACGCATCGAGGTCTAAGGCTGGCAATTGCAAATTCAAACTCACCGCGTTGTCACGCATGGGCACGGCGTCCATCACCGACTGCCCCACAGCAATGCCACCCCGCACGACACGGGTGCGGTCGCCGCTGAGGTCGCGCACATAAGTCACCGACATGAGGCGCCCCAGCGTGACACTGATTTGGTCTTGCAACACGCGTGATTTGGGCTGCAACGATTCACGCGTGAGCTGCGACTCGATGCGCAACGGCATCAGCGCGGCAGCAGATTTGTTCAAGGGAGCGGGCAAGGTCAGGGCCATGCCTTTGAGGTCGCTGGTGATCAACAGCTCTGGCACACCACGGCGCAAACCTAAATTTGCGCTATAGGCAGATTTGCCTGTGGCACGTTGCGCCAAGCGCGACACAAAGCCGAGCTCGCGCGCTTGGCGCAAGCCCTCTGCCGTCAAGTCACCGCGAATTTTGAGTTGCAACGGCGATTGACCTTCGGTGGCCACAAACGACAAACCGCCATCGAGCGTGGCATTTCCGCCCAACAACTGCGCCTGAACGGCCTTGAGCTGAAAGCCTTGTTCGCTGAACTGCAAGGTGCCGCGCGTACGGTTGAGCACGGGTGTTCCGGGAATCACTTGCAGCGCGTTGTCGGCAAACACCACGCTGCCTTGCACCGTGGACTTGTTCAACTGATCAATGGGCAAGGTCAAGGCCAATTTGAAATTGGCGTCGCCCGTAGCTTGGCTTTTACTCAGCACGGTGCCGGTTAAATCGTTGAGGGCAGATTTGGCAATCACGTTCAACACCTGCGACATGGGCCCACGCGCTTCGCCGTTCACGCTGACCACGGGCTGGTCGAGTTTGGGAATGCTGGCCACCACTTTTTGCCACGTCACTTGCGGGGCACCCGCCAACTGGGTGCTGCCTTTGAATTGCAATGCGCTGCGGTCAAACATCAACTCGCCGTTCACATCGGTCAAGGCAGGCCACGCTGGGGCCGCGGCTGTTTTGGACTTGGCTGGCTCGGCAGGTACATAGGCATATTTGCCTTGCGCCACTTGCGCAACGATGCGGAACTCACCCAGCTTTGGGTTGTCAAACGGCATGTCGTTCAAGTTGCCACGCAAACGCATCGTCACGTGGCTGGCCTCGCCGGCTTGCACGGACTCGCGCACATAACGACGTACACCGGCAGGCAAGGTGCTGGGCAAGTAGCGATGCACTTGCCCCACTTTGGCGCGGCTCAGTGTGGCGGTTAAATCCAACACCCCTGGCAAGCGTGCTTCGGGCTCGCCGGTTTTCCAGTTGCCATTGAATTCGCCAGCCAAATCCGCGTTGACCACGCGACCTTGGGTGAACTGCACGGCCACCTCGTCGCCTTTGTGTTGCCACGCAAGTTGTGCTGACGCTTCTTCTAGGGGAATGTGGAGCTCGTCCAACCCAGCGGGTAAGGTGATGCTGCCATTGAGAACGCTCACGCGTGCTTTGCCGCCCTTTTGCGTCAAGTCAAATTCCAACTGGGCAGCTTGCAGGCCGGGCACGTTGGCCAAGGGGCTGTCGGACAAGGCATCGCGCTGCATGAACAACTGGCGCACTTGACCGCGTGCGCTGTAGTTCAACGAAGCGTCTTCATTTTTTTGCCATGCAGCTTTGAGCTGATTCACTTGGCCTTGCGGTTGCACGCGTGACAGCAAGGCCCGCACCGATTCAGGCAATGGCAAACGTTGGCTGATTTGCGCCAAGGCTTCCAAATCCAAACGGTCGGCATTCAAGCTGCCCGCTTCAAACGCATCGCCGCGCCAGCCCACGCGCAACACACCGCCGGGCCAATGCTCACCCTCTTGGGTGTCGAACACCAAGTCTTGGCTGCTGATTTCAACTTCACCTGCCTGCCACTGCGCACCCACGCGGCCGTGCACATGACGTAAGGCCAAGGGCAACAAGTCGGCGCCCAAACGGGCATCCACGGCATCCAAGGCCACATCAGCGGTCACGCCCACGGGTGCCCCTTGTTTCACATCGGCCCACAAACGCATGGCACCACGCCCCTCTTGTAGCGACAAGCCTTTGTCCATCCTCACCCATTGGCGCATGGTGGCCAAGTTGACATCGGGCAGATCCACAAACAACTCGCCCGACCATTGCGTGATGTCCCCTGCACGCTGCCACGGCGGCTGATAAAACTTGCCGCGGACAGACACGCGCTGACCCAAGGTTTCGGGCGGCGTGACGTCGGTCCGCACCTCGTGTTGGAACCATTGGTTTTTGATGGACACGTCCACATCTCGCAGCGTCAACGCCGGTGCGTCAACTTGCACCGCGCTTGGACGGCTCTCGTCACGCCAGTGAATCAAGCCACCCCGCACCACAAACTCGGGCTGCGAGAAAAACCAATCTGCACCACTGCCGTCGCCCGTCGCACTGGCGTCTAAACCCGCCACCCAAACATGGCCGTTGGCATCGCGGCGAATTTCTAGCTCGGGTTGCTCAATATCAAGTTGTTCAAATTGACCGAACACCGCCGAACGCGGCGACATCGCCACCAACACGCGTGGCAAGTTCAAAGCTTCACGGCCCTCTTTGTCGAACAGCTGAATGTCTTTCAACTCAAACCACGGCACGAGCCAGCCGCCTTGCGCGTTGATACTGCCAATTTCCACGCGGACACCCAGCGCACGTGTGGCTTGTTGTTGCAGCACCTCGCGGTAGTCGCCAATTCGCGGCACAATGAAAATGTGCAGAGCGCTCCAGGCCATCAGCACAGCCACCCACGTGAACACCACCAAGCCCAAAGCCCAGTGAAGCGCACGTCGCCAGCCTGACTTGGGTTTCAAATCAAGCGTTAAATTTTCGGGGGTGGAATTCACGGAGTCAGACAACTGTTTCACGGTACGAGCAATATGACGGAATTATCCCCTGCCCTATGGAAAATTTGAGCACTCATTCCCGCTTCGTTCAACGATTGCGCCGCCGCTATGCGAATGAGCTGCATTTGCTGCCCGAAGGTGCGCCCGTGTTGGCCACGATGCAAACCTGTTTTGAAGCCCTGCGCCAAACCTACAGCTGTGCCGATGCCCTGCGCGTGCTGCGCCAGCTGGTGATGGAACGCTTGGCGGTGCTGGACTGCGAACAACGCGCCAGCCTAGAGGTGATCACCCACGCCGTCACCAAGCTAGGCGAGTTCACCTTGGATGTGGCCTACCACGAAGCCCAAGCACAGCTAGACGCCAGCTACGGCGTGCCCACCACACCCAGCGGCGAACGCGCGGTGCTGTGGATCATTGGCATGGGTAAATTTGGCGCACGCGAGCTCAATGTGTCGAGCGACATCGACCTGATTTATGTGTATGACGAAGACGGCGAAACCACAGGTCAAGCCGATGGACGCGGGCGCATCAGCAACCACGACTACTTTGCCAAAGCCGTCAAACTCATTTACACCCTGATTGGTGACAGCACCGACCACGGCTTTGTGTTTCGCATGGATTTGGCCCTGCGCCCCAATGGCAACTCGGGCCCGAGCGTGGTGTCGCGCCAATCGCTCGAAGAATATTTCTTGGTGCAAGGCCGCGAGTGGGAACGCTTTGCGTGGCTCAAGAGCCGCGTGGTGGCGCCCTTCAGCGCCAAAGCCAATGCGCATGAACTGCGCGACACGGTGCTGCCTTTTGTGTTTCGTCGCTACTTGGACTACAGCGTGTTTGAGTCACTGCGCGGACTGCACCAGCAAATTAGCAAACACGCGATCACCCAAAGCGCGGGACGGCCAGAACGCGCCAATGATGTGAAGCTGTCACGCGGCGGCATCCGTGAAATTGAATTAACGGTGCAGCTGCTGCAAGTGGTGCGCGGCGGCCACTTTCCTGAGCTGCGCACACGGCCCACTTTGGCCGCTTTGCAACGCCTGAGCCAAGCCAACCTCATGCCCGCCGCCAC
>JACCDU011171411.1_pt1 | contig 10693 bp, 10 predicted proteins | sample 7446081 | NCBI WGS metagenome assembly JACCDU01 (sample SAMN15323447, study PRJNA562643) | freshwater metagenome | isolation source: river surface water | place: USA:Blue River Watershed | collected 2017-08-17
CTGGGTCACGCGGTCCACATCTTCGTGGCCCATGCCCTGGGTGGGCTCGTCCAGCAGCATGAGCTCGGGCTCCATGGCCAGGGTGGTGGCGATTTCCAGCGCGCGCTTGCGGCCATAGGGCAACTCCACCGCCGTCAGATGCGCCATGTCCTGCAGGTCCACCTCGGCCAGCAGGACCATGGCCCGGTCGTTGAGGCGCTCCAGCGTGCGCTCGGAGCGCCAGAAATGCATGGAGGTGCCCGTGGCACGCTGCAACGCGATGCGCACGTTCTCGAGCACCGTGAGGTTGGGGAACGTGGCCGAAATCTGGAACGAGCGCACGATGCCGCGGCGCGCCACCTGGGCGGGCTTTTCCGCGGTGATGTCGTGGCCGTTGAACAGGATCTGCCCACGCGTGGGGATCAGGAACTTGGTCAGCAGGTTGAACACCGTGGTCTTGCCCGCGCCATTGGGACCGATCAGGGCATGGATTTCGCCACGCCGGACTTTCAGACTCACGCCGTTGACGGCGACAAAACCCTTGAACTCCTTGATGAGGTCTCGGGTTTCCAGGATGAACTCGTTGGACATGGGTACGACTCGGATTCAGGACGGACCCCAAGGCCCGTCGCAGAAGGCGGATTCTGGCGGTGCCCCCGACCATTTCGTTTCATGGTTATCCCGAGGGAGTGTCCCGCAGGCGTCTTGCGAGGGCCTGCGTACCGCGCCAGGCCCGCGCAGAGGGGATCACTTCGATGCAGAAGCGAGCGAATAGACCCAAAGCCGCGCCGTTGCTAGGTTTTTGATTTTCCGCAAGCGCTCGTGGGCACACATATGGGCACACAAATTGAAGTCACCTCCATTTTGTCCAATGTCGCCCTCCCGCCAGCGCCGACTTTCTGATTTTGCGAAACAGATTCAGAGGCCCAGGTCATCAAGCGGTTCAAGACCCAAGCCTTTCAGCCGCCGATTCGTCAACCCAAGCCGCTCGGCCATGCCCAACCATGACGCATCGGCGAAAGCATCATGCTCGGCTTTCAGCCGTTCAAAGGTGCGCCAGTGCATCCCCTTGGGCTTGCCACCTTCCGGGTTGGCTATCCCGGCTTCCCATCCAAGCCGCCGCCGGATGGTGTCTGCCCGCCGCATCGCTCGATCATCGCCCTTTTCCCGTTGGCACGCATAGGCCAACTGGTGGCAGTGCCGACAGGCGAAGATGGAGCCACCGAAGAGGATGGCCACGCGCCGCCCGCATCCTCTAGTCGGGCATAGGAACCATACCCGCCGCCCGCCGAAGTGCAGGCGCGTCCATTCCAGATCGACGGGGTATTCCAACGGTCGCCAGTCGCCGCCGTTACTCCGGCTTCGGTAGTTCAGAATGATGCGATCGGCTTCGGTTCGCATCTGGATGGATGCCACATCTTCGCCATTGACCGTCCAATGCCACCCGAAGGCCCTCCCCGGTGTCAGCAAACCATCGCGTTGCAGCCGCCGAATATCCAGACGCCGCATGTCGCTGGTCGTGTCCTTGCCGCCCTGGTATCGCCTTCCGCTTCCGATGCCGCCCATTTTTCACGCTCCGTTTTTAGCGAAATAATTTGGCAAGTTCGCACCATGGTTTCCCGCCAATCCTGCCCAACCCCTTGCCGTTGCTGGCATTGCGCCGGTTTTGATGGTGTCCGGTTTCATGCGCCCCGCAGGTCTTTCAACTTCAAAAGCATGGCAAGCGTTCGCTCGAATTTGCGGTCCAGGTGCGTTTCGTAGCGGTTCAGCTTCTCCAATCGGTGTGCTTGCAGCCCTTCGCCCAAGGTTTGCGCCTTGATTGCTGGGGTGTATTCGGCTTCTTTCACCATTCGATAGCAGATCGGCTCCAGCGAGTCCCGGATGAAATTGGCCAGGCCTTCAGCAGTTGCTGGGTAGCTTTCTTCCTCGATATGCTCATCCCACCAGTCGCGGGATTCCTGAATCAGCGCACGTCGGGCTTTGGCGTAGGCGTTCAGCCCGCCCTTGCGGAGGATCGCCGCCGCCTTTTGGGTTGCCGCCAGATCAAGCGCCGCTTCCCGCTGGCGCTCGGCTATCTCTTCCGGGGTGCCTTCCATGAATTCCCGAAGATCGGCATGTTCGCCGCCGATACCACGCTGAAAAGGTGCCGCCGACTTGATGACTGATGCTGCGCTATTCACCGCGCCTTTCAATCCCTCGTTGATCTTCGCGCCTTCGGCCAACAATACCCGCCGCTTGCGCCAAATGATGGTGGCAAGCTCCTCAATCAGGTGCCGCTCGGTCATGCCCGTCGGTCGGTGTTCCTCGATCAGAGCGGCCAACAGGTCGGCAAACTCGGCATGATCCTCATGCGCCAATACCGCCAGCCGGGAAAGGATGCCGTGCTTCATGGCATTGAAACGCACAGGCTCATAGTTCCCCGCACGCGCTACAGGTGCCGACTCGTGCTGAGTGATCCGCGTCGCCTCGTGGATCGCTTCTACTTCAACGTTTTCCATCATTCGCTCCTTGTCTCATTTGGGGGTGGTTTGGAACCCGCCGCACCGCTGCAACATCAAAACCAGATCACGGGCCAGCCCTTGCCGTGCCACGCACGCCTGCTGCCAGTTGCCACAGCGCCAGCGGCCAGCGCCTTGTAGATGGGTGCATTCCAGGCACAACCGCCGGTCATCGCTGTCACGGTCGCGGATCACCAAGGCATCGGCCAAGCGTTCGGCATCGTCCAGGCTCACCCCCCGGTCGGTGAACCGCGCCTGTCGTTTCAGGAACAGGTCAATTTCGCCGGTATTCATTGCCGGGGAGGCAGGCCAGCACCAGTGGTCAGGGTCTAACACTGTCAGTGCCGCTGTCAGTTCGCGGTCGTTTGCTGCCTCTGCAATTTCAGGACTTGCGACAGTGACATTTGCGACTCTTGCGACAGTGGAGGCATTTATCCCCTTATGTGTCGCATCTGTCGCAACTGTCAACGTCGCAACCTGATTGATATTCGTTGTCGTCGTAGATCTCGAGCAGTTGGCATATTTCCCCATCGCGCCCTTCCACAAAAGCGCCGTCAAAACCTTGGAGGGTGACGACCGGCCCGCCAGTCAAGTTCTGGTATTCGTGTTCGATATCTAGTCTCTCGTTGCCGATCATTGGCAAGTCCCAAACACCCTGCAATGTTGTTACGTCATCGTCGAGCGTGAGGTACCTGTCATCATCGATCCGCAGACTCATCAGGTGGGTCACTTCTTCTCCGCCCAACTCTCCCCGTATCGCTGCGCCCAAATCTTTTGGCAACTTCATCCATTCCAAATCTTCGGGGAGCTTGCCGGATTGAATCGCAACTGCCAACTCGGCCTCTGTGTAGCGAGCCACCTTGCCGCATCGCGCTTTCGCGTGATTCACCAAATAGACCGACAGCCGTAAGCGCCCATCCAGCGCTAGGCGCAACACGTCAGCCTCGGTTACATTCTCGCCAAATGCGATTGAAAGATGTCGGGCAGCATCGGCCACCGTCAGCCATTCTTTCAGCTCGAATAGCTTTCCCATGTGAGCGTCCCTTTCACGCATCGCCCCTGAATCAGAAACCGCGCCAGCCGGGCAAGGGTTCCCGGTGTTCGCCCTTGGGGATCAGCCTTGGGCTAGGCGCGGCAAAACTTGTTGCCTACCGCGCCGAATCAAATATCCAGCTTAGGGAGCGCCGCAACGATCTTCTGCGTCTCCAGGCTCACGGTCACCACGCGCTGGAACACCTCCAGCGGGTACTTGGGGTTAACGTGGCTTTCTTCAATGGCCAGCACCACCACCTTGTAGTCGCACAGCAGGCCCAGTCGCACGGCCTCCGAGAAGTTGATGACATACAGTTCTGGCCCGTACAGCAGCGGGTCATCCATGGAGCACAGCGCTACGTTGTCGGTTTCGGCCTTGGCCTTGGCGTTGTCGCCATAGATGCGCGGTGTCGCGGTCATGTACAGGCGCTTGGTGGCCTGGATGAAACCGGCGTCGTGCACCTTGACGAAGTTGCTTTCGTCGTCGTCGCCAAAGGTGGCGCCCGTGGTGCGGTGTGCTTCATCGCACACGATGAGGTCAAACGCGGGCAGGCCGTACTCTTTCTGCGCCTGATTGATGGTATCGATGGAATGGTAGGTGCTGAACACCACGCTCATGTGCGCGCCATCGTGGCGCTTGCCCATTTCCAGCGCCAGCCGCGCAGGGTCGGTGGTGGCGGGGTATCGCAACTCATGCACCTGCATTTCAAAATCATCGCCCCCTTTCTTCTTGCCCACGTCGCTGTCTGAGCACACGGCAAAGCTGTGCAGAGGAGTTGAGCTTTCCTGCGTCCACTCGGTCAGGGTCTGTGACAGCAGTGACAAGCTGGGCACCAGGAACAGCACGCGCTTGCCAGCACCTGCGTAGGCCTCGGCAATCTTGAGGCTGGTGAACGTCTTGCCCGTGCCGCAGGCCATGATGAGCTTGCCCCTGCTCTCGCGTTCAAAGCCCGTCAACGTGGCATACAGCGCGCTTTGCTGATGCGGGCGCAGGGCTTTTTTGCTGCGCAGGGTGACCGCGGTTGCCTCGGGCAGGTACTGGCTCCAGTCAATCAGGCTGGCTTCCAGGTCGCTCAGGGAGATGATGTTGACCGGCTTGTCTCGCCCCTGCACCAAGTTGATGACGTGCTCGGTGGCTTTGAACGTGGTCAGCACCAGCAGGCCGTTGGTGAAGGGCGCTTTGCCCATGGCGCTGAGAAAAGAGTCGATGCCTGCCGCCTTGCTGATTTTGGCGTCCTCGGCATAGAACTTGGCCTGCACGGCAAATATGCGCGGGTTGTCCTTCGTAACTTCCACGGCCACCAGGTCAATGCCCGCATCAACACCTGGGTCGGGTTGCCCCTGTTGCATGCAATGCTTACGCCACTCTTCCCACAAATAAACTTGGCCGCCAAACAGGTCTTGGTAGCTGGGCTCTTGTTGCAGGTAGGTCTTTACCAGCCGCTCGAAGTAAGTGCCTTTTTCCCGTTCGGTTTGGGCGGTCTGTCTGAAGGTGTCGAGCAGTTGGGAGAGTGCGGTTTGCGCCATGTATGAATACCCTGATTTTGTGTGTTCTGTTTTGCTGATTTTCGACTGCATTCCACTATGCCGCCGCCCGATAAGCTTTACCGAAAGGCCCGATGATGACCTTGCTGCCACCATCCTGAATCTGGCTGTCCACAAAGTCTGCCCACCATTGCAGCATTTCGCGCCGCTGGTCGGCATATTGCGCCCGGTTGTAGACGCCCCTGATGCCCTTGGGTTCATGGGCCAGGCTTTTTTCGATCCAGTCCGAATTGAAGCCTGCCTCATGCAAGTGCGTTGATGCCGTGCGCCGAAAGTCGTGGATCACGAAGTCCCGCACATCCACTGCCAGCGCCCTCACAGCAACATTCAGCGTGCTCTTGGCGATGGGCTGTTTCAGGCTGTGCGAACTGGGAAATACCCAGTCAGACCCACTGGCCAGCACCTTCAGCTCCTCAAACATGGCCACTGCCTGCCGGGACAGTGAAACAAGGTGTGGCCTGTCTTTTTTCATGCGTTCGCCAGGGATGCTCCACTCGCCTTTTTCAAGGTCAAGCTCATCCCATTTGGCCTCGATCAGTTCTGACTTGCGCACCATGCACAAAATCAGCAGGTGCAGCGCCAACTTGTGAGCACGCTTCATGCTCGACTGGTAGATGGCGCGCAGCAACTTGCCAACCTCCACTGGGCTCAAGGCCACGTCGCGGCTCCTGGCTTGGGCAATGAACTTCGCCTCGATGGCGGCCGCCGGATTGAAGGTGGTTTTCTCCCGCGCAATGGCATAGGCGAAAAGCCGCTTCAGCACGTTGCGGGTGACAAGCGCCATCTGGTCCGCCCCGCGATTCTTGATCCTGTCCGTGATCGCCAGAATGTCGGTGACGGTCACATCGGCCACTTGCTTGCGGCCAATCGCCGGGATCACGTCTTTTTCCAGAACCCGATAGATGTTGCGGGGATTGCTGTTGGCTGGCTCCACAATTTCTGCATACCAGCGCCGCGCAAAGACCTCGACGGTATCGGATTCCCTAGCGGCATCTTCTTTTGCTTTGGCTTTCAGGTGGGTTCTCAAGCACCATTTGCTGATAAAGCCTTGCGCCAGCTCCTTCGCGGCGGGGGAGGCATCGTCGGGTATGGGGTCGCCACGCTTCAGGGCCATGGGCGACAGACCGCGCCCGGCCAGTGCCTTGCAGTCATCCCGCCAAGTCCGCGCTTCGGTCAACGCATAAGTCGGGTAGTCGCCCAACGTGACCTTCTCTTGCTTGGCCCCACGTCCGCCTATCCGGTAGCGCAGGCGAAACGTCTTGGTGCCGCCCGGCTGCACGTCCACGAACAGCCCACCCTCATCGGCCTCCTGGTAAGCCTTGTCGGCAGGCTTCAGGTTGCGCAGCTTGGTATCCGATAACGCCATTCCTCATCCTTTTACATCGTGCTCGCATACCCCTGAAACAGCCCCCAATTTGGGCACACCAATTTTCCTTGGGCACACATCCATGCTTTCATGGGCACACCTATTTTCATGATGGGCACACATATGGGCACACATTCTTGCGGATGGTCGCGGAATATGCAAGCCTGTTATGGAACAAAAAAACCGCAATGACGCGGGTTTATGAGGGTTTTGCGGAATTCGGCGGACCAACTTGGAAATATTGCTATTTTCCGATGCAAAAACTCGAGAAGATCACCCCGAGCAGGTCGTCGGCGCTGAACTCACCCGTGATGTCGTTCAGGGCGTTCTGGGCCTGCCGCAACTCCTCGGCCAGCAGGTCCAGGCTCTGGGCCTGCGCGGCCAGGTGCTGCTGGGCCCATTCGAGGTGGTCACGCACCCGCAAGAGCGCCTGCACATGGCGCTCACGGGCCATGTACAGGCCTTCGCTGGCCTGTTGCCAGCCGGCCTCGTGCAGCAGACGCTGGCGCAGCGTCTGCAGGCCGTCGCCCGTGCGGGCCGACAGCACCACCCCGTCACGGCCGCCCGCCTGCACGGCGTCGGCCTTGTTCCAGAGGTCGATGACCGGCACAGCGGGCGGCAGGCGCTCGGCCAGGGCCTGGGCAATCTCCCGGTCCGCCGCCTGGTAGGCCGCCTCGTGCGCACGCGTCAGGTCGTGCAGGAACAGCACGGCATCGGCTTTCTCGATCTGGCCCCAGGCGCGTTCGATGCCGATGCGTTCGACGGCATCGACGTCCTCCCCCTCGCGCAGGCCGGCGGTGTCGATCACGTGCAGCGGCACGCCTTCGATCTGGATGGTCTGCTGCACCACGTCGCGGGTGGTGCCGGCGATTGGTGTGACGATGGCCAGCTCCGCGCCCGCCAGCGCGTTGAGCAGGGAACTCTTGCCGGCATTGGGCTGCCCCGCGATCACCACGCGGATGCCTTCGCGCAACAAGGCCCCCTGGCGGGTGCGTTGCAGCACCGTGGCCAGGTTCGCCTGCAGCCGATCGAGCTGCCCCTGGGCATCGGCCTTTTGCAGAAAGTCGATTTCTTCTTCGGGAAAATCCAGCGTGGCTTCCACCAGCATGCGCAAATGGATCAAGGCTTCACGCAGCGCACCGATCTCGCGCGAGAAGTCACCCGCCAGCGAGCGGCTCGCACTGCGCGCCGCCGCCTCGGTGCTGGCATCGATCAGGTCGGCGATCGCCTCGGCCTGCGCCAGATCGATCTTGTCGTTGAGGAAAGCGCGCTCCGAGAACTCGCCGGGCTGCGCCACCCGCAAGCCGGCCAGCACCGGCTGGCCACTCGCCGCATCGACACTGGCCGCGGCCAGCAGACAGCGCTGCACCAGCAGCTGCAGCACCACCGGGCCGCCATGGGCCTGCAGTTCCAGCACGTCTTCGCCTGTGAAGGAGTGGGGCCCCGGGAAGTGAATCGCTAGCCCGTGGTCGATGGCGCTGCCGTCCGCCTCGCGAAACGGCAGGTAAGTCGCCTCGCGCGGCTTGAGCGCACGCCCGCAAACCGCCTGGATCAGCCCGCCCAGACCACGCCCCGACACGCGCACGATGCCCACGGCCCCGCGTCCGGGCGCGGTGGCGATGGCAACAATGGGTTGGTGGTGGCGGACCAGCATGAGAGGCATTTTCCAAGAAACAAGGGCCGCTCACGCGGCCCTTGCTGGGATGCTGTCAGTTCATTTGAACTTCGGCAAGTTGAACTGGGGCGGCACGCCCATACGGGTGTTGATGATCCACTGCTGTGCGATGGACAACACGTTGTTGGTGATCCAGTACAGCACCAGGCCGGCCGGGAAGAAGAAGAACATCACGCTGAACATCAAGGGCATGATCCACATCATCTTGGCCTGCATCGGGTCCGGCGGCGCCGGATTCAGCGCCGTCTGCAGCAGCGTGGTCAGGGTCATCACGAGCGGCAAGATGAAGTATGGATCCGGCGCAGACAGGTCCACGACCCAGCCCATCCAGGGCGCATGGCGCATCTCGACACTGGACAACAGCACCCAGTACAGCGCAATGAAGACCGGAATCTGGATCAGCATCGGGAAACAGCCCCCCATCGGGTTGACCTTTTCCTCGCGGTAGATCTTCATCATTTCCATCTGCATCTGTTGCGGGTTGTCTTTCAGACGCTCACGCATGTCCATGATGCGGGGGTTGACGGCTTTCATTTTGGCCATGCTGGCGTAGGCCTTGGCATTGAGCCAGTAGAACGCGATCTTGAGCAACAGCACGAGGGCTATGATTGACCAGCCCCAGTTCTGGATGAACTTGAAGAGTTGGTCCAGCAGCCAGTACAGCGGCTTGGCCAGCATGGCCAGCCAGCCATAGTCCTTGAGCAGCTCCAGACCAGGGGCCAGGGCCTCCAGGGTCTTTTCTTCCTGAGGGCCGGCAAACAACACGCTCTCCAGCGACCGGCTCTGGCCCGGGGCCACTTCACCCAGCGCTGCGATCATGCCCACGGCGTAGAGGTTGTTGTCGACCTTGCGGACGAAGTTCTCGCGCTGCACGCCATCGGCCAGCAACCAGGCCGAAGCAAAGTAGTGCTGCACCATGGCCACATAGCCATTGGGCGAGGCCTTGTCGATCTCGGCCTTGTTTTTCTCGATGTCAGAAAACTCGACCTTGTTGTACTTCTTGGCTTCGGTGTAGATGGCCGGGCCGGTGAAGGTGGAATAGAACGAGGACTCGCCAGCAGGCTTGTTGCCGTCACGCACCAGCTGCATGTACAGCTGCGGCGACACGGCAGCCCCCCCTTTGTTGACCACCTCGTGCTTGACGCCGATCGCATAGCTGCCGCGCTTGACGGTGTAGGTCTTGACGAGCTTGACGCCCCCCACTTCATCGGACTCGAACCGCAGGGTCAGCACATCCTGACCCGCCTTGAGTTGGCGCTCGCCGGCAAAGTGCATCGGGCTCTTGTGTGTGGGCAGCTGCCCCCCAATCAGGCCGGTCTGCGCCACATAGACACGGTCCTTGCTCTCGTCGAACAGAACGAAATTCTTCTTCGCATCCAGCAAGTCCGGATGGCGCACGAATTCGGCATGGACCAGCGAGCCGCCTTCGGTGTCGAAGCGCAGCTTGTACAGGTCGGTTTCGACATCGATCAACTCATGCGCTGCGGCAGACGCCGCCACCGCCGGCACCTGACCAGGGCCGACAGGCGCCGCAGGCGCGACCGCCGATGCTGTTGTGGCTTTGGCGGCGGCCACGGATTCGACTTTGGGGAAGAAAGTGGCCTTGTGACCGTTGTGGATCTGCCACTGGTCCCACAACAGGACCATCGAGAAGCCAAAGATCACCCAGAGAATGGTGCGGCGAATGTCGTTCATGAGGACTTCTTGGACGAAGGTGATAACAATCGGGTGAACAGGCTCGGCGCCTGTTCAGGAACAGGGTCATGGCCGCCGGCACACCATGGGTGGCATCGCACCAGCCGCGCCAGCGTCAGGTAACTGCCCCAGGCAGCGCCATGCCGCTCGAGCGCCTGCAGCGAGTACGCCGAACATGTGGGCTCGAACCGGCAGGCAGACCCGATCGACGGGCTCAGCAGCAAGCGGTAAGCGCGCACCACGGCCATGAGCAGGCGTTGCATCATGCACGAACTCCGCGCTCGAACAGTTGTTCCAGCTCCTGGCGCACGGCCAGCTTGAGCTGCTCGGAGGTCGCACTGATGAATTGCCGGCGATCGAAAGTGGCACGCAGGCGCACCACATGGGCGGCCTGAGGCAGGCGGTCGGCAAAGCGGCTGCTCACGGCGTAGATCTGTCGCTTGATGGCGTTGCGCGTCACCGCCCGGCGTGCCCAGCGTTTGGGCACCATGGCGCCCAGCCAGACGCCATGCAAGACAAAAAGGGCCTGCGCCTCATCGGGTGCAGGCCCTGCCGTATCGACCATGGTCTGTTCAGGCTCGGTGCGTGTCGTCAGGGACAGGCGGTGCAAGGCGAAATGCGCAGTGCGCGACACCGTGCCGCCAGTCAGGGCTGCCTGAAACTGCGGGCGTGTCTTGAGACGATGCACGGCGACCAGACCCTGACGGTGACTGCCAGCCTGGCTCAAAGCAGACCGACAGCGACGGCAACGATCAGACAGCCAGACGCTTGCGGCCCTTGGCGCGGCGTGCGTTGATCACGGCGCGACCACCGCGGGTCTTCATGCGAACCAGGAAACCGTGGGTACGGGCGCGACGGGTTTTGGAGGGTTGGTAAGTGCGTTTCATGACAATTCCTTGGCGC
>JACCDU010605007.1_pt1 | contig 10686 bp, 11 predicted proteins | sample 7446081 | NCBI WGS metagenome assembly JACCDU01 (sample SAMN15323447, study PRJNA562643) | freshwater metagenome | isolation source: river surface water | place: USA:Blue River Watershed | collected 2017-08-17
CCGGTCTGGACGTTTTGAGCGGTGGCGGTCAAGGTGTTCATCGGGCGTTCTTTCAGCGGGTCACAAAGCGGTCGGGGGCGGGCGGCTTGCGGTGGAAACCCACGCGCTTGAGCCAGATCTGCAGGGCCTGCCAGTGGATGCGGGCCATGACCATGGCGGTCATGGCGGGGTAGCGCCAGAGCGCGCGGCGCAGGGCTGCGGGGGTGATCGGCTCCAGCGTGCCGCTCACGCTGGTGTTGAGCAGCGCGCCCTGGGCGTCGTCGTGGTCCACGCGCACCACCGTGCGCTCGGCCTCGCCCTGTTGCGTGCGCATGAAGCGAAAGCGGTAGCGGCCCTCGACGCTGCAAAAGGGCGAGACATGGAAGCATTTGCCCGCCAGCAGCTCGGCGCCGTAGCGCGGCGCGTCCAGCAGGTAGCAGTGGCGTTCGCCAAAGGTGTTGTTGACCTCGGCGACGATGGCGCGCAAGGACCCGTCGGCGCGGTGGCCGTACCAAAAGCTCACCGGCTTGAAGGTGTAGCCCAGCATGCGCGGGTAGGTGTGCAGCCAGACCTCGCCGTCCACGTCGGTGATGCCTTCGCGGCGCAGCATCTCGAGCAGCCAGGCGAGCGCGCCGCCTTGCTCGGGGCCGCGGCCGTCGCCGTGGTCGCGGTCGAAGAAGCTGATGGCGGCGCTGCGGTTGACCGCCAGGCCGCCCAGGGCCTCGGGCCGGCCGAGCTGGCGCATGGGCAGCATCAGAAAGAAAGTGTCATAGACAAAAGCATGGCGGCGCGGGCGCAGCCGCGTGTGGCGCACCTGGCCGAAACCGATCTGGGCCAGCGCGGGCTGCGTCATGCGGCCGCCTTGCGCGCGGCCACGGTGTGGGCCAGCAGTTCCTCGGCCACGGCCAAGCCGGACTTGAGGCCGTCCTCGTGGAAGCCATAGCCCGTCCAGGCGCCGCAAAACCAGGTGTGCTGCGCGCCCTGCAGTTCGGGCACGCGTTTTTGCGCGGCGATGGCGGCCAGGTCGAACACCGGGTGGCTGTAGTCGAACTCGGCCAGCACCTTGTGGCGCGCGATCGGTCGCACCGGGTTCAGCGATTCGACCAGGGTCTGCTCAAAGGGCAGGGGCTGCAGGCGATTGAGCCAGTAGTGCAGGCACACGCGCGCCGACTCCTGGCTGTCCTCGGCGGCGCGCTCGTAGTTCCAGGCGGCCCAGGCGGCGCGGCGCTGCGGCAGCACCGAGGTGTCGGTGTGCAGCACCGCGCGGTTGGGCTGGTAGCGGATGGCGCCCAGCACCTCGGCCTCCTGCGGCGTGGGCTGGCGCAGCAGCGCGAGCGCCTGGTCGCTGTGGGTGGCCAGGACCACGTGGTCGAAACGCTCGGCCCCGCGCGCGCTGTGGACGGTGGCGCCGGCCGCGTCGCGCTCGATCGCGTGCACGGGGCTGTTCAGCCGCGCGTCCGGGATGCCCGCGATGATCTTGTCGACATAGTGGCGCGCGCCGCCCACCACCGTGTGCCACTGCGGCCGGTTGCTGACCTGCAGCAGGCCGTGGTTGTGGCAAAACCGGATCATGGTGGCCACGGGGAACTGCAGCATCTGGTCGGTCGGGCAGCTCCAGATGCAGCCGAGCATGGGCAGGAAATACCAGTCGCGGAAGGCCCGGCCGAAGCGGTGCTCGTCCAGAAACTCGGCCAGCGGCTGCGCCATGCGCGCGTCCTGCTGGTCCAGCGCGAGCTGGGTGCACAGGCGGTTGAAACGCAGCAGGTCGGACAGCATGCCCAGAAAACGCGGGCTGGCCAGGTTGCGCTTTTGCGCGAACACGGTGGCCAGGTTGCTGCCGCTCCACTCCAGCGGCTGTGCGCCTCGGGCGCCGGGCACCTGCACCGAGAACGACATGTCCGAGGGCGCGGTCTCGACCTGCAGCTCGGCCAGCAGGGCGATCAGCTGGGGGTAGGTGCGCTCGTTGAACACCAAAAAACCGGTGTCCACCCCGCGTGTCTGGGGGCCGTGCGGTGTGGGCAAGGTCACATCCACGGTGTGGGTGTGGCCGCCAAAATAGTCGCCCGCCTCGAACAGCGTGATCTGGGCATGCGGCCGCAGGCGGTGGGCGGCGGCCAGTCCGGAAATGCCTGATCCGACAATCGCGACTTTCATGGGCGTTCCTTGGTATTTTGTCTAGGACAAATTCATTGTATGCTAAGCCTGTCCAAGACACCAAGCCCTGCCAGAACCCCGTTTGCCCACCGGCTTTTGACCTGCCCACACCCCCGATGGACCGCCCCGACACCGCCTTGCCCGACCGCCTGACCGATGCCGGCCAGACCTGGTCGATCGCCGAAGTCGAGCGCGAGACCGGCCTGGGCAAGGACACCCTGCGCGTGTGGGAGCGGCGCTATGGCTTTCCACTGCCGCTGCGCGACAAGCTGGGCGAGCGCGCCTACCCCGACGAACAGCTGCAGCGCCTGCGCCTGATCAAGCGCGCGCTCGATGCCGGCCACCGCCCGGGCAAGGTGGTGCCGCTGGCGCCGGACCCGCTGCAGGCGCTCTTGCTGCAGCCCCGCGCCAGCGCGCCGGGGCAAGACGCGGCGTTCCCGAGCGGGGCCGAGGCCGAGCTGCCCTGGCTCGAATGGCTCGCTCAGGACCGCACCGACCTGGTCCGGCAGGCGCTGCAGCAGCACATCCTGCGCGAGGGCCTGGGCGCCGTGGTCGAGCAGCGCATCGCACCCCTGTGCGTGCAGGTGGGCGAAGCCTGGTTGCGCGGCGAGCTGTCGATCTACCAGGAGCACCTGTTCACCGAAACCCTGCAATCGGTGCTGCGCGAGGCCATCGCCTCGGTCGACGCCGGCGGGCTGGCGCTGCAGCAGCCGCCGCGCGTGCTGTTGACCACCACCCCGAGCGAGCAGCACGGCCTGGGCCTGCTGATGGCCGAATGCCAGTTCGCACTCGAGTCCTGCGCGCGCTTTGTGCTGGGCGTGTCGACGCCGGTCGCCGACATCGTGCTGGCGGTGCGGCAGCTGCGCATCGATGTGCTGGCGCTGAGCTTCAGCGCCTACGCCTCGCGGCGCGACATCGCCGAGAGCCTGCGCCAGCTGTCCGAGCAGGTGCCCGAGGGCGTCGAAATCTGGGTTGGCGGGGCCGGCGCGGCCCGCCACCGACGGGCCTTGCCCCAGTCCGTGCGGCTGCTGGTGCAGGCCCGCGATGTCTCGGCCCAGCTGCGCAGCTGGCGCCAAAGCCACGCGTCCGCGCCGGGCTGAGCGGCCCGCGCGTCCGGGGCTGGCCCGGAGCCGGTACAATCCCGGGTGCTGCAGACGTTTGCTTACCTCCGTTGCGGCAAGGTCTGATCAGGGCAGCGCCACCCCCAAGGCGCACACCTCCACCCCCGCCCGCGCGCGTGCGCAGGCCCCGGTGGTCACCCTTTCCCCTCTGGCAAGCCTCACCCGTCCGGTCTTTGACCGGCGCATTGGCCCTGTGCTGATGGCCCGCTGTGTCGGGACTGCAGCCAGGCCCTGAGCCGGTGGCCCAGGGTCGACCCACAGCATTGACATCAAAGGAGGCCTCATGGCCAAGGAAGAACTCATCGAAATGCAAGGCAAGGTGGACGAAGTGCTGCCCGACCTGCGCTACCGCGTGACCCTGGAAAACGGGCACCAGCTCGTGGCCTACACCGGCGGCAAGATGCGCAAGCACAGCATCCGCATTCTGGCCGGCGACAAGGTCACGCTGGAGATGTCGCCCTACGACCTGTCCAAGGGCCGCATCACCTTCCGTCACATCGAAAACCGCATGCCCCGCGTCGGCGCGCCTGCCTACAAGGGCAAGCGCTGAGCGGCTTTCCACCCAGTTTTGCAACCTGCGCTCGCTCTGTGCGGGCGGCGCTATTTTGAAAGGCTCACCATGAGCAACAAACTCTACGTCGGCAACCTGTCCTATTCGGTGCGCGACGACGATCTGCAACAAACCTTCTCCGAGTTCGGTCAGGTGCAATCGGCCAAGGTCATGATGGAGCGCGACACCGGCCGCTCCAAGGGCTTTGGCTTTGTCGAGATGTCCAGCGCCGAAGAAGCGCAAGCCGCCATCAGCGGCCTGCACGGCCAGAACATGGCCGGCCGCGACCTCACCGTCAACATCGCCCGCCCGATGGAAGCACGCCCCCCGCGCAGCGGCGGTTTCGGCGGCAACGGCGGCGGTGGCTACGGCGCCGGTCGTCGCAACAGCTACTGATCGCACGCAGGCCGCACGGCCTGCCGGGGTGCCTGCCCAGCCGCAGCAGCGGCCCAACGGGCAGCGCCCGCCGGCGGTTCTGGGTTCGTCAAAACACCAGGACCGCGGCACAGCGAGAAAAGCGGTCATGCACAGCCGCTAAGATGGGGTCACCGCATGTCCCATCCCGCTCGCAAGGAGTTCCCATGTTCCGTCGTCACCTGATCGCTCTGGCCGTTCTGGCCGTGTCCGGCACCGCTTTGGCCCAGGGCAAAGAGATCAAGATCGCCCACATCTACAGCAAGACCGGTCCGCTCGAGGCCTATGGCAAGCAGACCCAGACCGGCCTGATGATGGGCCTGGAGTACGCCACCGGCGGCACCATGGAAGTGGCGGGCCGCAAGCTGGTGGTGATCGAAAAAGACGACCAGGGCAAGCCCGACCTGGGCAAGAACCTGCTGGCCGCCGCCTACGGCGACGACAAGGTCGACCTCGCCGTGGGCCCCACCGCCTCGCCCGTGGCCCTGGCCATGCTGCCGGTGGCCGAGGAGTACAAAAAGATCCTGCTGGTCGAGCCCGCCGTGGCCGACTCGATCACCGGCGAGAAGTGGAACAAATACATCTTCCGCACCGGCCGCAACAGCAGCCAGGACGCCATTGCCAACGCCGTGGCCGTCGACAAGGAAGGCGTGAGCATCGTCACCATGGCGCAGGACTCGGCCTTTGGCCGCGACGGCGTCAAGGCCTTCCGAGAAGCGCTCAAAAAAGCCAAGCTGGTGCACGAGGAATACCTGCCGCCCGCCACCACCGACTTCACGGCCGGCGGCCAGCGCATGATCGACAAGCTCAAGGGCCTGCCGGGGCGCAAGATCATTTTCATCATCTGGGCCGGCGGCAACCCCTTCAAGATCGCCGACATGGACCTCAAGCGCCACGGCATCGAGATCGCCACAGGCGGCAACATCCTGCCCGCCATGGTGGCCTACAAGCAGTTCCCGGGCATGGAGGGCGCGGCCTACTACTACTTCGGCATGCCCAAGAACCCGGTCAACGATGCCCTGGTGTCCATGCACTACAAGCAGTTCAAGACGCCGCCCGACTTCTTCACCGCAGGCGGCTTCTCGGCCGCCATGGCCATCGTGACCGCGCTGCAAAAAACCAATGGCAACACCGCGACCAACAAGCTGATCGCGACCATGGAAGGCATGAGCTTCGACACGCCCAAGGGCAAGATGACCTTCCGCGCCGAAGACCACCAGGCCATGCAGAGCATGTACCACTTCAAGATCAAGGTCGATCCGGCCTTCGCCTGGGGCGTGCCCGAGCTGATCCGCGAGATCAAGCCCAACGAGATGAACGTGCCGATCCGCAACCAGCGCTGAAGCCACGCGATGCTCGAAACCCGCGACCTCACGGTCCGCTTTGGCGGTCATGTGGCGGTCAACGCGGTCAGCTGCCGTTTTGAACCCGGCACGCTGACCGCCATCGTCGGCCCCAATGGGGCTGGCAAGACCACCTACTTCAACCTGATCTCGGGCCAGCTGCCGGCCAGCAGCGGCCAGGTCTTTCTGGGCGGCCAGGACCTGTCGGGCCAGAGCGCCTCGGCGCGCACCCACGCCGGCCTGGGCCGCGCGTTCCAGCTGACCAACCTGTTTCCCAACCTGAGCGTGCTCGAGAACGTGCGCCTGGCGGTGCAGGCCACGCGCGCGGGAAAGCACCGGCGCGGCCTGAACCTGTGGAGCATCTGGAGCGACCACACGCCGCTGACCGAGCGCGCGCGCGAAATCCTGGCCTCGGTGGCCATGCTCGCGCAGCAGGACGCGCCGGTGGCCAGCCTGCCGCATGGCGACCAGCGCAAGCTCGAGGTGGCGCTCCTGATGGCGCTCGAGCCCCTGGTCTACATGTTCGACGAGCCCACCGCCGGCATGAGCCACGACGAGGCGCCGGTCATCCTCGACCTGATTCGCCAGCTCAAGAAAGACAAGAGCAAGACCATCTTGCTGGTCGAGCACAAGATGGACGTGGTGCGCGAACTGGCCGACCGCATCATCGTGCTGCACAACGGCACGCTGGTGGCCGATGGCGAGCCGGCCGAGGTGATCGCATCGTCCGTGGTCCAAGAAGCCTACCTGGGCAAAGCGAAAGAGCCGGCATGACAGACGCATTGCTCACGCTGGGTGGCGTGCACACCCACATCGGGGCCTACCACATCCTGCACGGCGTCGACCTGGTCGTGCCGCGCGGCGAGCTGACCTTGCTGCTCGGGCGCAACGGCGCGGGCAAGACCACCACGCTGCGCACCATCATGGGCCTGTGGCCGGCTTCGCAAGGGCGCATCCACTTCAAGGGCCAGGACATCAGCGCCTGGCACACGCCGCAGATCGCGCAGCAGGGCATCGCCTACGTGCCCGAGAACATGGGCATCTTTGCCGACCTCACGGTCAAGGAAAACATGCTGCTGGCCGCGCGCGGCGCGCGCCACGCGGGCCAGATCGACGGTGATCGCCTGCAGTGGATTTTTGGCCTGTTCCCGGCCGTGGAGAAATTCTGGAACCACCCGGCGGGCAAGCTTTCGGGCGGGCAAAAGCAGATGCTGGCGGTTTCGCGCGCCATCGTCGAGCCGCGCGAGCTGCTGATCGTCGACGAGCCCAGCAAGGGCCTGGCGCCGGCCATCATCCAGAACATGATCGACGCCTTCCAGCAGCTCAAGGCCAGCGGTGTGACCATTTTGCTGGTGGAGCAAAACCTCAACTTCGCGCGCCAGCTGGGCGACAGCGTGGCCGTGATGGACAACGGCCGCGTGGTGCATGCGGGCCCCATGCGCGCGCTGGCCGAAGACGAGGGCTTGCAGCAATCGCTGCTGGGGCTGGCCTTATGAACTTCCTCAAAGACACCGACCTGCGGCCGCTGCTGCTGGTGCCCGTGCTGGCGCTGCTGGCCTGGCCGCTGGTGGGTTCGGACTCGACCTGGCTCACGCTCACCGTGGCGGGCCTGGCCATGGGCATGATCATCTTCATCATGGCCTCGGGCCTGACGCTGGTGTTCGGCCTCATGGATGTGCTCAATTTCGGCCACGGCCTCTTCATCGCGCTGGGCGCCTTTGTGGCCACCAGCGTGCTGGGCGCCATGGGCGACTGGACCGGCGCCCATTCCTGGTGGCTGAACCTGGCGGCCGTGCTGCCCGCCATGGGCATCGCCATGGCCGTGGCCGCCGCGGTGGGTTTGGCGTTTGAACGCTTCATCGTGCGCCCGGTCTACGGCCAGCACCTCAAGCAGATCCTCATCACCATGGGCGGCATGATCATCGGTGAGGAACTGATCAAGGTGATCTGGGGCCCTCTGCAGATCGCCTTGCCCTTGCCCGAGGCCATGCGCGGCTCGCTGTTGTGGGGCGAGGCCGCCATCGAAAAATACCGCCTGCTGGCGGTGGTGGTCGGCCTGGCGATTTTTGCCGCGCAGATGGGGGTGCTCTCGCGCACCAAGGTCGGCCTCTTGATCCGCGCCGGTGTGCAGGACCGCGAGATGGTTGAAGCCCTGGGCTACCGCATCCGCCGCCTGTTTGTCGGCGTGTTCGTGGCGGGCAGCGCGCTGGCCGGCCTGGGCGGCGTGATGTGGGGCCTGTACCAGCAGAACGTGACGCCGCAGATCGGCGCGCAGGTCAATGTGCTGATCTTCATCGTCATCATCATCGGCGGCCTGGGCTCGACCGGCGGCGCCCTGATCGGCGCCTTGCTGGTGGGCCTGATGGCCAACTACACCGGCTTTCTGGTGCCCAAGCTGGCGCTGTTTTCCAACATCGCACTCATGGCCGCCGTGCTGCTGTGGCGCCCGCAGGGCGTGTACCCGGTGGCCAACCGCTGAAAGAGGGCGCCATGTTCAACCGACTCCTCTCCAACGACCGCCCGGGCAGCCCCTGGCTGGCCGCCATGCTGCTGCTCACGGTGCTGGGCCTAGCTTTTGCGCCCTTTGTGTTCCCGGGCGTCAAGGCGCTGGGCGTGGCGGCCAAGGTGCTGGTCTTCATCGTGCTGGTGGCCAGCTTCGATTTGCTGCTGGGCTACACCGGCATCGTGAGCTTTGCCCACACCATGTTCTTTGGCATCGGCGCCTACGGCATCGCGATCGCGGCCAACCACTGGGGGCCGAGCTGGGGCGCGATTGGGCTGGGCTTTGCGCTTTCGCTGGCCTTGAGCCTTTTGCTGTCGCTGGCGATCGGCCTGTTTTCGCTGCGCGTGCGCGCCATCTTTTTCGCCATGATCACGCTGGCGGTGGCCGCGGCCTTCCAGACTCTGGCTTCGCAGCTGTCCGACTTCACGGGCGGCGAAGACGGCCTGAGCTTCAAGCTGCCCGCGCTGCTGCTGCCCAGCACCGAGTTTGCCGAAGAGCCGTTTCTGGGCGTCTCGCTCGACGGCCGCCTGCTCACCTATTACCTGCTGTTCGTGGCCGCGCTGCTGCTGGTGCTGGCCCTGCTGCGCATCGTGCATTCGCCCTTTGGCCGCGTGCTGCAGGCGATTCGCGAAAACGAGTTCCGGGCCGAGGCCATTGGCTACCGCGTGGTGGTGTACCGCACGCTCTCCAGCGTGATTTCGGCGCTGTTCGCCTGCATGGCCGGCGCCATGCTCGCGCTTTGGCTGCGCTACAACGGGCCCGACACCTCGCTCTCTTTCGAGATCATGATGGACGTGCTGCTGATCGTGGTGATCGGCGGCATGGGCACGGTGTATGGCGCGGTGATCGGTTCGGTGCTGTTCCTGGTGGCGCAAAGCTACCTGCAAGACCTTTTGCGCCTGGGCAGCGAGGCGGCGAGCAGCCTGCCCTGGCTGGCCGCCTTGCTCTCGCCCGACCGCTGGCTGCTGTGGCTGGGGCTCTTGTTCGTGCTCTCGGTCTACCACTTTCCGACCGGGGTGGTGGGGCGGCTGCGCGCGCGCAGCGCTCAGGCGGCGCGGCTCAAGCCCTGAACATCGCGCCAGGCGCGCACAGGGCCGATGGTGGTCTGCACCGTTTGCGCCTCTTGCACCGCGTTGACCGTGGCCAGCGCGGTGGCCTCGGCGGCCATGGCGCCCAGCAGCAAAAGATCGGGCGCCTCGGGGTGTGCGCCGGTGGCCAGTGCGAACAAGGTGTCGCCATCGAACACGGTGTGCACGGGTCGGATGCTGCGCGCCAAGCCATCGTGCGCGCTGGTGGCCAGGCGCTGGGCCTGGGCTTTGGACAGGCGCGCGTTGGTGGCCACGGCGCCGATCGTGGTGTTGGTGCCGGGCAGCGGGCGCTGGCTGTGTTCGCCGGCCAGCAAGGCGCGCTGGGTGTCGAGCAGGCTGCGGCCATCGGCCTGCAAAGCGCCGGCCAGCAATTGGCCCGTGGCCGGGTCGAGCACATCGCCCACCGCGTTGCAGGCCACCAGCGCAGCGACCACCCAGGGGCCCACACGCACGCTCGCGTGGCCCACGCCGCCCTTCATGGCGCGCGTCAGGCCCCAGAGCTTGCCCACCGTGGCGCCCGCGCCCGCACCCACATTGCCGGCAGCGGGAGCGTTGGCGCTCGCGGCTTCACAGGCGGCGTAGCCGCAGGCCGCGTCGGGCCGCACGCGCGCATCGTCGCCAGGGCGCAGCATGGGCAGGTCAAACAGCACGGCGGCCGGCACGATGGGCACGCGGCCATGGCCCGTGGGCAGACCGAAGCCGCACTCTTCGAGCCAGCGCATCACGCCGCTGGCCGCATCGAGCCCGAAGGCACTGCCACCGGTCAGCAGCAGGGCGTGGACCTCTTCAACCAGGTTGCCGGGCGCGAGCAGATCGGTCTCGCGCGTGCCCGGTGCGGCGCCGCGCACATCGACGCCGCAGACCGCACCTTCGGGTGCCAGCACCACGGTGCAGCCTGTCAGGCGCCCAGCCATCTGCGCGTGGCCCACACGCAGGCCAGGCACGTCAACAAGGGAACCGGTGGCGTTGTACAAGCTCATGCTGTGGTCCTGGCGGGTGCGATGGTCGCATCTTAGCGGCGCCCTGCGCACAGACAGGGCGGCAGGACGGTGTGCTGTGCATGTATTCGTTGAATTCATGAAAACCTGTCCAACAATGCATTAGACATCTGATGCGCAGAGCCCTAGCATTGCCTGCAGACCCATGAACAGCGAATAGCTGGCACGGGTCGAACAGTTTGTGCGCGTCGGGAGAGACTGCTTGGATGCAGCGCCGAAGGAGCAACCGCCCCGGAATCTCTCAGGCCAAAGGACCGATGCGCACACCACACTCTGAAGAGCGGTCGGCACCGTCTGTCGACCCACCGAAGGAGCAAGCCGGCCCAGGCCGGTGAATCTCTCAGGTTCCAGACAGAGGGGGCGTGGCCGGCACGGGCGTGCGGGCCACTCCAAAACCCTGACGTTTTTCTGGAGCCTCTCATGTCCATCACATCCTCGGTCGCCGTCATTGGCGGCGGCATCACCGGCGTCACCACCGCCTACGCGCTCGTCCAAAAAGGCTTTGCGGTCACACTCTTTGACAAGCAGCGTTACGC
>JACCDU010933244.1_pt1 | contig 10685 bp, 13 predicted proteins | sample 7446081 | NCBI WGS metagenome assembly JACCDU01 (sample SAMN15323447, study PRJNA562643) | freshwater metagenome | isolation source: river surface water | place: USA:Blue River Watershed | collected 2017-08-17
CACGATATCCGACAATATAGATTCTTTTGCGTCGTTGGGGAACTCCGAAGTATTGGCTGTCGAAAACCCTATAAGCAATGGAGTATTCTTCTCCTTGGACAACACCTTGTTTGTCGAGGTTTTCTGGTTTGAAGTCAACACCTGTGAAAGTGGAGATGATTTCACATAGGGCTTTTTTGTGTTTACTTTTAAAAACACCCTCGACATTTTCCCAAATGAACCATGTGGGTCGTTTTTCTTTAAGAATTCTTCCATACTCAAGTGAGATTCTACCACGGATATCATCCATTCCTTTGTTGAGTCCTGCATCGGAAAAAGATTGACAAGGCGTTCCTCCGACCAATAGGTCGAAGATGATTTTTTTGTAAGTTTCATTTTCGTTAAGTTTAGTTATGTCAGTAAATAAAGGGGTTTTTGGATAATGATGTGTCAATACTTGTTGTGGGAATGTTGCAAAATCACACACACCAACACATTTCCATTCAAGTGGTTTCCAAGCCACTGAAGCGGCTTCTATACCGCTACATACAGATAGGTAAGTCATTTGATAATTGTTTAGTTACTACGAAATTATAAAAATAATTCGAATTAACAAAAAAAATTATACATTGATTATCAATGAGTTATGAAATCGTATTTTTCTTTCCTCCATTCTAAGTTGGAGTATTTTTTAAATTTGTTTGTAAGATAAGATATTGCTTCTTCAAATAATTTTGGGACTACTGTATTTGCCTTTCCATAAGATTGTATTAACTGTCCCTTTCTATATTGTAAATTGATTTTCTTTCTTTTGTGTTGTAAAGAAACAAAGATATAAATCGCACCATGAGGAAATTGTTTAGACATACAATTTTTCATCGTATAACCCTCAACCCTAAAATCCTCTTCTGACAATATTAATTTAGGTTTGAACTTCATATCACCGATAGAAAACTCTTCTTCTAAATCATTTATTACAATTTCAGGTAAAAGATATTTTACTTTATATCCTCTTGTAAAATGTATTTTGAACCCAGACCAAATTTCCATTAGATTTTCAAATTCATGATCATTCTTAGCCTTAAATTTTAGATTTAAACCTTTTTGTTCTAACACCTCTCTTATTGTAAAAAGTTTGTTCAACATGTAAATTAACGAATCGCTTTTTAATGTATCCTTTTCCCATTTGTTAATAACACTTACTAAAGAATTTTTTTCTGATTCATTTTTTAATTCATGAGTTTTTTTATTTGGTGTCGCATCATAACAATGGTGTTCCCATTTTATTTGTCTCAAATAATCTATGTAGTTTGGACCAAAAAGTTTACATAGATAATTTAAAGATGAAATCATAACCGGTTTGTCTGTATGTTTATTTAGTTCACCAATAAGATATTTTGATTTGATGTTATAAGAATCAAGTACCGCAGGTAAAAACTTATATTCGTTTTTTTCTAACCATTTTTTCTTTGGGTATTCGTGTTGAATATCAAAATAAATCCCATCATGTCCTTTAATACCTTTTAATTCTAAATGTAAATCTACCAACATATCATATAGATGATTTATATGATATTCCCCTTTTTGTAGTTTATGACTTATGAAATCGTTTTTGAGATAATCTTTTATTTGATTGTAAAAAATAAATAATAATTCATCTTTAGCTCTTTTGAATTTAACACCCCAATAATTATATCTTTTTTCACCTCTTTCAAAACCGTTTTCAGACAAGTCAAATAACATTTTAAAATCATTTTTCTTATGTTTAAATGTATTTCTAAATAACTTATCTTCTATCAAATCATTGTTAATAATTTTATATGAAATGTCAATATCACCATTTGTTAAATTTACAATAAATGAATGTTGGAATGTAATTTTTTGTTTTGTACCAAACCTATTATAATCAAAATTAAAATAACTTGAATATTCAATCATCTCACCATTACGCGTAAGAATAAAATTACAAACATTTAATGTCTTATGTTTTCTATCGGTTTTTTCTTGTGTATATTCAAACAATAAATCCATATATAAAAGATATATGGATTTAAGGAAATTGTGTAGTTAAAATGGTAATGGTGGTGCGTCGTCAAAATCTAAAATATCTATCAATCTTCTTGGTTCCCTATCCTCTTTTTTTATTTCCACACCATTTATTTTTACCGGAACCCTTTCTTTTTTTAACCAACCTAAAGTTCCGTAACGAGCATTTAATCTAATAATATCATTAACATGTTCAATGGCACCTTCAAAATATTCTGGTGGTGTTTTATTTGAAAAATGTCTAGCTTGTACTAAATGACCATCGGATAATCTAAATTCACATGTAACTCTGTCTTGTTTATCTTCAGTTCTTAGAGATACAATCATAGAAGTGTCAGTTTCAGCGTATGTGGCGACACAATGATGCATAAAACTTCCCTCTTCAACATACTCCTCTTCTCTTGTTAAAACGTGTGGTATAATTAATATATAATCATCCATATCAGTTCCTTTCAGACCTCCACCAATTTCTATACTTTTAAATGATTTTATTGGTTGTTGTATTTCATTTATCGTTTTTTCAGGATACACATATTGAATTACATAACCCTTTTTAATTGCTTTAATTATTTTGGTTAATTCATTATGTTCTTCGTTAAATTTTTCCCAATTTGTTGCTCTCATAATTAAATCAGGTTGAAACTCTCTTATTTTTTTTATCATTCTAAAGTGATCCCAAATTAAACCCATAGCGGAATCGTTGAACGAATTTCTATGACCGATGAATGAATTTCTATTATCACCGATATTATGAGAGTTTAATAATTTAACAAGATTTTCTTTTTCAACTTGTTTTATTGTGAATCCATGATTCCTAAAATCAGATATAAATGTTTTGGACATTTTTTCAAGACCAAAAAGTGACGATACTTGTGTTTTGTATTTAGAAGTTTGTAGTGTTTCTTTATTTATTGAACCTATGTATTTGGGAAAATCCTCACCAAACAAATAACACAATCTACATAAAACATCAAATTCAATGTTTGGATTGTCATGAACAATTTTATTTGTAATTTTTGATTTAATTTGAAACATATCTAAAATTGATGAAATCAGTTTTCTGTCATTTTTTTTAAGATATTTTTCCGTAGGATACATGTTAGATAGAAGATGTGTATAATCATTTGGAATTTTAATTTTTTTTGTTTTAACAAACCATTCCATAAATTGACTATAAAAATATTCTTTGAAGTGTGAACCATTACCGAATAATAATGAATTAAATCCCAATATTTCTTTTATTGCAAAGTTAAATTCGTAATCATTCATATACTTCGATAATTCGTCATCTATTTTTTGATGAGTCGTAAAATGATTTCTTAAAAATCTAAAAGGTCCGTCCGGTCCATTTAGAAATCCATTTTTAAGAAAATTAAACGAATTAGTTCTGAATACTCTTTTTTTTGAACCTTTCCTTCCTATCGAATAACTTAATAGGGTAAAATTTCCTGTTTTCGTGTTAATTGTTAAAGATTCAACAAATGTATTTTTTTTAAAGTATTTGTTGTTAAAGTATCTGTGTTTAGTGTGTCTGTAAGCTTTAATAGTAATTTTATCACCGATTCTCACAATACTTCTTCTGATTAGATGAATTGTTATTTCACTAAAAGGATTTCCATAATGTTTTTTTATGTGTCTATCTTTAGTTGTAAAAAACTTATAATTTACGTTCCCATTAACATAGTTCTTTTTTGCATATTGAAATAATGCTGGTTCTTTTATTTCATCATCAATGTAAAAAAAACATAATTTTCTTTTTCGAGAATATTCATTTAATTCAATCGGTTGAACTTCTATATAATCTTGACCACGGTAGTTTGATATATTTCCTCCAAAAATATCATCATATGAACTTTTTTTATTCATATTAGAATATGGTGTTTCCTGTGGAAATTTTGAATAATTTTTAAATGGTGTGATTAACGCATAAACATATTCTTGTTTGAATAATTCTTCCATGTATCAATATTATTATTTTTCAATTCAAATATACAAATTTATTTTGGAATATACTTATATAAAACACATTTTATGGCCAAAGCAAAAGGTAAAGGGGGTAGCTCTTCAGTTAAAATTTCCTTCGGAAAAAGAAAGAAGGGAAGTGCTTCCAAAACACACAACAAACACGATAGAACCGAAAAGAATTATCGCGGTCAAGGTCGTGTGTAAGTTATCGTTAAAACCCTGACAATGTCGGGGTTTTTTTAGTTACTTAAAGGGGCTTTGATTTTCGGATGTGATTGATATCCAATTAATTCGAAACAATCCGGTCTATAACTCTTTAGTTTTTCATCTAAAGTTTTTTCACCTAATTGTTCTTTTACCTTTTCATGCATATACCAATTCCTTTCGGTAATTTCTATTGTTGGTAATTCGAAAGATGTTCTACTAATTTGTTCTTTCGCCTGTTCAATGTGATTTAAATATAAATGGGTATCCCCTAAATTACCAATCAATTCATCGGGTATCATATTTACTTCTTTTGCAATAATTTCCAATAATAATCCATAAGAAGCAATATTGAATGGTAAACCTAAAAATGTGTCTACACTTCTTTGATTCCACATTAGAGAAATTGCTCGATATTTTCCAGGATTAATAATCTTTTCGTCTCTTGTTGTTTTTCTTGTATAAACTTGAAATCCATAATGACAAGGTGGTAAAACCATTCTATCCAATTCACCCACATTCCATGCAGATACCATTAATCTTCTACTATCAGGATTATTTTTAAGTTCGTCGATTAAATTTTGTATTTGGTCTATATTTTCACCAAACCCATCATTATATGGGCCACTCCAACTTCTCCATTGTTTACCATAGATAGGTCCTAACTCACCCCATGTTTTTCTGAATGTTTCATCTTCTTTTATTCTTTTGATAAACTCATTCATTGGTGGAGTATCTTGTAATTCCCATGTGTTCGCTCTCTCATATCGTTTATAAGCATCACCGTCCCAAATGTGACAATCGTAATCCAATAGAAATTTGATATTTGTTTCACCTCTTAAAAACCAAAGGAGTTCGGTTACAATAGATTTCCAATGCATCTTCTTTGTTGTAAGTAATGGAAACCCATCACTCATTTTATGACGGATTTGTCTACCGAATACTGATATTGTACCTGTACCGGTTCTATCTTCTTTTTGTATTCCATTATCTAAAATATCTTGTAAAAGATTTTGATATTGTTTATCAATATTATTCATATATTTTTTGTATTTGAAATCCAATCATAAATTGTAACCATCTTACAGTTATCCCCCAAGATGGTGATGTTTTACCATCATCGTAATATTCATCCTTATCATAATAAAATACTATAGCCGGTAGTATGAACCAATGATGTTTCTTTTTATAAATAAAAAAATCTTTATAGTACTTTGTTTTCATTATAATAAGGATTTCTTGTTTATTTTGGTTTCGATTGCAAAATGAAGACTATATCTAATACCACTTTCTACTGTAGTCACTTCATGTTTTTCACTTCTACCAAACATAAATAATTCACCAACATTTACTTCTAATTTTTTATCACTAATTAAAAAATCTCCTCCTTTAAAATCATCATTTAAAATATAACCTCCAGTAAATAATATTTTCATACCTGTTTGATTATACCTGATATCGTCATCTGTATGAACCCCAAAAAAATCACCTTTTTCGTATATTAGGAATGTTATCCAATCTGATACCACATAGTTTTCATTTATTTTTTCCAAATCATCATTAATAATTTGTTTTATGAAACCAAATTCCTCTATGTGTCCGATTTTGAACCATATATTTTTTTTCCAATATTCGTTATGATATTCATATTTGTCACTCCAATCTTTAGATTGGAAAATTTCAATTATTTTATCTACATCAGATTGTTTCATCGTTTTCTTTTAATTTACATAGACATTTAAAAAGAGTGTGTGATTCTGCCAAAGAAAACACACCTTGACTCTGTAGAGTTTCAATTGCAAGTTCAATTATCTTTAATGCGGTTGGTTTATCCAAACCATTTATGAGATAGTCATCTAATTGTTTTTTCGATTCATAATCAAAGAATCCACCAAAAATACTTTCCATAAAACAAATATAATAAATTTATTTAGGAATACAAAATAATTATTATTATGTCTGTACACATTAATAACAAAACCTTTAAAGCTGAATACCTATCTAATCCTGAAGATATCCAAAAAGGGATGATGGGTAGACATGAGTTAGATGGTTGTATGGTCTTTAAAATGGGTAAAGGACATCATTCATTTTGGATGAAAAACTGTTTAATACCTTTAGATATAGTATTTGTTCTCAATAATAGAATTAGTCATATACATCCAAATTGTCCTCCAGCTGACCCACATCGTATGAATCCTCCCCGTTACACGGGTATTGGTGATCATGTAATTGAATTTCCTGCTGGTACTTGTAATGGTTGGAAAGTGGGTGACAAAGTTGCTATGTATCTTGGTTCACCGTTAAATCCTGTGGGATAAAATTAACAAAGTCATATTTAACTTTTGGCTTAATTTTTTCAAATACCCAAAAATAAGAATGGTATTTCCTTGCATGTTCTTGTTTAGACCATCTCGTGCCGAAACTATTGAGTCTCACTTTGTTATGTAATATAAATAAATCTTTTGGATAGAAACCCAATGAATAAGCCATATTCATAACCATAACATGTGTAAAGTGTTGTTTACCTCCTGATACTGTATCTTGACACTTCATAACCAAAAATCCACCTTTGTTCATTACTCTATATAATTCCTTAAGTGTATTATAATAGTTTGTCTTTAAATCTTCAAAACTGGTGTATCCTTCAAATCTTTTTGCAATGATAGAACTACCCTCTTTATTTTTCTTATATGACGCACCTGCAACAACAAATGGAGGGTCGTACATAATACTATTCATAGAACCTTCCTCAAAAGGTAAATTCTCCGAATTTGCTTGGGTTACAATATCGTTCGATGGAAATAAATCAGTTTTATTAACTGGTCCGGGTAAATTTTTCCAAAAAGAACCAGTTGAATAGGTACAATCTAAATCAAACCTATCTATTTTATATAAATCCATTATACTCTTAATCGCCTCAAAGTTTGAATGATAAACGCTTTTTACTAAATTAAATTCTTTATCCATTGATATTTTTATTTTATAAGATATTTTATAATATATGGAAATTGTATGGAAATAAAAAATTTAAACGAATATAAATTTATAGTTTCATCCGGATGTAGTTATGGTTTACTCCCAAATAGTGTTTTCAAACCTTTTAATTTAATAAATAGGAGTTCTGGTTCACATAATATTCATAAATCATTATACGAAAAATATGGGGAAAATTGGTTAGAAATTGATAATGATGTCATAGTATTGAATGTTTCATTAGGAAGTCAAGGTTCTGATTGGCAATCAGACTCTATAATTTATACTATAAATAAATTAATTGAATTAGGTGTTGATTCTAAAAATATATATTGTTTAGTTGAATGGTCTCAATGGAGTAGATTTTCAATACATCCTTTTCATAATTTAAATTTAAATTTAGAAAGATTTGAGTGGGATGGTGATAATAAATTTTTTTATAATCTTATCGATAAAAATGATTTGTTTAAAGAAAATAACTCAATTATTGATGAATTATTTAATCAGATACAAATAAGAAAATCATTTCCCTTTTATAACATAGGAAAAATTGATGAAAGAGTTTATATTACTCCATCGTCATTGAATTTGAATGACTTTTCAAAAAATTACAACGAATTCTTTAATTTGATTAAGGTCTCCAAAAAAATACAAGACGAGTATCCAACAGAAAAAAAAGTAAAGAATTATTTGGACAATATTCTTAAGACACAATTTTACTTAAAATCAATAAACATAAAGTATAATTTTTGTTTTATGCAATCCACATTGTCTAATTGGATTAAAACTAATAATGGTAATATAGTACATGATTTAACTCCACCATTTATATCTGAAACAAACAGTTTTAAAGATTACGGTCCAAACAAGAACTTTAATCCGATTTCAGATTCAAAAAATGACATTGAAAATGTGCTTAATGAAACAAAATTTGAAATATCATTATTGGACATGAAAAATATTTGGTTTTATGAAAATGAAAAATTTAGAAGAGGAGGAATTGATGAGTGGACTATTGATAATTTCAAAGAAGTTGGTTATATTAACCTACACGAACATACAGAAAGGTTTTTTAGTGCAATGGATATGATATGTGACTACGGACATCATCCTAATACAGTATCTTATCTTCTATTGTGGAATAAAATAACTACCAACTGTGATTTTGTGAAAGTAAAAAGAAGTTTTGAAGATTTTATGTTAGATAGATTTTGGGAAGATTACCACTTTGACGGTTATTCTAAAAATTATGTAACAATTTCTAAAAAAGAATGGGTTAGAAGATTAAATCAATAATATTTATATAAAAAACAAATTATGGGTTGCGGATGTAAAAAAAACAAAACAGCTACGGTTCAACAACCAGCCGAAATTACTCTTAACACTGAAGAGGTAACACTAAAAGATGCGAATTTGACTCTTACAGAAGAACAACAAAAAACTGTGGACGAGATAATCGCTAAATTAAATCAAATCAATTCTTAATATCGTTCAGATTAACGATAAACAAAAATATCGTTTCAATCAACGATATTTTTTTGGATATATAATATATAAAAATATATATAATAAAATATGAAAGTAGATAAAAAATTAACAAGTGTCCACATATTGGAAGATGTTTACAAAAAATTCAAAGTCAACGCAATTGATGGTAATATCAATTTACAAAAGTTAGTTAATAGGTCTTTAGACTTATATATCAAGGACGAATCCTTCCGTCATAGGATTAATAATTATACCGATTTAGCGGTGAGTGGTTCAAAATATTAAAATGGTAAAAAGAAAAATATTATTATTATCTGACGATTTGAGATTAACATCGGGAATTGGTACAATGTCCAAGGAATTTGTGTTAGGAACCGTTGATAGGTATAACTGGTTACAAATTGGTGCTGGTGTAAATCACCCCGATAAAGGAAAAATAATTGATGTAAGTGAGGATGTTAGAAATAAGACTGGTGTTCCTGATGCTGATGTTAAAGTCATTCCATTCGACGGATATGGTAACATAAGCACAATCAGAAAAGTTCTGTCTGCAGAAAAATTTGACGCCATTCTCCATTTCACCGATCCTCATTATTGGGTTTGGTTATATGAGAACGAACATGAAATAAGACAAACCACACCTATCTTATATTATCACATATGGGATAACTTACCAGACCCAATATACAACAGAAATTATTATGAATGTTGTGATTGGTTGGGTTGTATATCAAAACAAACGTATGGTATAGTTAACAGGGTTGGTAAATTAACAACACAATCAACGTGGAAACCATTAGAAGATTGGCAAATAAGTTACGTTCCTCACGGTATAAATGAAAAGGTATTTAAACCCTTGGATAAAGTTTCTGATGAAATGAAATCATTAGTTTATGGTGATAAAAAATATGATTTTATATTATTTTACAATAATAGAAACATTAGAAGAAAACAACCATCAGATGTAATTTACTCATATAAATTATTTTGTGATAAACTACCGAAAGAAAAGGCGGAAAAATGTTTATTATTAATGCACACAACACCTGTTGATGTTAATGGTACAGACTTATATGCAGTTAAAGATGCTTTGTGTCCAAATTATGATGTTAAACTTTTGAATACGAAAGTGGAACAAGACAAATTGAATGAGTTATATAACATTGTTGATTGTACAATAAACATAGCCAACAATGAAGGATTTGGTTTGACTACCGCTGAAAGTGTAATGGCTGGTACCCCAATTATTGTTAATGTGACAGGTGGTTTACAAGACCAATGTGGATTCAAGTATACCGATGAGGATTATATAAAAATTGGGACTCTACATGATAAAGAAAAATATGGTTCCGAACCACATGGTTCATGGGTTGTGCCTGTGTGGCCATCATCGATTAATATAAATGGTTCAGTGGCGACACCTTACATTTTTGATGATAGAGTAAATGATAATGAAGTTGCTGATGCTATTATGAAAATTTACAAATGGTCAAAGAAAGAACGCAAAAAAAGAGGATTAGAGGGTAGAGAATGGGCAATTAAAAATTTGTCTTCAAAAATTATGTGTGATAAAATGGTTGGGGGAATTGAAACTGCAATTAAAAACTTCAAACCAAGAAAAAAATATGATTTATATAAAATAGTATGATAAAACCAACATTATTATTTAGAGGACCCGTTAAAAGTAGAAGTGGGTATGGTGCACATTCAAGAGATTTGTTAGAATCCCTTTACAAGATGGATTTATTCGACATCCGTATCGATAGTTGTTTATGGGGAAACACACCGTTAACTGCATTAGAAGAAAATAATCTATTCCACAAATGGATTGAAAGTAACATCGTAACTGAATTTCAAGGTTTACCAGATGTTTATGTTCAAGTGACTGTACCGAATGAATTTCAACGTTTCGGAAAATTAAATATCGGAATTACAGCCGGTATTGAAACAACTGTTGCACCAAAAGATTGGATTGATGGTTGTAATAGAATGGATTTAATAATTACAACATCAACTTTTTCTAAAGA
>JACCDU010280995.1_pt1 | contig 10678 bp, 4 predicted proteins | sample 7446081 | NCBI WGS metagenome assembly JACCDU01 (sample SAMN15323447, study PRJNA562643) | freshwater metagenome | isolation source: river surface water | place: USA:Blue River Watershed | collected 2017-08-17
CCACGGCGTAAACCCAGAGCGCATCATCTTTGCCTCGCGCCTGCCGCGCGTGGAAGACCACTTGGCCCGTTATCGCTTGGCCGATGTGTTCATCGACACCTTCCCCTACAACGGCCACACCACCGCTGGCGACGCACTGCGCGCAGGACTGCCCGTAGTCAGCCTGTGTGGCGGCAGCTTTGCCTCACGCGTGGCAGCGAGTTTGCTGCATGACGTGGGGATGCCCGAGCTAGCTTGCTACAGCTTTCAGGAATATCACGACAAGGCGTTGCAGATGGCGACGGATGAAGCTATACGGGCGCATTACAAGGGGTTGCTGCAGGCGCGTATGAATGAGAAGATTTGGCCGCCTACTCCACCGGCCCAAGCTGAGGCGCTGAAAAACATATTGGTGAAACTATGAAGTTCATCATTGAATCCTCATCGGTTCCGATTTACAACCGAATTGCCACAGCCTTTGCAAAGACCTTGATGGAGTTTGGACATACGGTGCATTTCATAGATGCATCAGGTTTCAATGAAACCGATTTCGTCAACACCATCAATGGCATTGAGATCGACTACTACATTTCAACGAATGAGCTCAACGTTGTTCAAAAGAAATCTGAACTTAATGAAGAATTTTTGTTTGAAAAAATCCAAACAAAAATCATCTTCATACATCATGACAACTTATTCAGTGCTTTTCATAACATCGGCTATATCGCTAGCAAGCTCCAAGCATTAACTAACATCTGCGAAAGAAGCCATCACTTCTGCTTAGAAGCGTCAAATGTTGAACTGCTTAAAGAATCGGGTATCAACAACGCTTACAAAATCAACCATGCAAGCGAATTCTCTGCCGCGCCAAGTCAATCACCTGCGACTTGGGGGGTGACATTCATCGGGCATTTAATGTCTAGCCTGCATCTATACCCTACAGACAGTGTGCCAGGTGGACAACATTTGCAAGTCATGGCTTGGAATAGGTTTAGCAAGAGTTCATATGCAGTGCAACCTGATATTGAAAAACTTGTAAAAGATCCCTACTTACTGGCTTCACTTGGGCCGGATGCAGATAAAAACTTGCCAGCTACCAAACAATTTCTAATGGCGGGTTTGAATAAATTTTCATCACCTCTGCGAGGCCAACTAATTTCGACAATTAAGAATCAACGTGTCGATATATTTGGAGGTGATTTGTCATACGGGAGTATCAATGACCCGTTGCTAGTTCTTCAGCAAAGCAATATTCAGTACCAACCAGCAACGCTAAACTATCATGATGCAAGCAGCATCTATCAATCTTCGCGCATTAATCTAAATATTAGCTCATTGCAATTTGATACCGCTGTGAATAACCGAGTATTTGATGTCGTACTATCTGGCGGATTTATTTTAACAGACAAGCGAAGTGAAATTAACGAGCACTACCTGCATTCAAGTGAAATCACGTTCGAAACACCAGAAGAAATGAATGAAAAAATCAACTACTGGATGTCACCATCAAACAACAATAAATATCAGGATTTGATTCAAGATATCCACGCAAGCTTCAGCAAAAAATTTACGTACGTAAATTTAACATCAAGAATTTTAACTTTAATAGAACGTACAAAGGATTAACATGACCAAATCGCTAGACTTAGGCTGCGGACCAAAACCAAGAAACTTCTTCAATGCAGATCAGGTTTTTGGCATTGACATTAGAGACGATGTGGAAGCTGGGATATACAAAGCAGATCTTGTAATCGAAAAAATCCCCTTTGCTGATAACACTTTTGACTTTGTAACTGCTCATGACTTTTTAGAGCATGTACCTAGAGTAATTTATACGCCAGATCGAAGAAATTCATTCATTGAAGTAATGAATGAAATTTGGCGAGTATTAAAGGTCGGAGGTCAGTTCTTGTCTGTTACCCCAGCGTACCCACACCCTGAAGCCTTCAGAGACCCTACTCATGTAAATATTATTACAGAAGAAACATTTTCAATGTACTTTGATAACTCGACCTGCTTGGCGAAAATGTATGGTTTCAAGGGCGGGTTTCACATCACAGATCAACAATGGAATGGCCCACATTTGATAACTTTAATGTCAAAATTAACAAAGTAAAATCATGGATGAATTTTCTATTTTGAGAAGAATAACTCCTGTAGTGATAAATTCATTTAACCAACCAACTTATCTGAAAAATATTATCCGTAAGTTTTTAGATAATGGGTTTGTGAATATATTCATATTAGATAATAATTCAAAGTATAAGCCATTAATAGATTTGTATCAAAACTTATCAAAAAATGGTGTTAATGTACTTTTTTATAACGAGAATAGAGGCCCTCGATACTTTCACTTATCCGGGATGTATCAGAGTTATTTCAACAATATACCTCATATTTATACAGATCCTGATCTAGACTTTGATATGCTAGCACCTGATTTTTTGTCTACCCTCATCTCAATTTCCAATAAATACTCAGTAGCTAAAGTTGGTTGCGCTTTAAAAATTCCAGAAGATGAAGAGATTGTCGATGAATATATTTACATTAAAGAATTAAAGTCTTCTTACAAAATAAAGGAGTGGGAATCGCAGTTCTGGATTAACAAGCTAGAAGAATCTATATTCAAGGCGAATATAGATACCACCCTTCATTACTTTAACCCCACTCATTATTCAGGAAATTTCTTTGATGGAATTAGAGTCGACGGCCAAGGATTTACTGTCAAGCATTTACCTTGGTACAAGAAAAATCTAATACCTAAAGAAGAATCAGAGTTTTATAGTAATCACCAAAACTGGTCTAATTACTCAACAAAGTCTTAAAATACACTTAATGCAGAATATTCAGCATTAAGTGTATTTAAATTATTATCTACCCATTAGACCAATTAATTGCTCACTGGTTAGCGCACCTATTTGCGCCGCAGACAGAGCATTCACCTGAGCAGAGGTCATAGCCTTCAGATCAGCAACTTCCATAGCTGCAACTTGAGAGGTCTTCAACGCTTGAATTTGCGTCGTGCTCAGCGCCACGATGTCAGCTGTCTCCAGCGCTTTAACTTGCGATGTGGTTAACGACTCAACTTGAGACGTATTCATCGCAGCCACTTGCTTGGCACTCAAAGCAACAATCGACGCTGTGGTCAAGGCTGCAACCTGCTCAGCGGTCATGCCGCCAACTTGCGCCGTAGTCAAAGATGCAACAAATGCATTCGAAAGCTGCGTCACGCGCGTGGTGCTCAATGCCGCCACTTGCTCGGTAGACAACGCCGCCACACTGGCTGGTGTCAATGCATTCAGCTGTGTAGATGTCAATGTTGGCACCGTATCAGTGGTGAACCCAGCCAGGGCAGATGTGTTCAAAGCTTTGAACTGGTTGGCACTTAACACCTCCACTTGAGAGGCAACCATAGCGCCTACTTGTGCCGAGCTCAACACTGCAACATCAGCCACCTCAAGCGCTTTGACTTGCGAGGTGGTCAACACCGCCACGTTGTCTGTAGTGAGTGCTTTGATCTGGGCGTTACTCAAAGCAGCCACGCTTTCAGATGTCAGGGCAGTCACTACGGCAGTCGACATGCCGGCCACCTGCGTGGTGGTGAGTGCCGCAATGGCCGCTTTGCTCAAAGCCGCCACTTGGTCGTCACCCAAAGCGTTCACTTGCGTGGTACTCAGTGCAGCCACTGTGCTCGCAGCCAAGTCTTTGATTTGGCTGGTGCTCAAGGCACCCACTTGGTCCTCCGTGAGTGCACCTACCTGCGTGCTGGTCAAGGCCTTGATGGTGGCCGCAGACAAGCTTTGCACCTGTGTGGTGTCTAAGCCAGCCACTTGTGCCGTGGTAAGGGCTTGCACTTGCTTGGCACTTAGGCCCGTCAACTGAGTTGTTGTCAACGCAGCAACTTGCTCAGTGCTCAGTGCTTTGAGGTTGGTATTGCTCAAACCGGTGATTTGAGATTTGCTCAACGCCTGCAATTGCTCTGTGCTCAATGCACCCACTTCAGTGGTAGTTAGGGCATTGATTTGGTTAGCGCTCAGCACTGCAATTTGCGATGTACTCAAGCCGCTCAGCTGGGTTGTACCCATGCTGGCTATGTCATCCAACGCAATGGCTTTGACTTGCGAGGTCGTGAGTGCACCCACTTGCTCGCTGGTCAGTGCATTGATTTGCGTGGTTGTCAGCGCTATCACGTCTGCCTCTTCCAACGCCTTGATGGTGTCGGTCGTCATAGCAGCTACTTGAGCAGTGGTCAGCGATGCTACTTGGTTGGCTGTCAAGGCTTTCACTGCGGTAGAAGACAAGGCATTGACTTGGTCTTCACTCAAACCAGCCACTTGGGCTGTGCTCAGTGCAGCCACTTGTTTGGCATCCAGGGCACCAACAGCTGTGGTGCTCAAAGCATTGACTTGAGCGGTGCTCATGGCCGACAGATTAAGCGGCGAAATGGCTTTGGCTTGGTCAGATGTCAATGTGGCAACTTGCGCGGTTGACAAAGCACCAACCTGAGCCTTACTCAAGGCCACCAATTGAGCACTGGTCAGTACAGGGGCCTGTGCGGTGGTCAGGGCTGCAATAGCTGCTGTGCTCATGCCTTTAACTTGGTCAACCGACAAGGCTTTCACCACATCAGTGCTCATGGCAGCAACTGCACGCGTTGTGAGCGCGGCAATTTGTGTCGCGTTCAAACCGCTCACTTGTGTGCTGGTGAGGTTTTCAGCCACGGTGGTGGACAAAGAGGCCAGCTGTGTAGTGGTCAAGGCTGCCACTTGTGTGCTGGTCAAGGCATTGACGTTGGTCGTGCCAATGGCCGTCACTTGCGCCACTTGTGATGTGGTGAGTGCTTTCACCTGTGTTGCAGACAAGGCAGCAATTACGCTGGTTGTCAAAGCTGCCATCTGAGTGGTGTCAAACGCACTCACACCTTGCGCCGACAAGGCCTTGACTTGCGTGGTGTCTAGGGCTTTGATTTGGTCTGTTGACAGCAAAGCCACCTCTGCAGAGCTAAACAGCGCGAGTTGTTCGCTACTCAAGGCAGCCACCACAGTCGTGCTCAAAGCTTTCACTTGGTTTGTATCCAGAGCTGTCACTGCGTCTTTAGTCATGGCCTTAACTTGCGTTGTGCTCAATGCAGCAACCGAGGCTGTGGTCAATGCAGCCACTGACTTGGCATTAAGCACTGCGGCTTGAGCCGTGGTCAAGGCACCCACTTGTGCGGTAGTCAAGGCGGCAAGAGCACCAGTGCTGAGAGACTTAAATTGGTTCACTGTGAGCGCCTGCACCTGTGAAGTGCTCATGCCATTGACTGCACTTGTAGTGAAAGCGCCCACCTGCAACACGTTCAGGGCGGCAACTTGAGCTGTTCCTAGCTTAGCCACTGCAGCATCTGACAAGCTACCAATTTGCGCCGTACTGAATGCGGCGAGCTGACCCGTGGTCAACGCTGTGGCTTGTGTTGTACTTAGGCCAGCCACCGTAGCTGTAGAAAGCACTTTGACCTGTTTGGCCGTTAATGCCTGTAGCTGTGTAGTGGTCAAAGCATTGACTTGCGCAGATGTCAGAGATGCAACATCTGCCACCTCCATTGCTGCCAACTGCGTAGTAGTAAGCGCTGCTAGCTGGTCATCGCCTAGTGCGCTAACTTGCGTGGTTGTAAGGGCCTTGACTTGTTTATCTGTCAGCGCTTGGACCTGTGTATCACTGAATGCATTGAGTTGATCCACACTCAAAGCGGCAACTTGGTTTGCACTCAAAGCCTTCAATTGTGTTGTAGTGAGTTCACTCACCTGGGCTGTATCAAAAGCCCCCAACTGCATGCTGGTAAATGCTGCTATTGCAGCGGTTGTCAGAGCACTCACTTGGCTGGTGGTCAACGAGCCGACCAATGCAGTGGTCAAGCCCGCCACTTCGTCTTTGGTCAATGCCGCCACTTGCGAAGTGGTCATCGCAGCCACTTGTTCGGTTGACAAGGCTTTGACTTGTTTGGCATTCAATGACACGATGTCAGAAGCAGTCAAGGAAGCAAACTGTGTTGCGGTCAGGCTTTGCAATTGGTTTGTTGTCAAGGCCTTTACTTGGTTGGCAGTCAAGGCCTCGACTTGCGCTGTCGTCAGTTCATCAATATCGGCTGCTTCAATCGCCGAGACTTGGCTAGCCGTTAAAGCAGCCATGCGGTCTGTTCCCAAAGTTTTGAGCTGATCACCAATCAGACTCACAATTTGATCTGTTGTGAGCGAAACGATCTGAGCAGCACTCAAAGCACCCAAGCTAGTGGTAGCCAAAGCATTAACTTGCGTTGTGGTCAGCATGGCCAACTGCGAACCTTTGATAGAGGCCAAAGCAGTGGTAGACATCGCATTCACCTGACCTGTGGACATAGATGAAATTTGCGTCGCTTTCAGCGCGTTAAGCTGCACAGAAGTCAAGGCGCCCACATTGGTGTCGCTCAAATTGCCAACTTGCGCATTGCTCAGCGCCTGAACTTGAGAAACGCTCAAAGCCGAAAATGCAGTGGTTGACAGCGAGTTCACTTTGGTTGAACCAAGACTTGTCAAATTCTTGGCTGACAAAGCCTTGATGTGATCTGTCGTCAGGACAGCCAAGACTGAGGTAGACAAGGCGTTGATTTGCGCCGTTGACATGCCCGAAATGTGTGAAGCCTTCAAAGAGCCAATATCACTGTCTGTAATTGCAGCAATCTCTGTGGTTGTCCAAGCAGACACAGGCTTTGTAGCACCGGGCATCGCAGCAAAGGTGATCGATGCGTAACTGGTGACGTTGTTAATAGAGTTTGTCATGATGATCTCTTTTCAAAATGTGTTTTTCAAAGTCAGTCAGTTACTGATTAGTTTCTTGCCGCAGTGAACAACTCATACAACTGAGTTGCTGTGAGTGCACCAATTTGCTCAGATGACAAAGCGCTTACCTGCGGGTTGCTCAAGGTTGTCAACTGAGACACAGTCAACGCTTGAACTTGCGAGGTACCCAACGCAGCCACTTGCGAGGTGCTCAGGGCAGCAATACCAGAAGTCGTCAAGGCACGCACTTGCGATGTTTCAAACGCGACCACTTGCGAGGTGGTCAGTGCATTCACTGCCGCAGTGGTCAGTGCTTGTACTTGGTTTGTACTCAATGTCGCAACGGCTGTGGTTGTCAACGCTTGTACGTCAGCTGTCTCAATGGCTTGAATTTGCGCTGTGGTCAATGCTCCCACTTGGCTGTCGCTCAAGGCCGCCACTTGTGCTGTGCTCAAGGCCACGATATTGGCTGTTGTCAAAGCCTTCACTTGGTCTGTGTTGAGTGCGCCCACTTGGTCAGTGCTCAATACACCGATGGCCGCAGCAGTCAATGCATTGACCTGCGTCGTGGTCAACACAGCCACTTGGTCAGTACCCAAGGCAGCGACAGATCCTGTGCTCAGAGCACGAATCTGTGCAGAGGTGAGTGCAGTCACGTTGGTCACACCCAAGGCAGCCACCTGGTCAGTGCTCAACGCATTGACCATACCCACCGTCAGTGCGGCCACTTGTGTGGTGTTCAGTGCGCCCACCAAATCGGTAGACATGGCCACCATGTCTGCAGTTTCCATTGCACCAATTTGTGCAGCGCTCAGTGCTGTGACTTGGCTGGTGGAAATGGCAGCCACTTCAGTGGTGGTCAGCGCACGAATTTGCGAAGCGGTCAACGCGCCAACTTGGCTGTTGTCCAAAGCAGCGAACTGTGTGGTGCTCAAACCAGTGATGACCGAGTCAGCCAAGACTTGTACTTGGCTGGTCGACAAGGCCTGTACTTGCGCCGTTGTGAACGACGACACCGTGTTGTTGCTCAAACCGCTGACTTGCTCATCCGTCAAGGCTTGTAACTGGCCGGCGGTCAGCGCAGCCACAGAAGCCGTGCTGAGCGCACGGATCTGGTCAGCACCCAACACCTTGATTTGTACGGTAGAGATAGCCGCAGCACTGTCGGTTGACAATGCACCCAACTGGTCAGCGGTCAACGCTACCACTTGCGTGGTGGTCAATGCAGCCAGTTTGTCTGTGGTCAAGCCAGCCACCACAGCCGCGGTCAACGACTTCACTTGCGCCGTACTCAACGATTGGAGTTGGTTCACATCCAAGGCATTGGCTTGGTCGGTGCTCAAGTTGGCCACGTTGGTCAATGTGAGTGCGCTCAACTGGGTGGTGTTCAGTGCGGCCACTTGCGATGTCTTCAAGGCCACCACTTGGTCAGCTTGCAGCGCTGCCACTTGGCTGGTGTTCAAAGCACCCACTTGTGTATCTGTCAAGGCAGCAATTTGGTCAGACGAGAGCGCTGTCACAGTGCCAGTGGTCAATGAGACCACTTGCGAGGTTTCCAAGGCAGCCACTTGGCTTGTGGTCAGAGCATTCACGCTGCCTTCTGACAACGCTTGCAACTGCGTGGTGGTAATGACGGCCACTTGCGCTGTGGACAGAGACACCACTTGGTCAGATGTCAATACTGCAATACCTGCGGTACTCACAGCTTTGAGGTTGTCATCACTCAAGTTAGACACTTGTGTGGTTGTCAAGCCTGCAACTTGCCCTGTGGTCAAGGCATTCACTTGTGTGGTGCTCAGTGCATTAACTTGTGAAGTGCTCATGGCAGCCACATCGCCGCTATCCAAAGCTTGGATTTGTCCAGTAGACAAAGCGCCCAACTGACCGTCTGTGAGCGCTGCCACTTGGCCAGATGTCAAAGCAGTGACTGACCCTGCGCTCAAAGCGCTCACTTGGTTGGTGCTCATCGCCACGACCTGATCAGTGCTCAGCGCCTGTACTTGGGTGTTGCTCAAACCAGCAATCACGCCTGTGCTCAACACCTCAACTTGTGCGGTCGTGAATGCTTGAACTTGTGTTGCATCCAAGGCAGACACTTGATCTGAGTTCAGCACAGCCACATCAGCCACTTCAACAGCTTGGAGCTGAGTTGTAGTCAACGCCTTAACTTGGTCGTAGCTCAGGTTAGTCACTTCACTTGTGGTCAACGCCACAACTTGGCCTGTGGTCAATGCGCTGATTTGTGTTGCGGTCAAAGCAGCCAATTGGGTGGTGTTCAACCCTGCCACATCGACATCTTCAAGTGCTTGAATTTGGGTTGTGGTGAATGCCTTAATTTGTGTCGCGTTCAGGACTTGAACATCTGCGTTCTCCAAAGCCTTAACTTGGTCAGTGCTCATACCCTTGACTTGTGCAGCACTCAGGCTAGCCACCTGCGAGGTGGTCATGGCCACCACTTGTGCGGTGCTCAATGCGTTCACCTGAGCCGTGCTCATGGCTTGCACTTGAGATGTGCTCAATTTAGTCACGTTGCCATCAGTCAGCGCCTGAACTTGAGCTGTGCTCAAGGCAGCCACTTGGCCTGTGCTCATGGCCACGATGTCGGCAGATTCCAGCACCTTCACTTGGTCGGTGGTCATCGCAGCGACTTGGGCGGTGCTCAAGGCTTTGACGTCTGCGGTTTCCAGGGCCACCACTTGCGCAGTGGTCAAGGCACTCACTTGACCTGTGGTCAAAGCCGACAGCTGTGTGCTGCTCATGGCCGCCACGTTGGTGGTGCTGATGGCTTGTACTTGTGTGCTGCTCAAGGCTTGCACTTGTGCAGTGCCCAAGGAGGACGCTGCAGCGGTACTGAGACCTGTCACTTGTCCAGCAGTGAGCGAGGCCACCTGTGTGGTGGTCAGGGCCGCCACGTTGGCGTTGGTCAAGGCGTTGACTTGTGTCGAGCCAAGAGCTTGCACTTGCGCCGTGCTGAAGGCTTTCACCTCAGTGGCTGTGAGTGCGCCCATTTGGCCGGTGGTCAAAGCAGCCACTTGGGTGGTGTTCATCGCGGCCACTTGGGCAGTGGTCATGGCAGCCACGGCTGTGGTGGTGATGGCTTTAACCTGATCGGCATCGAGCGTACCCACTTGTGCGGTGGTCAAGGCAGCCACTTGGTCAGAGTTCAGTGCACCTACATTGGTCGATGTGATCACGGCCACTTGTGCGGTAGTGAACTTAGACACTTGGTCGGCAGTCAACGATTTAACTGCCGAGGTGGTCAGGGCTTGCACTTGATCTGTGGTGAGGCCAGTGATTTGGGCATCACTCAAATTGGCAAAGTCTTCCGTTTGCAGCGCATTCAACTGCGTGGTGCTCATGGCTTGCAGTTGTGTGCTGGTCATGGCCTTCACGCTCACCAAGCTCAGGGCTTGGATGTTGCCCGTTGTCAGCTGTTGCACTTGCGAGGTGGTCAACGCTTTGGCCTGAGCGGCACTGAAGGTAGCAGCTTCAGTGGTGGTCAACGCAGCCACTTGGCTGGTGCTGAATGCAGCCACTTGGTCAGTGCTGAGTGCTGCAATTTGGGCAGTACTCATCGCAGCCACACCGGCTGTAGAAATTGCGTTGATTTGTGTGGTGCTCATGGCACGTACATCGTCCACACTGAGGGCTTGAACACTACCCGTGCTCAACGCACCCACTTGCGTGGCTGTCAATGCAGCCACTTGGCCAGTGCTCAGGGCTTGAACTTGTGCACTACCCAAGACGCCCACTTGGTTGGCAGTCAAAGCGGCCACTTGGTCGGTGGTGAGGTTGCTCACTTGAGCGGTTGTCAAGGCACCCACTTGTGTGGTTGTCAAAGCTGCCACTTGTGATGTGCTCATGGCAGCTAAATCGCCTACCTCAAGTGCTTTGATCTGGTCGGC
>JACCDU010219375.1_pt1 | contig 10677 bp, 10 predicted proteins | sample 7446081 | NCBI WGS metagenome assembly JACCDU01 (sample SAMN15323447, study PRJNA562643) | freshwater metagenome | isolation source: river surface water | place: USA:Blue River Watershed | collected 2017-08-17
CATCATCTATATCATCAATTTCAAAATATTCATTTTTAATTTTTAAATGTTTTTCAGATAACAACTCTAAAATATAACTTTCCAATTTTTTAGCTTTATCACTACTATATGTTAGATATACTTTAACATTTGAACCGTAAGATTTAACGCGTTTTAAATTATTTTGATCGCTATAACCAAATTTATATCTATTAGTTCCAAATAATTCTTCTGGTTGAATTAAATATATTAAACCGGTATTAATATTTGGTAAAAGATTATTATTTTGTAATTGTAATGTTAAAAATTTAATTTGATTTTTTAATTGTTTTACTTCATCATTATCTGTAGTTGTAATTTGTTCTTTTAATTGTTTATTTTCTTTTTCTAATTTTTCAACATATAATTCACATGATATTTTTTTATTTTTATGATAATCTAATGAACTTTTTTTTGTAAAAATATAATTACATCTTTCACATCTATATTCTATTTTTATATTACATGGTTTTTTTCGATTTAAATGTCTTTCTAAATTTGTTTTTAAATTAAAATCTTTACCACATTTATGACATTCGAATTTACTCATTTTTTTATCATACATACCATAATAACAACAAATATTAAAATAAATTAAAAAAAATATAATCAACAACACACAAATATATTACGATCTCTCAATTTTGAAATAATATCATAATCAAACAAATAATTATTTTGAACATCCAAAAATTTAAGATTTTGTAAATATTTAATATCATCTATACCGATATTTTCATTATTTTCTAAATTTAAATATTTTAATGATTTTAAACATCTAATACCATTACCAGTTATGTTATAGTTTTCTTCTAAACTTAAATTTTTTAAATTTGTAAAATATTTTAATACATTATCAGTTATATTATTACTATACGATATATCTAAAGCTTCTAAGTTTATTAAATGTTTTATACCATTATCAGTTATTTTTTCATTAAATCTTAAACCAATGAATTTTAAATTTATTAAATTTATTAAACTATCGTCAGTTATATTATTATTTAATGATATATCTAAAGCTTCTAAATTTATTAAATGTTTTATACCATCATCAGTTATTTTTTTATTATAATTTAATTTTAATTTTTTTAAATTTTTTAAATATTTTAAATTATCATCAGTAATGATATTATCATATGATAAATCTAACTTTTGTAATAATTTAAAATATTTAAAACATTCACCAGTGATTAAAGTATTATTACTTAAATTCAATTTTTTTAATTTTACTAAATATTTTAAACTATCATCAGTTACATTTTTATTATTACTTAAATCTAATTTTTTTAAATTTTTTAAATTTTGTATATTATTATTAATGTTTTTTTTATGATACCATATAATTTCTGTTAAAATATCGAATTTATATATAATATCAACATTTTGTTTTTTACAGTCATATTTCAATTTAAAATTGTATTTATATTTGAATTTATTACAGTTTTTATTAATATGTATAAAAGACATAATTGAACCAATACAATATGATCCAATAATATTTAAAATATCATCATTAAAATTTTCAAATGACATATTTTTATAATAAAAAAAATAATCAAAAATAAATCATTTGATTTATTTTTTAAGATATATGTAATGACATTATTACATGATTACATAATTAAACTATTACATTTTAATAACTTTAACGCCTTTTGATTTTAAACGTTTGATGCATTCATTACTAATACTTGTGTTATTTTTTAAATTTATTTCTTTAAGTTTAACTATTTTAATTATATCAGAATCTTTAACATTGTAGTTATATTCTAATGATAGTTTTTTTAAATTGTACAATAAATACAAACAACTCCCAGGTATATGACTGTTATTATCCAAAATTAATTCTTCTAATAAACATAAACTTAATAATGTTTTTGCTCCAATACTAAAATTATTAGTTAGATTTATTTTTTTTATATTATTTTTATTTTTAAAATTAGTTAGTTTTACTTTTATACATCTTGTGAGATTTAAATCTTCTAGATTTATTAAATTTTTAACATAAATATCACTAATTTTAGAATTATTTGTCAGATTTAATTTTTTTATATATGACAAATGTTCAATATCAGTATTTGTGATAATACTATTATTAGATAAATCTAAAGAATCAATACCATTAATATACTTTAGATTATCATTATCAATAGTTGCATTATTTATTAATTTTAATTCTTTTAAATATGGTAAATATTGTGATATATTATGACATTTTAAATTAGTAAGTCCAGAAAGTTTCAAACTTTTTAAATTTTTTAAATAGTATAAATTATCTATTGAAATATTATCAACATTATATAAATTCAAAGATTCTAATAAATTTAAATTTTTAAAACAAGAACCAGTTATATTTTTATTAGTGTCAATACTTAATTCTTTTAAAAAACTTAAATTACTTATACTTTCATCTGTAATATTACATCTAATAATAACAACTAATTTTTCAAGATTTTTTAAATATTTTAATCCACCATCGGTAACATTACATTCTCCAATGTGTAATTCTTTCAAATTTTGTAATAGCATAATACCATCATTCGTGATATTTTTATCATACATTAATATTAATTTTGTTAAATTTTTCAAATTTTTAATACCATCATCTGTAATGTTGGTGTTCATAAATAAACATAATTCTTCTAAATGAATTAATTTTTGTATATCTTTATCTAGATATTTTGTATCTTGTACAAGATTTAATAATTTAATGTTTTTGTCGATAAAATCGCTCATATTATATATAAAAAAAAATATAATCAAAAATGAATGAAATACATATTATTAAGATTTAATAGTTTTAAAATGATAAAATTTAAAAATTTTTACCATTTAAACAATTATTCTGTAAATTTAAGAATATAAACTGCATATGGTTCAATACCATCAATTTTAAAGGATGCACCATTAAATGTATTAAATGTATCAAATTTGTAAACGACCCATTTATCAGTATGGTAATCATCAAATAAATGTTTTAAATTCATTTTTACTTTTACTATTTTATAATCATTAGTATTAAAATCATCATCTTCATCACAAAACATTTCTAATTCACTTTGGCGAAATTCTTCTAAAATATTATGTAAATCAGATTCATCATTATAAATACCAATAACTTTAGTTTCACAACGATCATTACCAGTAAAAGATCCAATATGTGTAAGAATAAACATGTTTGATATCTTATTTAATAATTTGTCGATTGCCTGCTAACAGCTTGCCAATAGCTTGTATTATTTATATTAAAATAATAAATCAAAAATAATTTTTTAGCATTTTTGATTTATTATTTTAATATAAATAATACAAGCTATTAGCAAGTTATTAGCAAGTTATTAAACATGTCTACTTCAATGATTAACAACAATAATATTGATAATATTATCAATGTTGATAATATTATCAATATTAATAATGTTAGTATCGATACTAACATTGATATCAACATTGATTTTAATGTTACCGAATTAGTTTTAAATTATAAAAATATGTATATTAATGATGAAAATATTATTAAATTTAAAAATTTAAAAAAATTAACATTACAAGAAGGTCATAAAATTACTGATAATGGACTTAAACATTTAGTAACATTAACTCATTTACATTTATGTAATCATTATAATAAAATTAAAATTACCGATGAAAGTATTAAATGTTTAACTAATTTGGTATATTTATCACCATCTAATTATTATTGGTGTGGTATTACTGGTAAAAGTATTAAATATTTAACTAAATTGGAATATTTATACATTATGAATGAAACAATTACTGATAAAGTTTTAAAAAAATTAGTAAATTTAAAATATTTGAATTTACTAAATAAAAATCATATTACAGACGATGGTATTAAAGATTTACATAATCTTGAAGTATTATGTCTTAACCATGTAATTACTGATAATGGTATTAAAAAATTAAATAAAATTAAAGGTTTAAGAGTTGATTATATTACTAAAATTACTGATAAAGGCCTGGCTAAACTTACAAGTCTTGAACATTTAAATCTAGCATATAATAGAAAATTAACTGGTGAAAGTGTTAAACATTTAAAAAATTTAAAATCATTAAATTTAAGCTGTGGTGAGAATATTAGTGGCAATTGTTTAAAACTTTTAACTAATTTAAGAAAATTAGATTTAACATACTTTAATGGTGTTAAAAATGAACATTTACAACATTTAAAAAATATTGAAGAACTAATTTTAGCTAATAATAAAAAAATTACATACGACGGTATTAAACACATGACTAATTTAAAAAAATTAGATTTATCTAACAATGTTAAATTTAATAATGAAGATGTTGAAAATTTAGAAAGTTTAGAATATTTAAAAGTATATTTTGATATTGAAAAAAATTCTAAAAAATTAAACATTTATGATTTACAATTTATTTCAAATTTAAAAAGAATTGAAACTAATAATGCAAATTTTGATGGAAGTAGTTATACTATTAGACATAATAAAATTGAAGAATTTAGCTATGAAATCTAAATTTTTAAATAAATAATTATATTAGTAAAATTTAAACATAATCACATTTTGTGATTATTTTTTTTGTAAATTATTTTAACACATATTTATAATAATGATAATGTACATAAAAAAATATTATCTTTTATAAATTTAATATGTTTTTATACCATTATTTAAATAATAAAATAAATAATAAAATAAATAATAATATAGATTATAATGATGATAATTTAGATGATAATTTAGATGGTGATAATGATTTAAATATTAATAGTATTATTGATATAATCAATCGTAATGATAATGGTAATGATGTTATAAAAATTAAATGTGTTTATGATAAAAACGATAAAGATGTTATTGACTATCTTTATATAACTGGAATTTATTGGTTTCAACCTTATAAAGTTTACGATGATAAATATAATATTCTCAACTTCGATAAAAATAAAATTTATAATAATATTACTAAAATAATTTGTTTTTATACTAAAAGTTGTTTTACTGATTATTCAATGTTTCCAAATTTAAAATTTTTATATCTAATCGGAAATTTTTATGATGGTGAATTAACTGGTATTAATAAAGATATTAAATATATTATTTTAAATAGATGTAAATACTTTAAAACTAAATACATTCCAAACTTAAAAATGTTATACTGTCTTGAATCATATGCAAATGATAGTAAGTTTGATATAACAAAAGATTACCATAAATATAAAAAAGATAATATTGATTGGTGCCAACATTAATGATTAAATCTTTATTATAAAAATATTGCAAAAAATATTGCAAAAATATTAAAATATTAAAATAATATTAAAAAAAAATAAAACTAAAACAATATATATAATTGTTATATAATTTAAATTTTTATTTAAAAAAATACATATTTTTTTTATATTTTTATTTAAAAATATAAAAATATCATATTATATTTTAAATAAAAAATAATATGATTTTAGATAATTATTTAAAAGATGGTTTAAATAATAAATATCAAGTAATTAATGAAATTAGATTTAATGATTTCAGTGATGATACTTTTAGAATTAAACATAATAATAATAAAACTTATATAATTGATACTGATAATGATATTGAAGAATTTGATTATACTAAAAATTATGATCATATTACTAAATTACTTACATATTATAATACAAAAACTTTTACAGATTATTCTATATTTCCAAATTTAAAATTTCTATATATTCATAATAGTTGTTATGATGGAGAGTTAACTGGTATTAATAAAGATATTGATTATATTATTTTAAACCAATGTGAATATTTTAAAACTAAATACATTCCAAATTTAAAAATGTTATATTGTTCCAGATCATTGACAAATGATACGCGTTTTGATTTAACAGTAGATTATCATAAATATAAAAAAGATAATATTGATTGGTGTAAACATCCAGCATTATTATGTCGTGATCTATATTATAAAAAAAATGAAAATGATATTAAACAGTTTGAAATTGAGAATAGTTTAATTTAAAAATATATTATTATTACAACATTTTAATGTATCTTCTAAATTGCAATAATCGTTATCATCATCGCTATCACTATATTCACCATATAATAAAAAGTATAATTCTTTATCATGGGGAACATTACCAAATTTAATTTTTCTTCCAGTTTTAAGATATAATTTTTTAATAAACATCAATATTTCAATATATTGCTCTTGTAAAATAGTTTCTCCATAATTTTTTATATTATGAACACAGATTTCTGTAATATTAGCGTTATTTAATATAAGATTACCAAGATTTATAGAATAAACATTTGATGCATAAATTTTTTTTAAATTTATTAAATGATATAAATCATTTTCTGTTATATTACCATAATAGTTATTTAAATTTAATATTTCTAAATTCTTTAAATTTAATAATGCATCACTTGTTATATTATCATTTTCAGATAAATCCAATTCAATTAAATTTATTAAATTTTTAATACCAAAATTTGTAATCATGTAATTATTAGCTAAATCTAATTTTTGTAAATTTATTAAATTTTTAATACCATAATCTGTGATATTATAATTACTATATAAAGATAAACTAATCAAATTAGTTAGATTTTTAATACCAATATCAGTAATATTATTATTACCACTTAAATCTAATTCTTTTAAATTTATTAGATTTTTAATACCATTATCTGTAATTTTATCACTATATAAAAATAATAATTTTTGTAAATTTATTAAATCTTTGATACCATAATCAGTAATAGTATTATTATTACATAAATTCAATTCTCGCAAATTTATCAAATCTTTAATACCATAATCTGTAATAATATTATTATTACATAAATTTAATTCTTGTAAATTTATCAAATCTTTAATACCATAATCTGTAATGTTACCATTATTATTTAAATTTAATTTTTGTAAGTTTATTAAATTTTTAATACCATAATCAGTGATTGTATTAATATTAATGTTGTTATTAATTTTGTTATTACTTAAATTTAACTCTTGTAAATTTATTAAGTTTTTAATACCATTATCAGTAATTATATTATTATCGGATAAATTTAATTTTTGTAAGTTTATTAAATCTTTAATACCATAATCTGTGATTGTGTTATTATTATATAAATTCAATTCTTGCAAATTTATCAAATCTTTAATACCATAATCCGTAATAGTGGTATTATGTATCAAACTTAAACTCTTTAATTTTGTTAAATGTTTGATATCTTCATTAGTAATATTATTATTTATATTTGATAATATTAATTTTTGTAAATTTATTAAATGATTAAAACTATGTTTATTAACATTATTATTATTTAAATTCAATTCTGTTATAAATGGAAATTTTAACAAAATACTATCATTTATAAATTTATATTTTTTTTCTTTAATTCGAAAATAATAATTATATCGTAAATTATAACAATTGCGATTTATATGAATAAAATTCATATAATTGCAATATGAACCAATAATACACAAAATATCGCTACCTAGATCACTAAATGATATCATTTTTATATTTAAAAAAAAATTCAAAAATAAAATTATATTTAAAATTTATCCAATATATTTATTAATATTTAGTAGATATTTTAATTTATTACATACATGTACATTTATAAAAATTATATTTAGCATTAAAATATTCAATACCAATATTTGGTAGAAATTTTAATTCATTCATTACTTTAATATATTTCTGCTTGTGTTTATTTTTAATCATAATTTTTTTAACTACAACTTTTTTAAAAAATCTACTTAAAATACGAATTTCTGGATATAATATTTTTTCATATGGTAAATCAGTTATTATATGTTTTAATAAATTAGTATGATTATAACACCAGTTTGGTACTGTAAAATTAATATTATCATCAATGATAATATTAAATATTAAATTCATTTTATCTAATAATGATAAATTATCATTATTAATAATATTATCATTATTAATAACATAATATATAAGGTTATTATTAAGATTGTATATATCATTTATATTTAATTCACCAAAAATTATATAAGCATTAAGTTCACGCGCTTGATTAATAATCTTTTTAAATTCTTCAATTAAACGTGGACTAAATAATTTATAATTATTTGTATTTATGTATTTTTTATACTTAGAAATTAAATGAATAATATTTCTCGCATCAATTTCAAAATATGAATCTACTGGTATTAAAACAATATCATAAATTTCATTATAATAATTATTAATAGTATTAATATTATGATAATCTTCAATTGTTAAGTACGACATATTTTTTATATTTAAAAAAAAATCAAAAATGAATTTTATCAATATAAACGCTTATATATCAATATAAGCGACTATATATCAATACAATCTATAAAATCATTAGCTTTTTTATCATCATAATTAAAATCCCAATAATACCCTATTAAATATGGATGATTACACCAATTAATATTATCTTTTTTAAAATTATGATAGTCCATAATTAAATCTTTAGAACGACCATTTTTAGATTTTAAACAAAATAACATATTTAAATCTTTTAAATATGGTAATACCATATTATTACAAGCTTCAAAAATAATACATTCTATATTTTTATTAATACCAGTTAAACTATTATTTAATGTACAACCATTTATATATAATAATTTTAAATTTGGGAAAATAGACAAATCAAATTCAATTTTTAAAGAATATATTAATAGTTTTGTAATATGTTCATAATTTTTAGTATAATCAAATTCATTATCGTATATATTATTTTCAAAATGTAAATTATTCTTTATATATACTTTTAATGGCATACAATTACAACTATGACCTATAAATAGTTTAAGAGTATCATTACTCTTTTCACTTTTAATTTTATGTATTACTTGATATTTACTTATAAGTTTATGATTCAAATAAGTATCTAATATCATGTTTTATATTATTAAAAAAAAATTCAAAAATAGATTTAAATTTATAAATTTTTAAACTAACCAATAAACACCATTTTTTGTAATTGTAATTAAAACATTATATTTAGATAACATTGTTATTTTTTTTAAATTAGGTAATTCATTTAAAATATTACTTGTTACAGTATCATTACAACTTAAATTTAACTCTTTTAAATTTTTTAAATGTTTTAATCCATTATTTGTAATAGTATCATTATTATTTAAGTTTAATGAAGTTAAATTGGTTAAATATTTTAAATCATCATCTTTTATTTTACAATTATAAGTTAAATCTAATTCTTGCAAATTTATTAAATGTTTTAATCCATTACATGTAATATATTCATTATTAGTTAAGTTTAATGAAGTTAAATTGGTTAAATATTTTAATTCGGAATTTTTAATATCACAATTATACGATAAATCTAATCTTTGTAAATTCTTTAAATCTTTAAGTTTAATAATTGAACTACCATTACATTCAGATAAATCTAATGATATTAAATTTGGTAAAAATTTAAAAATATTATCCGTAATTATATAATTGCGTGATAAATCTAATTCTTGTAAATTAATTAAATGCTTTAATCCACTATCTGTAATAGTATCATTATTATTATTTAATGTTAATGATGTTATATGTGTTAAATATTTAAGATCATTATTTTTAATAACATAATTATTTGATAAATCTATTTTTTTTAAATTTTTTAAATTAATTATATTTTTTATAAAAATACAATTATTTCCACTTAAAATTAATTCTTCTAAATTTACCAAGTACTTAAAACAATCACCATTAATATAATTAATACCATTATCATATCCATAATTATAACTATCGGTTAAATCTAATTTTTTTAAATTTGTCAGACAAGATAATGTATTATCTAAAATTTTATAACAGTTCTTTAAATTTAAATATGTTAAAAAATCAAACTTTTTAATTTTATCATTTGTAATTTCACAGCATTTTTTAAATTTATAATTATGTTTATATTTAAATGTATAACACAATCGGTTAATATAAACAAAATTACATTTAGAATATGAGTCAATAATTTCTAAAATATCGCTATTTAAATCGTTAAATGACATATTTTTTATTATTAAAAAAAATTTCAAAAATAAATTTATTTCAAATGTCTAAGATATAGATAGATATGAGAAATATATAAGAAATATTAAAAATAACTAAAAATATCATTAATATCATCTTTAGATATATTATGTGTATGATTCTAATCGTTTACCATATTTATCAGGGATATTCAAAGTATGACTAGATATTATCGTTAAATTATTATATAATGGTATATTTTTAATATCATCTTTAGTTATATTCTCTGTACAATTTAAATTCATTTTTTTTAAATTTTTTAAATAACTTAAACCGTTAATTGTAATATTTTTATTATATAACAAATCTATTTTTTTTAAATTTTTTAAATGTTTTAAACCAGTATCGGTAATATTTTCATTATAGTCTAAATTTAAAAATACTAAATTTGGAACATGTAATAAACCAGCATCAGTAATATTTTTATCATTATCTAAAATTAATTTTTTTAACTGTTTAAAATGTTTCAAACAATCATCAGTGATTGTTGTATTTTTGGATAAGTTTAATTTTTGTAAATTTACTAAATTTTTCAATCCAAAATCTGTAATATAAGGATAATACCTTATATTTATTTCAGTTATAATTGATAATTTTTTTAAAATGTAATTTCC
>JACCDU010415935.1_pt1 | contig 10676 bp, 7 predicted proteins | sample 7446081 | NCBI WGS metagenome assembly JACCDU01 (sample SAMN15323447, study PRJNA562643) | freshwater metagenome | isolation source: river surface water | place: USA:Blue River Watershed | collected 2017-08-17
AAGCTGATGCTGTGCCACTCGGTGGCCTCGCGCATTTCGCCGGACTGCTTGTCCTTGTAACGGTCGGTGGTGGCCACACGGATGCTGGTCACGGCGTCGCCCGAGGGCAGGTAACGGGTTTCCGGATCGGCACCCAGGTTGCCGACGATGATGACTTTGTTGACGGAGGCCATGTGTTTTTGTTCCTTAAATCCGTGGGGGACAGCGCTGAACACCTGACCCGCCGATTTGACTCGTGTCCGATTATGCTGCCTTTGGACCGGGATGCCGAGCCGGCGCCTGCATGGGCAGCGCCAGCAGCCACCACAGCAGCATGGCGGCGGCGCAGCAGACAAACAGCATCTGGCTGCCCCAGGATTTGACCAAGGCCCCGCCGGCCCAGCCGCCGACAAAAAAGCCCAGCGACTGCAGTGTGTTGAAGACGCCCATGGCCGCACCGCGCACGGCCTGGGGCGCCATGCGCGAGACCATGCTGGGCTGGGTGGCCTCCAGCAGGTTGAAACCACAGAAAAACGCAAACAGCAGCGCCGCCAACGGCATCAGGCGCGGCGTGCCCGAGGCCACCACCAGCAAACCCAGCTGCACCAGGGCGATCAGCAAAATGGCCGCCAGAAAGACCGGCTTGAGGTAACCGCGCCGCTCCAGGGCGAACAAGCCGCCCAGCAAGACGAACGAAGCCAGCACCGCCGGCAGATAGACCTGCCAGTGCGCGTCCTTGGGCAGACCGGCCTGCACCAGCAGGCCCGGTATCGCCACCCACATGGCCAGCTGAACGGCATGCAGCACGAACACGCCCAGGTTCATGCGCATCAGGCCGGCGTCCAGCAGCACCTCGCGCAGGCGGCCCCGCGGCGCCCCGGGCGGGACGGCTGGGGCGTCCGGCGCGCCCCAGATGACCACCGCCACCCCCAGCAGGGCCAGCGCCCCCGTGAGGGCAAACAAACCCGACAGGCCGACCCACGCCGACAGCGCCGGGGCGAGCAAAAGCGAGAGGGCGAACATCAGGCCAATGCTGGCCCCTACCATGGCCATGGCCTTGGTGCGCACCGCATCGCGGGTGAGGTCGGCCAGCAAAGCGGTCACCGCCGCCGACACCGCGCCAGCGCCCTGCAGGCTCCGCCCGATCAGCAGCTGGGTCAGGTCGGTGGCGGCCGCGGCCCAGAAACTGCCCGCCGCAAAGACCAGCAAGCCCAGCACGATCACCCGCTTGCGGCCAAACCGGTCGGAGGCCATGCCAAAGGGCAGCTGCAACAGGCCCTGGGTCAGGCCATAAATGCCCATGGCCAGCCCCAGCAGCAGCGGGTCGTCGCCGCCCGGGTACTTGCGGGCCTCCAGCGCGAACACCGGCAGCACCAGAAACAGGCCCAGCATGCGCAGGGCAAAGATGGACGCCAGCGAGGCGCTGGCGCGCCGCTCCAGCGGCGTCATGGCCGTGGCGGCCAGGGGGTCGGTGAGGGCAGCAGGGTCGGACACGGGAGAGGCGGTTCGGGCAATCCAGCAAAGGTCGAATTGTCCCCGATGGGTCGCCCCCGCGCTGGCCGGGGGTCCAGCCCCGATAATCAAAGGTTTTGCCGCCGATTGCCCCCCTGTGAAGCCTGACACCGCCCACGACACCCGAGCGAGCGCCCCTGCTGCGCCCGAAAGCGCCCCCTACCTCGGCTCGGCCCTGCGCCAGGGACGCATCAGCATCCGCGGCGCGCGCACGCACAACCTCAAGAACATCGACCTGGACATCCCGCGCGACCAACTGGTGGTGATCACCGGCCTGTCGGGCTCGGGCAAATCGAGCCTGGCCTTTGACACCCTGTACGCCGAAGGCCAGCGCCGCTATGTGGAGAGCCTGTCGGCCTATGCGCGGCAGTTCCTGCAGCTCATGGACAAGCCCGATGTGGACCTGATCGAAGGCCTCTCGCCCGCGATTTCCATCGAGCAAAAAGCCACCAGCCACAACCCGCGTTCGACCGTGGGCACGGTCACCGAGATCCACGACTACCTGCGCCTGCTGTTCGCCCGCGCCGGCACCCCGCACTGCCCCGACCACCAGCTGCCGCTGCAGGCCCAGACCGTGAGCCAGATGGTGGACGCGGTGATGGCCTTGCCACCAGACACCAAGCTCATGATCCTGGCGCCGGTGGCGCGCGAGAAAAAAGGCGAGTTCGAAAAACTCTTCGAGCAGATGCAGGCGCTGGGCTATGTGCGTTTTCGGGTGGATGGCCAGGTGCACGAAGCCGAGGACCTGCCGGAACTCAAGAAAAACGAGAAGCACGACATCGATGTGGTGATCGACCGGCTCAAGGTCCGTGCCGAAGACGACGCCAAGGCCCGCGACGCGCTGCGCCAGCGCCTGGCCGAAAGCTTCGAGGCCGCGCTCCACCTGGCCGAGCAGCGGGCCATTGCGCTGGACATGGACAAGGCCCAGGAACACCTCTTCAATGCCCGCTTTGCCTGCCCGGTGTGCAACCACTCGATCGCCGAGCTGGAGCCGCGCGTGTTCTCCTTCAACTCGCCGCAGGGCGCCTGCCCCAGCTGCGACGGCATCGGCACCATGGAGTTCTTCGACCCCGAGCGGGTGGTGGCTTTCCCAAGCCTGAGCCTGGCCAGTGGCGCCATCAAGGGCTGGGACAGGCGCAACGGCTTTTACTTCAGCATGCTCGAGAGCCTGGCCAGGCACTACAAATTCGACGTCGAGGCCCCGTTCGAGCAATTGCCCCCCGCGGTCCAGCAGGTCGTCCTGCACGGCTCGGGCGAAGAAGAGATCAAGTTCAGCTACATCATGGAGTCGGGGGCCTCGCAAGGCAAAAAAGTCAGCAAGAAGCACCCCTTCGAGGGGATCATCCCCAACATGACGCGGCGCTACCGCGAGACCGACTCGGCCCTGGTGCGCGAAGACCTCTCGCGCTACCGCAGCACCCAGCCCTGCACCGACTGCCAGGGCACCCGCCTCAAGCGCGACGCCCGCCATGTGCGCATCGGCGAAGGCGCGCAGGCACGCGCCATCTACGAAATCAGCCACGTCACGCTGGGCGAGGCACAAAGCTATTTCCAGAGCCTGCGCCTGCAGGGCGCCAAAGCCGACATCGCCGACAAGGTGGTGCGCGAAATCGCCTCGCGCCTGAAGTTCCTCAACGACGTCGGCCTGAATTACCTCAGCCTGGACCGCAGCGCCGACACCCTCAGCGGCGGCGAAGCCCAGCGCATCCGCCTGGCCAGCCAGATCGGCTCCGGGCTCACCGGGGTGATGTATGTGCTCGACGAGCCCAGCATCGGCCTGCACCAGCGCGACAACGACCGCCTGATCGGCACGCTCAAACACCTGCGCGACATCGGCAACAGCGTGCTGGTGGTCGAGCACGACGAAGACATGATCCGCACCGCCGACCATGTGATCGACATGGGCCCGGGGGCCGGCGTGCACGGCGGCCGCGTCATGGCGCAAGGCCGATGCGAACAGATCATGGCCGTGGCCGATTCCATCACCGGTCAGTACATGTCGGGCCGCAAGCAAATCCCCATCCCGCCACGGCACCCGCCCGGCAAGGACTGGGTCGAGGTGCTGGGCGCCCGCGGCCACAGCCTCAAGAACGTGAACGTGAAGTTCCCGGTCGGCCTGCTGACCTGCGTGACCGGCGTGTCCGGCTCGGGCAAGTCCACCCTGGTCAACGACACGCTGTACGCCGCCGCGGCGCAGCAGATCCACCGCGCCCACGACGAGCCCGCGCCGCACGAAGACATCGTGGGCCTGCAGCACTTTGACAAGGTGATCAACGTCGACCAGTCGCCGATCGGCCGCACCCCGCGCAGCAACCCGGCCACCTACACGGGGCTGTTCACCCACATCCGCGATCTGATGGCCGAAGTGCCCGCCGCGCGCGAGCGCGGCTACGGGCCCGGGCGTTTCAGCTTCAACGTCAGCGCCGCTTCGGGGGGTGGCCGCTGCGAAGCCTGCCAGGGCGACGGCATGGTCAAGGTGGAGATGCACTTTTTGCCCGATGTCTACGTGCCCTGCGACGTGTGCCACGGCATGCGCTACAACCGCGAGACGCTGGAGATCCAGTACAAGGGCCAGAACATCGCCCAGATCCTGGACATGACGGTGGAAGCCGCCCACCAGTTCTTCAGCGCCGTGCCCAGCATTGCGCGCAAGCTGCAGACCCTGCTGGACGTGGGCCTGTCTTACATCCGTCTGGGCCAGAGTGCCACCACCCTCTCGGGCGGCGAGGCCCAGCGCGTCAAGCTCGCACAGGAACTCTCCAAGCGCGACACCGGCCGCACGCTCTACATCCTCGACGAGCCCACCACCGGCCTGCACTTTGCCGACATCGACCTGCTGCTCAAGGTGCTGCACCAGCTGCGCGACGCGGGCAACACCATCGTGGTCATCGAACACAACCTCGACGTCATCAAGACGGCCGACTGGGTGATCGACATGGGCCCCGAAGGCGGCGATGGCGGCGGCATGGTGGTGGCCGAGGGCACGCCTGAGCAGATCGCGGCGCATGCGGGCAGCCACACGGGGCAATACCTGCGGCGGTTGCTTTAGGTGATACCCCGGCGCCAGGGCCTGATGTAGAAATCTCCCTCTGAACCCAAGGAGAGCCCATGGCCGCAGTCGCCCCAGCCGCCCCACTGGCCACCGCCACCCCCGAGGCCGTTGGCCTGCACCCCCAGCGCAGCGCTGCCGTGCGGCAGGTGCTGGCGGACGCCGTGCAGCGGCAACACATCCCGGGCGCGGTGGCGCTGATCGCCCGCCAGGGCCGCATCGGCCTGTTCGAAGCCATCGGCCAGCAAGACCCGGCCGCCGGCACGCCCATGCGCACCGACAGCATCTTCCGCATCTATTCCATGACCAAGCCGCTGGTGTCGGTGGCGGTGATGATGCTGGTCGAGCGCGGGCGCCTGCTGATCAGCGACCCGGTGGGCCGCCACCTGCCCGAATACGCGCGGCAACGGGTCTGGACCCCGCAGGGCCTGGTGGCCGCCGAGCCACCCGCCACCGTGCAGGACCTGCTGCGCCACACCGCCGGCCAGACCTATGAGTTCCTGGGCAACTCTGCGGTGCAGCAGCACTATGCGCAGGTGAACATCGGCGCGCGCGGGCGCAGCAATGCGGATTTCTCGCGCACCCTGGCGGCGCTGCCCCTGCAGTTCCAGCCCGGCCGCGTTTGGGCCTACAGCCGCGCCACCGACGTGCTCGGGCGCCTGGTCGAAGCCATCAGCGGCCAGACGCTGGGGCAGTTTTTGCAGGCCGAGATTTTTGAACCGCTGGGCATGGTGGACACCGGCTTTGCCGTGCCGCCTGCGCAGCAGCACCGCATCGTCGAGCCCTTTGCCCACGACCCCGACGGCGGCGTGCCAATGAAGCTGTTCGACCCCCGCGAGGTGCCCGCGCTGGAGAGCGGCGGCGGCGGCCTGATGTCCACCGCCATGGACTACGCGCGCTTTCTGCAATGCCTGCGCAATGGGGGCGAACTCCAGGGCCAGCGCCTGATCAGCCGCCACACCCTCGCCTTCATGACGGCCGACCACCTGGGCAGCCTGCCGATCGACGGCACCCTGCTGCCGGCCGGCCACGGTTTTGGCCTGGGCTTTGCGGTGCGCCGCGCGGCCGGCGAATCGCCCGTGCCCGGCTCGGTGGGCACCTACCACTGGAGCGGCATCGGCGGCACCTCGTTTTTTGTCGACCCGGCGCAGGACCTGTATGCCCTGCTGCTCACACAAGCCCCCAACCAGCGCGACCATTACCGGCAGTTGTTCCGCAACCTGGTGTACGCTGCCCTGGACTGAACGCATCACCCCAAGGAGACCCGACCATGCCCCTGCAACCCGGCCTCATGATGGACCGCCCACTGCTGATTTCTGGCGTGCTCGAACACGCGGCCGCGCAACACGCCCGCCAGCAAGTCGTCTCGCGCGAGACGCATGGCCCCCTGCACCGCAGCAGCTATGCCGAAGTGGCACGCCGCGCCCGCCAGCTGGCCAACGCCCTGCAAGGCCTCGGGCTGGAGCCCGGCCAGGCGGTGGCCTCCATCGCATGGAACAACCACCGCCACCTCGAGGCCTACTACGGCGTCTCGGGCAGCGGCCTGATCATGCACACCTGCAACCCGCGCCTGCACCCGCAGCAGCTGATCTACATCCTCAACCACGCCGAAGACCGCGTGGTGCTGTTTGACAGCACCTTCGCCCCTATCATCCAGGCGATTGCCCCGCACTGCCCGCTGGTGAAAGCCTGGGTCTGCCTGAGCGATGCGGCCCACACCCCGTCCATCGAAGGCGTGGCGCAGGTGCTCAATTACGAAGACCTGATCGCCCCGCACAGTGACCGCTTTGTCTGGCCCGAATTTGACGAGCGCACCGGCGCGGTGCTGTGCTACACCTCGGGCACCACCGGCAACCCCAAGGGCGTGCTGTACTCGCACCGCGCCATCGTGCTCAACGCCACCACCGGCTGCATGCCCGACGTGCTCAACCTCTCGGCGCGCGAAGTCGCCCTGCCCGTGGTGCCCATGTTCCACATCAACGCCTGGTGCATCCCCTACGCCGCCATGATCGCCGGCAGCAAACTGGTGCTGCCCGGCCCCAAGCTCGACGGCGCCAGCCTGTACGAGCTGATGGAGTCCGAACAGGTCACCATGAGTGCGGGCGTGCCCACCATCTGGATGGGCCTGATCGGGCATGTGGAACAAAATGGCCTGCGCTTCTCGACCATGAAGCGCACCGCCGTGGGCGGAACCGCCATGCCCAAGGCCCTGATCGCCAAGTTCAACGACGTGTACGGCGTCTCGGTGCACCACGGCTGGGGCATGACCGAAACCACCGCCGTGGCCACCATGAGCCAGCTCGGCCCCGAAGACCTGGCGCGCCCGGCCGAGGAGCGCCACGCCACCGTGGCACGCCAGGGCAAGGTGGTCTCGGGCATCGAGATCAAGGTGGTGGACGAGCACGGCGCCACGCTGCCGCGCGACGGCACTTCCCAGGGTGAGCTGATGGTGCGCGGCCAGTGGATCGTCGAGCGCTACTTCAAGACCGAGCAAACGGCGCTGGTCGATGGCTGGTTCCCGACTGGCGACATCGCCACCATCGACGCCGACGGCGTGATGACCATCCGCGACCGCACCAAGGACGTGATCAAGAGCGGCGGCGAATGGATCAGCTCGATCGACCTGGAGAACGCCGCCATCGGCCACCCCGCCGTGGCCATGGCCGCCGTGATTGGCGTCAAGCACCCCAAGTGGGACGAGCGGCCCCTGCTCTTCATCGTGCGCAAACCCGGCCAGTCGGTCGAAAAAGCCGACATCCTCGACTTCCTCTCCAGCCGCGTGGCCAAGTGGTGGGTGCCTGAAGACGTGGTGTTTCTCGAATCGCTGCCGGTGGGCGGCACGGGCAAGGTGCAGAAGAACGAACTGCGGCAAAAGTACGGCGGCGTGTTCACCGACTGAGCGGCCATCGCGGTCGGAGACCGCGCCCACCCCCTGCTGCACGACTGTCCCCCCCCATGGCCCAGGAAACCGAACTCAAACTCAGCCTGAACGCGCAAGACCTGCCGCGCCTGCGCGGCCACCCCTTGCTGGCGGCGCCTGCCGCGCCGCAGCGCCTGTTCAACACCTATTTCGACACGCCCGATCTGGCGCTCAAGGCCCGCCGCATGGCGGTGCGCGAACGGCGGGCGGGCGAGCAGTACCTGCTCACCGTCAAGACCGCGGGGAGCAGCACGGGCGGCCTCTCGCGCCGGCAGGAATGGGAAGGCCCGACCACGCCCGGCGCGCTCGACTTTGCCGCGCTGGTGGACGATGGTGCCCTGGCCGCCGAGCTGATGGCGCTGCGCCCTGCCCTGCAGCCGCTGTTTGCCACCGACTTTGAACGCCAGACCTGGCGCATCGATCACGAGGGCGCGCGCATCGAGGTCGCGCTCGACCAGGGCCAGATCCATGTGCCCGGCACGGCGCTGAGCGAGGCCTTGCTCGAACTGGAACTGGAATTGCTGCAGGGCCCCGAGGCCGCCCTGCTCGCGCTGGCCGAGGCCCTGCGCGGCACACCCGGCGGCGCCGTGGCCCTCACGCCCAGCGACGCCAGCAAGGCCCAGCGCGGTCTGGCGCTGTGGCAGCGCAGCCGCGCCTGAGCTTCAAACCGCCTGGGCGCTGGGCCGATCGGCCACCCGGTCGCGCCAGGCCTGCAAGGCGTGCAGGCCTTCTGCGCCGGGCGTGAACTTGATCAGGCGCGCGAACTCCACCGCGCAAAAGGCGGTGATGTCGGCAATGGTGAAGCGCTCGCCCGCGATCCAGGGCTGCGACTGCAGCTGCTGGTCAAACCAGCGCGCGATCTCGCGCACCTTCTCGCCCTGCGAGCGGCCGAATTCGGGGAACTGCGGTTGCTCCAGCGCGGCCAGCCCGGGGTGGCCGTGCCGGATCGCGTTGGCGATGCCGGCGAGCAAATACAACTCCACCCGGCGGTCGGCCATCTCGATGAAGGCGCGCTCGTCGGCGTCCACGCCCATCAGGTTGTGCTCGGGCCAATGGCCTTCGAGCCAGGTGCAGATGGCGCGGGTTTCGGTGAGTACCCGGCCATCGTCGAGCTGGAGGGCGGGCACCTTGGCCAGCGGGCTTTTGGCCAGGTAGTCGGGCTGGCGGTGTTCGCCGCCATTGAGGTCGAGGTTGACGATCTCGATGCCGGTGATGGCTTTTTCGGCCATGAACATGAGCACACGGCGGGGGCTGGGGGCGCGGTGGGCGCTGAAGAGCTTCATCACTGGTCCTTTTGCTGTTGGCCCATCTCGACCATCTTGCGGGCTTCTTCCGAGAAGCGTTTGGCCGCCTCGTCACCGTCTTTGCTCAGGTTGATGCGGGACGGCGGCGCCTCGATGCCGCGCTGCACCGCCGGCCGCTGGCGGATCGCGTCCATCCAGCGCCGCAGGTGCGGCAGGTCGCTCACGTCCACGCCCGACCAGCGGTGCGTGCGCACCCAGGCCCAGTTGGCGATGTCGGCGATCGAATAGTCGCCCGCCAGGTACTCGTGGTGCTGGAGCTGGCCATCCAGCACGGCCAGCAGGCGCTTGCTCTCGCCCTGGTAGCGGTCGATGGCGGGCTGGATCTTTTCGGGAAAGTAGCGAAAGAACACATTGGCCTGGCCCATCATCGGCCCCACCCCACCCATCTGAAACATCAGCCACTGCAACACGCGCGAGCGGCCCTGCACATCGCTGGGCATGAGACGGCCGGTTTTTTCGGCCAGGTAAATCAGGATCGCGCCCGACTCGAAGACCGCCAAGCCACCGGCCTCGTGGTCGACGATGGCCGGAATGCGGCCATTGGGGTTGATGGCCAGAAAGGCGGGCGTCTTTTGCTCGCCCTTGGCGAGGTCGAGCACCTGGAGGGTGTAGGGCAGGCCCAGCTCCTCGAGCGCAATCGAGACCTTGTGCCCATTGGGCGTGGCGGCGGTGTAGAGGTCGATCATGGCGCCAGCCTAACCGTTTGGCGGCCGGCCTGCTGTCAAGGAAAGCGCAGGCGCGCCAGGCTCAGCACCGCGCCCAGCCCGGCCGTGGCCGCGCCCAGCAGCAGCGCCCGACCGGCCCCGAGCGGCCCAAACAGGTTGAAGCACAGCGCCACCAGCGCGGCCCCGCTGGCCTGGCCGGTCAGCCGCGCCAGCGCCACCATGCCACTGGCACCGCTGGTGCGGTGCGGCGGCGCGCTGGCCATGATGGCCCGCAGATTGGGCGACTGGAACAGGCCAAAGCCCACACCGCACAGGGCCATGCACAGCGCCATGATCGCAAACGACGCATCAACCCCGAGGGCGCCCAGGGCCAGCATGCCCAGGCACAGCATGCCCAGCCCCACCCCGCCCAAAATGGCCGAGGGGTAACGGTCCGACAGCGGCCCGGCCACCGGGGCCATGAGCGCCACCACCAGCGCCCACACCGACATCAGCACACCGGCCTCCACCGCAGGGCGCGCCAGTTGCTGCTGAAAGAAAAACGGCAAGGCCACAAAGGCCAACCCCTGCGTGGTGAAAGAACTGAACGAGGTGAACACCGACAGGCTGAACACCGGGCGCTGCATCAGGTCCACCGGCAGCACCGGCGCTGCATGCCCGCGCTGGCGCCGCAGCAGCCAGGCGCCACTGACCAGCATCAGCGCCAGCGAAGCCAGCACCACCAGCGCCTCTTTTTGCTGCGCCACCGCGCTGAGGGTGAACACCATGGACGCAAAGCAAATGGCCGACAGCAGCGCGAGACCGCGGTCATAGGGCTCGCCGGCCTGTGCCGGCTCGGTGCGCGGCAGGCAGCGCTGTGCCAGGCACCAGCCCAGCAGGCCCAGCGGCGCCTGCAAGCCAAACAACCAGGGCCAAGGCAGCACCGCCAGCAGCAGCGAAGCCACCGTCGGCCCCAGGCTGTAGCCCATGCCCACGATCAGTGCATTCAGGCCCGCGCCCTTGCCCAGCTGCTCGGGCGGAAAAATGCGGCGGATCAGCGCGAGGTTGACACTCATCACCCCAGCCGCGCCCACGCCCTGCACCGCCCGAAAGAAAGCCAGCCATTCGAGCTGCGTGGCACAGGCGCTGGCCAGCGCCGCCACCGCGAACAAGGCCACGCCCAACAAAAACACCTTGCGCGCGCCCCAGCGGTCGCCCAGGGCGGCCAGCGGCAGCAGCACCGCCACCACCGCCAGCTGGTAGGCATG
>JACCDU010045460.1_pt1 | contig 10674 bp, 11 predicted proteins | sample 7446081 | NCBI WGS metagenome assembly JACCDU01 (sample SAMN15323447, study PRJNA562643) | freshwater metagenome | isolation source: river surface water | place: USA:Blue River Watershed | collected 2017-08-17
TATCGTTTCCTTCGCGCCCAGGTCGAACCCATCGCACAGGCTATGGGCGCCCAGGTTGTCTGGGTTATGGGGAACCATGACGAACGCGAACCCTATGCGCGCGAGCTGTTCGACGAACAATCCGACGGTTCGCCCCACGATCGCGTCTATGACGTCAACGGCTTACGCATCATCTCGTTGGACTCAACCGTCCCCGGTTACCACCACGGCGATATCGAAGAATCCCAGTTCGAATGGCTACAGGAAATTCTGGCGACACCGGCGCCGCACGGCACAATCCTGGCGCTGCACCACCCGCCCATCCCCTCACATAACGAATTCGTGCGCATCATCGAATTGAAAAACCAGGAGCGCTTGGCCGAGGTTCTGCGTGGCACTGATGTCCGCACCATCCTGGGCGGACACCTGCACTATTCGACCTACTCGCACTTCGCGGGGATTCCCGTTGCCGTCGCGAGCGCCACCTGTTACACCGTCGATTTTGGCGCAGACCGTTCGCTGTTATTGCGCGGCGTTGACGATGCGCAATCCGTTCAACTGGTGCACTGCTACGACGACCAGGTCGTGCACACCATCGTGCCCGTCACCGAGGTTCCCGCGCTGATCAGCTATCCGGCCACTCAGCGCGAGATGCTGACGCAGTTCACTGACGCCGAAATTTTCGAGATGATCAGCAACAAGTCCTCCGCGCACAATCGCGAGGAGAGTGCGGTCAGTGGGGGAATTCCCGACGCGGACTAGGCGTCGCGTGCGTAGCCGACGGCGTCGTCTTCGTCGATGTGCTTCGCGTATTCCGCGTTCACGTCGGTGAGGAACTTGGAAATGACCTCGACCTCGTCGGCCGAGTAGTCATCGAGGATTGCGTTGATTCCCATGACCATGCCCATGAGTTCGGTCATGATGATGCGCACCGAATTGTCGCTGGGTCGGACCACGGTCTTGCGCCGGTCAGTGTCGTGCGCCTCGCGGTGTGCGTGGCCCAGAGTGGTGAGTCGGTCGATGGACGATGTCATCGCGGCGGGCGAGATTCCCACAGCAGCCGACAGTTCGGTGGGGGATTGGGGGCCAACAGCGATCAGGTGTTCCATGACTACACGGTCGGTGGGGTTCACGCTGGTCAAGTTTTCGATGTGGCGTTCGAATGCGCGGGATTTTTGAATGATGGAACGCAGCAGGATGGTGGGCTGATAGACCTCACCAAACTCGGGGCGTGTTGCCCCCGTTTGCTGTTTCGATTCCATGCCGATAGTGTAGCAAGCAAGTGCTTCGATTATCGAACTATCGGATGCTCGAAAGGAATTTGGCAATGTTTCTGAACCGCCTCTACACACGCTGGGCCGCAGTCGTCGGCCTCGTGGTCGCCATCCTCGTCACCGGTGCATTGTTCGCAACCACCACGGTGTCCGACGCGGAAACCACCCCAGAGTCTGGTGCGCCGTCGGCATCCGAGTCGGCACAGGTCGCGCGAATTGTTTCGGCCTTCCCCGAGAGCGAGGGCACATCGATTTGGGTTGTCTACAACTCGGAAACCGACATCACCACCGATCAGCTCGAGCAGATTAACTCGAACCTCAGCGACATCCGTGAAGAATTCACCGCAATCCCGATGCCCATGCCCGCACAGGTATCCGAAGACGGCACCGCAGCCGTCGGAATTTTCCCCATCGAAAAACTGTCCGAGGTGGGCGAGAAGAAGGTTCGTTACGAAGACATCCGGGAACTTGCGGGACAGAATGTCGACGGATTGCAGGTGCTGTTGTCTGGTCCCGAAGGCTTCATCGTTGACATTTCAAACGTCTTTGCTGGCGCAGACTTCACCCTGTTGGCGGTAACCGCATCGGTGGTCGTCATCCTGCTGCTCGTCACCTACCGCTCGCCCATCCTGTGGATCATTCCTCTCGCGGTTGTTGGTGCGGCAGACGCCCTTGCCGGTCAGATGGCCAAGTTCATCGCCGAGCAGATCGACCAGCCGCTCGATGCATCGACCACGGGAATCTTGTCCGTGCTGGTGTTCGGTGCTGGCACGAACTACGCACTGCTCTTGATTTCGCGTTATCGCGAGGAGCTCATGAAGTTTGATTCGCGTGGCGACGCAATGGCCAAGGCTGTGCGCGGGGTAACTCCCGCAATCCTCGCCTCGGGTGGAACAGTACTGCTGGTCATGGCGACTCTGTTGTTTGCCAACCTCGACAGCAACCAAAATCTCGGCTTGGCTGGTTTCGTGGGCATCGCGGTTGCGATGGTGTCGGGAATTGTGACGTTGCCTTTCGCTCTGGTCGTGTTCCCTCGCTGGATTTTCTGGCCTCGCGTACCTCGCAGTGGCACGGTTGCCACCAAGCAGTCCCTGTGGGCTCGCTCGGGTGCGGCAATCGCACGTCGTCCTGTCATCACGGGTGTCGCCTCGGTGCTGCTTGCCCTGATTCTCGCCGCACCGGCGTTGACCATCCAGAGCGGCCTGACCCAGGCCGAACGGTTCCTGTCGACCCCCGACTCGGTGACCGGACAGGTTGTTTTGACCGACAAGTTCGAGGCCTTCCAGGGGTCGCGCGTCACCGTGATTGCGCCGGATGCCGACGTGAACGACGTGATTGCGTACCTGGATGACCGTGACGATGTCACCAGTGTTCAGGCCGGCTCTGCTGCGGGCGGCTACACGCAGGTTGCTGCGGTCTTTGATTACGTCTCGGAAAGTGACGAAATCAAGCCCATCATCACCGAAGTTCGTGACGACCTTGACGGAATCGGATCGGGCGAGGCCTGGGTTGGTGGAACAGACGCACAGGTGGTCGACACCGAGGCGGCGATTAGTGCCGACGAGAACCTGATCTTCCCCACTGTCCTCGCCATCGTGTTCATCATGCTGGTGCTGGTATTGCGTGCACTGGTCGCCCCCGTGCTCTTGTTGGCCACCGTGGTGGGAAGCTACTTCGCCGCCATCGGCGCCAGCTGGGTGTTGTTCCAGACCATCTGGGGTTTCCCTGCACTGGATTCCAACGTTTATGTGCTGTCGTTCCTGTTCCTCGTGGCGTTGGGTATTGACTACAACATGTTCCTCATGACCCGTGTCAAAGAGGAATCAGAGGAGCTCGACAACGGAGTTCTGGCGGGAATCCGCACCGGCATGATCCGTGCGCTGGGCGCCACCGGTGGTGTTATCACCAGCGCCGGCATCCTGTTGGCTGCGGTCTTTGCTGTGCTGGGTGTCCTGCCGTTGATCACGCTGACCCAGATCGGTGTAATCGTCTGTGTTGGTGTTCTTCTCGACACCTTGCTGGTGCGCACCGTGGTCGTTCCGTCGCTTACCTTCCTTGTCGGCGAGCGCATGTGGTGGCCGCGTCGTCCCGCGGGCCGCGTGTCTACGAGCGCATAACTCCGTTTCGGCGCACACTTACAGAGTGCGAATTGATGCCGCGGCAGCGCGCTTCTTGCAGGAATTGCAGGGGGCGCGCTCCGCGAGCCTTCACACCATTCGGGCATACACCGGTGATCTTGACTTGTTCGTCCAGTCGCTTCGCGTGGCCGAGGCCACGAATCTGGCGGACGTGACGCTCGAGGATGCACGGCAATGGTTATGGGAAATGTCGGAACGCGGGGACGCCCCTGCGACAATTGCGCGCCGAGTATCGGCGGTGAAAAGTTTCACCCACTGGTGTCACCGTCAGGGACTCGTCGAGGTCGACGCGCTGAACCGTCTCTCGGCCCCGCGCAAACCGCGTCATCTTCCTCGAGTCGTGACGTCGTCCGCAATGGATGCTCTGCTTCACGATTTGGGCCAGCGAGCAGCGGGAGACGATCCGATTGCGCGGCGTGACCTGGCCATCTGGGAGCTGCTCTATTCCTCTGCCTTGCGTGTGTCCGAGGTAGTCACAGTGACCGAGGAATCGTTCGATTGGAATAGTGGCACGGTTCGTGTGATGGGCAAGGGCGCCAAGGAGCGCATCGTTCCCGTCGGTGCTCCGGCACTCGCGGCGTTGCGCGAATACGCGCGGTGTGCGCGGCCCGCACTGGCCCGCGATGGATCACCTCGAGCCTTGTTCCTCGGCGTTCGCGGAGGCGCGTTGTCGACTCGGGCCGTGTATTCGGTGGTGTCGCGGATTATCGGGGATTTGCCGGGAGCGGGGCCTAATGGCCCCCACACTCTGCGTCACACGGCGGCCACGCACCTGTTGGATGGCGGCGCGGACCTGCGCACGGTCCAAGAAATTTTGGGCCACTCGAGTGTGGGGACGACCCAGATTTACACGCATGTGTCGAGCGAACGGTTGAGATCAGCGCACGCCCAAGCCCACCCCCGCGCCTAATCTGGCCCGGCTCCGCCGCTGTCGCCCAACCCGCTCCCTGTAATAACCGCAACTGTCTGCGCACCGAGAACTGCGAACGGATCCGCATAACGGGTGTCGATTCTCACGCCCACGTGCGCACAAGCTTCGGGACAGTGTCCCGAGCCGGACACCGTCGCGATGGTTCGACCCACGGAAACAGGTGTGCCCTTCGACACCACCGCGGTGACGGGCTCGATGGTGACGTGCAACCCCCGTGCGCTGACGGTGATGACCCCGCGACCGGCTACTGATCCCGCAAATGTGACGGTCCCCTCGATGGGGGAAACGATGGCGTCACCCACTCGTGCTGCCACGTCGATGCCGCGATGCCCGGCGCCGTATTCGGTTGCGGGAGGCTGGTACGCCCGGAGGATGGCGCCGACAATCGGCCACCGATGTGCGTCAGCGGCACGAACGGGTGCGCTGGTCCACATCATCATCACCGCGGCAGTTGCGGCGGCGAGCATGATTCCGCGCTGTCGAGCATCCATGTATTCAAGACTCACATCGGCGTCGCGTACCGATCACATCGTTCCCATAACTGGGGGATAACCCGGCCGCGGTTTCGCCGTGTGAATAAGGGCTGATACACTGAAAGGAGCGGCCTCGAAAGAGGTCGACTTCGCGTGCTCACTCACAGGGCCGCTCCGATGGTCCCGGAAACCGGGCGGAGTGGACTGGGGCACCAGGATTCACGACAACCGTCGTGGAAAAACCACAAGAAAAGGAGACGGCAATGGCCGTTGTAACAATCCGCCAGATGCTCGACGCTGGCGTTCACTTTGGTCACCAGACTCAGCGCTGGAACCCGAAGGTAAAGCGCTTCATCCTGACCGAGCGTTCGGGCATTCACATCATCGACCTGCAGCAGTCGCTGGCTCACATCGACAACGCATACGACTTCGTCAAGGAAACTGTCGCACGTGGTGGCTCGATCCTGTTCGTCGGCACCAAGAAGCAGGCTCAGGAATCCATCGCTGCCGAAGCAAACCGCGTCGGCCAGCCCTACGTGAACCAGCGCTGGTTGGGTGGTCTGATGACCAACTTCCAGACCGTTCTGGGCCGCCTCGAGCGCATGAAGGAACTGGAACAGCTCGACTTCGACGACACCAGCAAGGGCTTCACCAAGAAGGAACTGCTGATGAAGCGTCGCGAGCTCGAGAAGCTCCACAAGTCGCTGGGTGGTATCCGTAACCTGACCAAGACCCCCAGCGCAATGTGGGTTGTTGACGCCAAGCGCGAGCACCTCGCAATCGACGAAGCCAAGAAGCTCGGTATCCCCGTAATCGGTATCCTCGACACCAACGCTGACCCCGACGACATCGCATTCCCCATCCCCGGTAACGACGACGCAATCCGCTCGGTAGGCCTGCTTACCCGCGTTATTGCCGACGCCGTCGCCGAGGGCCTCATCAAGCGTCACGAGAAGCCCGCCGAGGCTGGCAACGTGTCCGCAGTTGAGCCTCTCGCCGAGTGGGAGCGCGAACTCCTCGAAGCCCCCGCAGCCGATGCAGCAGCAGAGGCTCCCGCAGCCGACGCAGCAGCAGAGTAATTTTTCACCTTCCACAGAAAGCACATAATCATGGCTAATTTTTCTCTCGAGGACGTCAAGGTCCTGCGTGAGCGCCTCGGTACCGGCATGGTCGACACCAAGAACGCTCTCGTCGAAGCAGATGGCGACCTGGAAAAGGCTGTCGAAATCCTCCGACTCAAGGGCGCAAAGGGCAACGCCAAGCGCGCTGACCGTTCGACCAGCGAAGGCCTCGTTGCTGCCAAGGAAACCCCTGGCGCTGTCTTCCTGATCGAGCTCGCGTGCGAGACCGACTTCGTTGCAAAGAACGAGAAGTTCGTGGCACTCGCCGACGTCATCGTTGATGCTGTTGCCGCTGCTGACGCGTCGACCCTCGACGCTGCACTCGCTGCAGACGTTGCAGGTCAGACCGTTGCTGACCGCATCGCAGACGACGCTGCAATCATCGGCGAAAAGGTGGAGCTCCGCCGCATCGCCAAGATCGCTGGCGACAAGTTCGAGATCTACATGCACCGCACCAACAAGGACCTGCCCCCGCAGGTCGGTGTCGTTCTGGCGTACTCGGGCGACAACGCCGAGACTGCTCGTGCCGTGGCACAGCACATCTCGTTCGCTGACCCCCAGTACCTGAACCGCGATGAAGTTCCCGCCGAGACGGTTGCCAACGAGCGCCGCATCGTCGAGGAAATCAGCCGTGGCGAGGGCAAGCCCGAGGCTGCTCTGCCGAAGATTGTTGAAGGCCGTATCGGCGCTTTCTTCAAGCAGGTTGCTCTCCTCGAGCTGGACTATGCACGCGACAACAAGCTCACCATCACCCAGGTTCTGGCTGATGCAGGTCTGACCGTTTCGGGCTTCGCTCGTTTCAAGGTCGGCGCCTAAGCTTTCCGTTTCGAAGGGCCCTCACCACACGGTGGGGGCCCTTTGTCGTAGGGGCAACGGGGTGCCGCGAGAGCAGAGAACTCGGTACGATAGATACGAAAAGTGAGGTGCGCATGACCCGTCGCGTTCTGTTGAAGTTGTCCGGTGAGGCTTTTGGCGGTGGCACCTTGGGTGTTAACCCGGATGTTGTCAGTGCCATCGCTCGCGAGATTGCCGAGGCGGCGCAGACTGCCCAGGTCGCCGTTGTTGTCGGTGGTGGAAACTTCTTCCGTGGCGCCGAGTTGAGCCAGCGCGGCATGGACCGTTCGCGTGCGGACTACATGGGCATGTTGGGCACCGTCATGAACGCCCTGGCACTGCAAGACTTCCTGGAACAGGCCGGTCAGCCGGTGCGTGTGCAGTCCGCCATCGAGATGCGTCAGGTTGCCGAGCCCTACCTTCCCTTGCGTGCCATTCGCCACTTGGAGAAGGGTCGCGTCGTAATTTTTGGTGCCGGTGCAGGTCTGCCGTTCTTCTCGACCGATACCGTTGCCGCCCAGCGTGCGTTGGAGATCGGCGCCGAAGAGGTCCTCGTCGCAAAGAACGGTGTCGACGGAGTCTATGACGACGACCCCCGCACGAACCCCAACGCACAGAAAATTGATGCCATTACGTACACCGATGCGATGAAGCGTGGGCTGAAGGTTGTTGATGCCACGGCTTTTGCGTTGTGTCGCGACAACAAGATGCCGATGATGGTGTTTGGCATGGAGCCGGGTGGCAACATTGCCAAGGCGATTCGCGGGGAACGTCTCGGCACGGTGGTCACCAATTAGTGCAACTGTCGCGCTGCTGATCGCGTTGGGCGCGATCGCTCATGCGACGTGGAACTTGACCCTTAAAAGAGTGGGCAAGGCGCCGTCCGCCTTGTTGTGGCTGACATTCGTGGTTGGTGCGATCGCTTTTGCCCCGATGGGTATCGCCTCGTTGGCGACGGCAAAGTTTGAGTGGTGGTGGGTCGCGTTCGCCACGGTGTGTGGAATTTTCGAAGTCGCCTATTTCTTGCTGCTGCAGCGGGGTTACCGCGTCGGCGATGTGTCGTTGGTGTACCCGATTGCTCGTGGAACCGGCCCAATGCTCTCGGTGGTTGGTGCGGTTGTGTTGCTGGGCGAAACCCCGTCATCGCTCGCGCTCCTCGGTGTTGCGGTCATCATTGCGGGTATCGCCGTCATCGGGCTTGCGGGTTCACGTGGTCCCACAAAGCCGGGCACAAAATCGATTGTGTATGGCCTTGCGGTCGGCGTGCTGATTGCATCGTTTACCGTGTGGGACGGCTGGTCTGTGGGCACTCTCGAGCTGCCGCCTGTCGGGTATTACTGGATTGCGCTCGTCGCGCAGGCCGTGCTTTTTATTCCGTCGGCTTTCCCCAAGGACGTCAGCCTGAAGGACACGATTCGTCGGTACCCGGTCCCGATTCTCACGATTGGTGTGTTGGGTCCCGCCTCGTACATTCTGGCGTTGACGGCTATTCAACTGAGCTCCGTGTCGCTCGTGGCACCGGCGCGTGAGATCAGTGTCGTCTTGGTCGCGCTGGGTGGTGGTTTGCTGTTCAAGGAGCCGCATCTGGGTCAGCGGTTGATCGGTTCCGCCATCGTGTTGGCCGGGGTCGCGCTGCTCGCCATCGGCTGACATATCAGCGGTAGACTCGGGGGACAGTCACAAGGAGGACCCCCATGATCAGCGAAATCCTCGCCGAAACTACCGAAAAGATGTCGAAGTCTGTCGACGCGTTGAAAGAAGATTTCGCTACCGTGCGCACGGGTCGCGCAAACCCCGCACTGTTCCAGAAGATCATGGTCGAGTATTACGGCACTCCTACCCCGTTGGCTCAACTGGGCAGCCTTCAGAACCCCGAAGCCCGCACCATCATCATCACCCCCTATGACAAGGGTGCGCTGAAGGACATCGAACGTGCGATCGTCAACTTCCCCAACCTGGGCGCCACTCCCACCAACGACGGCAACCTGATTCGTGTCACCATGCCCGAGCTCACCGAAGAGCGTCGCAAGGAGTACGTAAAGATTGTCCGCGCGAAGTCCGAGGACGGCCGCGTCGCCATCCGTAACGTGCGTCGTAAGGGCATCGCCGACCTCGAGGCTCTCAAGGAGGTAGGCGAGGACGAAATCGCTCGCGCCGAGAAGGAAATCGAGAACATCACAAAAAAGTTCATCGACGCCGTGGATGACGCTTTCAAGAAGAAGGAAGCCGAGCTTCTCGAGGTCTAATGCCACGTTCGGACGACGAGCACTCGCGTTCGCCGAAGCACGTCACCGGCGACCGTCATTCGGTGTTGCCGGATGCCCGCGCCGCCCTGCATGAGGTCGAGAACGCGGTACACGCACTGGACGCGCAGCTGAGGGAAACCACAGCGAAAGTCGAGGCTCGCACCGGACGTAACCTGTTCGCGGCACTCGCCATTGGCATTGTGATGGGCGGGCTATTGATTGTCAGCCTCGTCGTCGAAAAGCAGTTCTTTACCGCCTATGTGGCGCTTCTTGTGGGGTTTGCCACGTGGGAGCTGGCTACGATTTCGCGCACCGAGAACCGATACGTTCCGCGAATCCCGCTGTTGATTGCTGCCGTTGCGATGATGCCTGCGACCTCCTACTTGGGCCAGATCGGACAGTTGCTGACACTGGCGTTGGGCATCGTTTTTGTGATTGTCTGGCACACCACGTTCCGCTTGGCGTCGCGTTCACAGGTCACCGACCGTGACCTGCTGATGAGCGGTTTTGTGCTGGCGTATGTGCCGTTCCTCGCGAGCTTTGCTGTATTGATGACGGCCCGCGATGGCGGCGAGTGGTGGACTCTGGGAACGATGATCATCATCGCGTCCACCGACACGGGGGCGTATGCCTCGGGTCTGATGTTTGGCAAACACCCGATGGCCCCGAAGATCAGCCCCAAGAAAACGTGGGAGGGTTTCGCCGGTTCGGTGGTGGCCGCTGTCACGGCGGGCACGGTTGTCGCGGTCACGATGATTGACCAGCCCTGGTACATCGGTTCGGTGTTGGGCCTGATTATTGTGGCGACAGCGACGACCGGTGACCTGATCGAATCGTTGATTAAACGCGACCTTGCCACCAAGGATGCCTCGAATTTGCTGCCCGGTCATGGCGGGTTCCTTGACCGACTCGACTCGGTGCTGCCGTCCATGTTCGTGGCCTCGGTTTTCGCCATTGTTGTGGCCTAGGGCACAATAGAACAGTGAGTTTCTCAGTAACAGGGCCCAAGGTTGTCGGATACGACTCGACCGCTGTTGACGCCTTCCTGCACACTGCCCGCCTGGCGTTCCAGGGTGAGGGTGAAACGATGTCCTCGCAGCAGGTGCGCGAAGTGTCGTTCCCCATGGTCAAGGGCGGTTACCAGATCGACCAGGTCGATGCCGCCATTGAACGACTGGAAGACGCGTTTGCCGACCGCGAACGCGATGCGCGCATCGCCGAGGTGGGGATCGAGTCCTGGAACGCGGACGCCCGCGCACTGGCTCAGGAAATTTTGAACCGTGCCGCTCGTGATGAAGGCGCCAAGTTCCGTCGCACCGGAATTCTCACGTATGCGTACCACACCGACGATGTTGCCGCTTTTGCCGACCGTGGGGTGGGTTTCTTCCAGCACGGCCAGCCGTTGTCTCGCGCCGAGGTGCGCGGTGCCGGTTTCCGTGCACAGTTGCGCGGTTACAACGAGGCGCAGGTTGATGCCCTGCTCGACGACCTCGTTCGCGTCATGCTTGCGGTGAAGTAAATGGTGTACGGCACACGTTTGCGTGCCAGCCGTGGCGTGAGTTATGCCGGGTTGGCGGGCATCGGTGTCCTGATGTTCGGCATCATCATGGCCCCATTCTCGGCCGTTGAACTGTCGGCAGCTCGCGGGTTTGATGGCTTCACCGTGCAGTCCTTCCAA
>JACCDU010129821.1_pt1 | contig 10672 bp, 6 predicted proteins | sample 7446081 | NCBI WGS metagenome assembly JACCDU01 (sample SAMN15323447, study PRJNA562643) | freshwater metagenome | isolation source: river surface water | place: USA:Blue River Watershed | collected 2017-08-17
ACACCTTCATCAATATCTGTATTACAGTTGTCATCTATACCGTTACACACTTCTGCAGCAACAGGATTGATAGCAGCATTGGTATCATCACAATCTGTATTGTCAGCTACAAATCCTACTGGAGCCGCACATGCATCTTGTGTAACATTGATATCACCGAAGCCATCACCGTCTGCATCTGCATAGAAAGTAGTCAATAGACCTTCGTCGATTTGACCATCGCAATTGTCATCTATTGAATTACAAATCTCGATAGCTGCAGGATTTACCGCAGCGTTTGAATCATCACAATCTGTATTGTCAGCTACAAATCCTACTGGAGCTGTACATGCATCTTGTGTAACATTGATATCACCGAAGCCATCACCGTCTGCATCTGCAAAATATGTGATTAATAAACCTTCATCAACTTGGCCATCACAGTTGTCGTCGATGGTATTACAAGTCTCAGCCGCACCTGGGTTGATTTGATCATTAAAATCATCACAATCTCCATTACAAGAAGTAAATCCATCAAAATCCTGGTCAAAAATCTCATCTATCCCACCATTACAATCATTGTCTAACTGGTCGCAAATCTCTACTTGACCTGGATTAACCAATGCGTTGTTATCATCACAGTCTCCGTTACATACAGTCCATGAATCTCCATCAACATCGAAACCTTCATCTATCGTTCCATCACAATTATCATCAATTCCATTACAATCTTCAACTGCAATAGGATTCACCAACGGGTCTAAATCATCACAATCGGTATTGTCTAAAGTATAACCACTCTGAGGATCACAGGCAACAATACTGATACTCGGATCTCCATAAGAATCTCCATCATTGTCTACAAATAAAACAGAAGTTACACCTTCATCGATGTTTCCATCACAATTGTCATCGATCAAGTTACATACTTCAACGGCTGAAGGATTAACTGCAGCATCCGTATCATCACAATCCGTATTATCTGCAACAAATCCTACTGGAGCTGTGCATGCATCTTGTGTAACATTGATATCACCGAAGCCATCACCGTCTGCATCAGCAAAGAATGTAATTAATACACCTTCGTCAATGTTTCCATCACAGTTGTCATCGATCAAGTTACATACTTCAACGGCTGCAGGATTTACTGCAGCATTCGTATCATCACAATCGGTATTATCTGCAACAAAACCTACTGGAGCTGTGCATGCATCTTGTGTTACATTGATATCACCAAAACCATCACCGTCTGCATCTGCATAGAAAGTAGTCTCAGCCGCTCCCTCATCGATATTGCCATCACAGTTGTCATCAATTGAATTACAAATCTCGATAGCTGCTGGATTCACCGCAGCATTGGCATCGTCACAATCTGTATTGTCTGCTACAAATCCTACTGGAGCTGTACACGCATCTTGTGTAACATTGATATCTCCAAATCCATCACCATCTGCATCTGCAAAGAATGTAGTTAATACACCCTCGTCAATGTTTCCATCACAGTTGTCGTCGATCAAGTTACATACTTCAACAGCCGCAGGATTTACTGCAGCATTCGTATCGTCACAATCTGTATTATCCGCAACAAATCCTACTGGAGCTGTGCATGCATCTTGTGTAACATTGATGTCACCGAATCCATCACCATCTGCATCAGCAAAGAATGTAGTTAATACACCTTCATCAATATTACCATCACAGTTGTCATCGATCAAGTTACATATTTCAATAGCTGCAGGATTTACTGCATCATTCGTATCGTCACAATCCGTATTATCTGCAACAAAACCAACTGGTGCTGTACATGCATCTTGTGTTGTGTTCAAGTCGCCAAAAGTGTCACCGTCAGCGTCTGCATAGAAGGTAGTCAATACACCTTCGTCAATATTGCCATCGCAATTGTCATCAATTAAGTTACATACTTCAACAGCCGCTGGATTTACCGCAGCATTGGTATCATCACAATCCGTATTATCAACTACAAAACCTACTGGTGCTGTACATGCATCTTGTGTTGTGTTCAAGTCGCCGAAAGTGTCACCGTCAGCGTCTGCATAGAAGGTAGTCAATACACCTTCGTCAATATTGCCATCGCAATTGTCATCAATCAAGTTACATACTTCAACAGCCGCAGGATTAACTGCAGCATTCGTATCATCACAATCCGTATTATCCGCAACAAAACCTTGTGGTGCTGTACATGCATCTTGTGTTGTGTTCAAGTCGCCGTATGTATCACCATCTGCATCAGCAAAGAATGTAGTTAATACACCCTCGTCAATGTTTCCATCACAGTTGTCGTCGATCAAGTTACATACTTCAACAGCCGCAGGATTAACTGCAGCATTCGTATCATCACAATCCGTATTATCCGCAACAAAACCTATTGGTGCTGCACATGCATCTTGTGTAACATTGACATCACCAAATCCATCACCATCTGCATCTGCATAGAAAGTTGTCAATACCCCCTCGTCAATGTTTCCGTCACAGTTGTCATCAATCAAGTTACATATTTCAATGGCACCTGGATTAACCGCTGCATTCAAATCGTCACAATCTGAATTGTCCAGGACAAAACCTGGCGTTGGATCACAACCATCAATAAAGTTTAATGGATCTCCATAAGTATCTCCGTCGGTATCTGCGAAGAGAATTGTCGTAACTCCTTCGTCGATATCTGAATTACAGTTGTCATCGATACCGTTACAAATTTCTGCAGCAATTGGATTGATAGCAGCATTGGTATCATCGCAATCACTATTGTCAAGCACGAAACCAACCAAATTGATACATGCCAACGTATCGGCTGCCGGATCACCAAAAGAATCACCATCGGTATCCGCAAACTGAAGGATTCCGTCAATTGGATTCTCATCAACGATACCATCACAGTTGTTGTCTACGGCATCACAAACTTCAGTTTGACCGGGAAATACCTGATCATCAAAATCGTTGCAATCGTTTTGACATTGCGTAAATCCATCCAAATCCTCATCCCAAAATTCATCAACAACCCCATCACAGTTGTTATCGATTTGATCGCAAGAGCCTGCTACCAGCGGACCTTCTAATACCCCTGGGTTAACTGAAGGATCATTATCATCACAATCGCCAGCGCATGTCGCCCAGCCATCATTGTCTAAATCAAAAGCTTCATCAATACCTCCTGAACAATCATTGTCAACTCCATCACAAATCTCAACGGCACCTGGATTGGTAAGCGCTTCGGTATCATCACAGTCACCACCTTGGGCTACGTATCCTGCTTGCGGTGTACATGCCAAATCGGTTGTAGCTGGATCGCCATATCCATCGTTATCATTGTCCAAGTAAAACGTAATTAATGCGCCCTCATCGATTTGTGCATTACAGTTTTCATCCAAACCATTACACAACTCAACGGCACCAGGATTAATGGCTCCATTGTTATCATCACAATCACCTGCACATACCGCAAATCCATCCGCGTCAGCGTCAAACCCTTCATCAATTTGCCCATCACAATTGTCGTCTATCGAGTTACAACTCTCTGTCGCTCCTGGGTTCACATTAAAATCGGTATCGTCGCAATCCCCGGTACATACGAAAAAACCATCACCATCGACATCACTATTGTTATCGGCAATGCCATCACAATCATTGTCAAATCCATCACACGCCTCAATATTTCCTGGAAAATTATTGGCATCATTGTCATCACAATCTGTTGAAAAAACAGAAGCGCCAACTGGGACTGCACAGGCCTGAATAACTTGATTCAAATCACCAAAGCCGTCACCGTCAAAATCCCAATAAAAATCAGTTAATGGAAAGCCATTGTCTAAAACCAAATCACAATCATCATCAATACCGTTGCACAATTCAGCCTCTCCAGGGTTGATAGCCGCATCCCCATCATTGCAATCAGTGTTATCCAACACAAACCCAGTAGGTACCGGACATGTTTGAAGACCGTCTATGGCTACCGCATCATCACCGTAACCGTCACCATCATTGTCTAAGTAGTAGAAAATTGAAGCGAAACCCTCGTCAATTGCCGCATTACAATTGTTATCCAAATCATCGCAAACCTCTGCTGCACCTGGATTTATTGCCACATTCAAATCATTACAATCCAAATTATTGGTCACAAATCCCGCTACGCAGGAGGTGGTTGGTGAGTTGTAACTTTGGGTCGGTCGACCATACCCATCGCCATCAAAATCACGATAGCAAACCGCTTGCACTTGGTCTTCCAACAAAAGCGGCAAGGAATCTACAAACTCGGCCGACTCAATTGTCTCAATTCCTGTCGAAATACTCTTGTCTGTAAAATTTACAGCAAGTGCATTGTAAGACATGATTGTCAAGATCAAAATGACAACTCTCTTTAAAAAATCATTCAATGGGCTACTCATTATCCACTAATTTTGGTTTTGGAATGGTATCTATCAACCACAAATATAATCAAATGGACCCCATTGTTGATAAGTCCTTACAAAAGAAGATTCACATAACAATATTAAACATTTGAATTACAGAAGATTATACTCCAAAAAGGTTCCGAAATTTGACCTTTTAACAAAAGAAATTATTCAATTTTTACGAGATTTCAAATTTTGGATACAAAACGGATTCAAGTCGAAAACGATTTGGATAGGACCCATCATGCCCAGCAAGAAGTCAACAATTTATAAAATCGCTACAAAAAATCTTCTTAGCATAAGACAAAGTAAATCTGACAAAGATGCCATTCAAATTTGGTTTGACGATCAAACAAAAACCGATATAGCTTCGAACAAAAATCAAAGTAAGATTTTGAACTCCCAATGCTCAGATATCAGTAAGAAGAATGTCGAAAAAATACAGAAAGAAATATTTGGGTATGGGATGGAGGTTGATCCAAAAACGCATCAAGGAAAATGCGTAATCAAAAGTGATGAAAATGCCGTTCATGATGGTCGTATAGTACAATGCCCAATATCAAATTTTGATCAAAGCAAAGTGTATCAAATCATCATTAACAATGAGGAAAATCAATCTTATTTTGATTATCGCGTTGCTGTTATGGCTGATGAAATTATTATTATCTATAAGAAATACAAAACACTTGAAAAGAGATTCACAAATGACACCTACCACGCGACCATTTGTGATGAAAAAATGATTCCAAATCAAATACAAAAAAAGATTATCGATTTTTGCACTAAAATTCAATGTGACTTTTGTGAATTGGATGTTCTTTTCGATAACGACTCTCAAAAATGGTTTGTCATTGATGTCAACAAAACACCATATGGACCACCCGCTTCATTATCACGGTTAGAAAAAGAAAAAGCCGTCAACATATTAAGTGACGGCTTTAAACGCAAATTTTTATAATAATTCTTTATTCAGGAGTAGCGAACTTCTCTACAACTGGTTGTGTAACACCGGTATTGCTGAAACCCCCGTCATGGAATAAATTCTGCATCGTGACATACCTCGTTAAATCACTGAACAATGCGACACAATAGTTGGCGCAAGCTTCAGCATCGGCATTTCCAAGTGGAGACATGGCTTCAGAATAATTGATAAACCCATCAAAGCCTTTAACACCACTTCCTGCGGTAGTAACCGTTGGAGATTGACTCACTGTATTGATGCGCACTTTCTTAGCAGTTCCGTAATGGTAACCAAAACTTCTAGCGATACTTTCCAAAAGTGATTTAGCATCTGCCATGTCACCATAATCAGGGAAAATTCTTTGAGCAGCGATGTAGCTTAATGCAACAACAGATCCCCAATCATTGATCGCATCTTTCTTCCAAGCCATTGCCAACATTTTATGCAAACTAATCGCGCTGACATCTAAGGTCTGCTTGTACCATTCATAATTGACATCTGTGTAATGCTTTCCTTTTCTGACATTTGGAGACATCCCAATAGAGTGCAAAACGAAATCAATCTTTCCACCAAAATGCTCCATTGCCCCAGTGAACAGATTGTCTAGATCTTGCTCATTCGTGGCATCCGCAGGGATAATCGGCGCATTGATTTTCTCAGCCAATCCATTGATCTCTCCCATTCGCATTGCTATTGGCGCGTTGGTCAAAACAATTCTTGCACCATGCTGGTGGGCAAATTCGGCAACCTTCCAAGCAATGGATTTATCATTTAGTGCTCCTGAAATAATTCCAGTCTTTCCTTCTAATAAACGTGACATACATCTTATTTTCCACAAATATAACTTATTACAGATTTCGTCACCTATTTTTGTAACAATAGAATGACACCCAAGAGTACTCACCATAAATTGCTTCAAAGGCAAATTAAAAAAGTTAAGGCACTGCATTTATCTCCGGAAGATCAATGGCAAGCACTACTTGATCTGGTGCACGACTCTTACACGACGAATGACCGAGATATTAATCACTTAAATAACGTCATTAGGGAAAGTTCTTCAGAACTAGTTGCTTCCAACGAAAAATTAAAAGCAGCTCACCAAGAGTTGGCTGATGCTTACACCAAAGAAGTTGGTTTATTGAATCATCTGATTGACAAATCGGGAGAAGCTGTTCAGGTTACTTCAGAGGATGGTATCATGATGTACATCAATGAGAGAGGAGCGGAAAGATTGGGAAAATCACCTGATCAACTTCTTGGGAAATATGTTGGTGAAGTCGAGCAAATGTTCTTGGATAAAAGCGTTTGGGATGCCCATGTTACAGAACTAAGAGAAAAGGGCCCTATGATCATTGAGGGCCAGCACAAGAAAGCAGATGGCACAATTTTCCCAATAGAAGCCAATGCATATTACACCACACAGGGAGGTCGTGGATTTGTAATTGCATTCATAAGAGATATATCCGAGCGTAAAAACATTGAACAGCAACTGAGAATCTCATTGGCTGAAAAGACAACTCTACTTGGAGAAATTCATCACCGAGTGAAAAACAATTTAACCGTCATTTTCGGATTGCTAGAAATGCAAATTATGCAATGTGACAATCCTGAAGTAACCTCAATTCTGAGGGAAAGCCAAGGACGCATTCAAAGCATGTCCATGATACATGAGAAGCTATATAAGACAACCCACTTAGAATCAGTTAATGTAACAGAGTATATTAAGGAGTTAGCAGAAACCATTTACAAAACCTATCATCAATTTGAAAATGTCAAGTTGAATTTGATCAACAAAAATGACATCTCATTACCACTGAACAAAATGATTCCATGTGGCCTTTTACTGAATGAGGTGCTGACCAATATCTATAAATACGCCTTTGTAGGAAGAGACGGTGGTGAAATAACCATCACAACTTCTTTGGAAGGCGATCACTTTATTTTGGAAATCGCAGATAATGGCATTGGCATCGACCCTGAGAAAGAGATCAAAGCCAATCAATCATTGGGTATGCGACTCATCCATTCCTTTGCTCGCCAGATGAAAGCCAAATTATCGATGATTAACTTTAAGGGTGTGAAATACACCATTGAAATTCCTTGCAAACAATGAGTAAAAAAATATTGCTCGTAGAAGATGATGAGATCATTGCATTCCTACATCGACATTTTGCCGAGAGGTGTGGATTCGAAATAATCGACACTGTAGACAATGGTCTGTCTGCGATCCAAGAGACCAAAGATTGCCAACCTGATGCGGTCCTAATGGATATTCGCATTAACGGAGAATTAGATGGCATTGAAACTGCATTAAAAATTCGAGAATTTTCCGATACGCCAATCATTTTCCTTACCGGTAACTCAGATGAAAGCACTTTAAGCAGAGCCAAAGAGGCTGGATCTGTTGGCTACCTGGTTAAGCCCGTAAAGCACGAGGAATTGTGCGCAATACTATCGAAGTTCACAGATTAATAAATGGCAAAATGGTAAGCGTAATCATCACTTGTTTTAACTACGGTAGATACGTGGAACGCTCCCTCAGAAGCTGCTTGAATCAAAGCATGGACAAAAGTCGAATGGAAATCATTGTCGTTAATGATGCTAGTACTGACAATACAAAAGCTATTCTGGATAACTATGTCAATGACGCTCGAATTTTCAATTTGGAAGAAAACAAAGGATTGGCAGGTGCGCGCAATGAAGGAGTAAGAAAGGCCAAAGGACAATATGTTGTTTTTTTAGATGCTGATGATTATTTGCATTCCGATACATTAAAAGTTCAATCTTTGTTTTTAGATGAGAATCACACCTTGGATGCGGTTGCTATAGATTACTACATGGTGGATGAAAAAGAAAATCACAATGAATGGATCAATGTCGATGACAAACCCATTGCATGTGGCATTATGTTTAGAAAAGATTTGCTCATCGAAATCGGATTGTACGATGAGTCATTTAGAGCCAGAGAAGAAGAAGATTTGCGAATTCGGTTTTTAGAAAAATTCAAAATCCATCGCATCCCGCTGCCCCTTTATCGATATCGCAGACACGACAGCAATCTTACCAACGATAGTGCTGCCATGGAATCTGCAAAGCAACTATTGAATCAAAAACATCAAAAATAAATCAATGCGTCTCACAGAATTTATTGCTTTTCACGACAACCAAAGTATTCAGCGTCCTTTTATCATTGCAGAAGCAGGCGTGAATCACGAAGCCAACATGGATTTGGCCAAGCGTTTGATCGACGAGGCTGCAGAAGGTGGCGCAGATGCCATCAAGTTTCAAACTTATAAGGCCGACACCATTGCTTCAAAGGATAGCCCCTATTATTGGGACATTACCAAAGAACCTACGCGAAGTCAGCATGAGCTGTTTCAGAAGTATGATAAGTTCTGGAAAAAGGAATACGAAGAATTGAAAAAGTATTGCGATCAAGCTGGAATCGAATTCATGAGTACTCCTTTTGATGCGGAGAGTGCATTGTTTTTGAATGACCTCATGGATGTATACAAAATATCTTCTTCAGATATTACCAATTTCCCATTCATTGAGATGCAATGTCAATTTGGAAAACCGATCATCCTCAGCACCGGAGCATCACATCTTTGGGAAGTTCAAGAGGCCGTGAGTATCGTTGAAAAATATGGCAATCCTTTGGTTTTGATGCATTGCGTATTAAACTATCCAACCCCCAATGCCAACGCCCATCTCGGAATGATTTGGGACCTTAGAAAAAAATTCCCTCAACACGTTATCGGGTACAGCGACCACACCGTTCCTCAAGAAATGGAGGTTGTACACAGTAGTGTTTTATTGGGCGCCGCTGTTGTAGAAAAACACTTCACACATGATAAAACTTTGCCAGGCAATGATCACTATCATGCCATGGATAAAGAAGATTTGAAATTGTTTTGGAGGAAGTGGGACAAGACCCAAGAACTTTTGGGAAGCTTTGAAATTACTGCTTTGGCTGAAGAGGAGCCTGCAAGAAAAAATGCACGACGCAGTTTGGTTGCGGCCAAAAACATCCCAGCGGGAAAAACCATTGAGGAAAGCGATTTGACATGGAAACGCCCGGCTCATGGCATCAGTCCAAAATTCATGAATGATTTATTGGGACAAAAAGCCACTTCTGATATTGCTGAAGATACTGTTCTGCAATGGCGATATTTCGGTGAATGATGAGATGAGGGGATGAGGAGATGAGGGGATGAGGAGATGAGGAGATGAGGGGATGAAGGGATGAAGGGATGAAGGGATGAAGGGATGAAGGGATAATAATCATGTGCAATTAACATTCAGCATAAGAGTTGCTGTGTAAATTCGCGGGGCTTAGGAAAATACTAATGATGAAAATTCTATTGGGAAAATGGCTCGCGATTTTGTTGCTCGGACTAATGACCGTTGAAGTTCATGCTCAATTGGTAATCAATGAAATTTTAATCAATGCCACCAGTGCCAATTGCGATGGTAATTGCGTCCCCAATACCGGCGAATGGACAGAATTATATAATAACAGTAACTCACCAATCAACATTGGCTGTTACATATTAACCGACGGCGATTGGTCCGCTACTATTCCACCAGGAACTATTTTACAACCTTACCAGATATACACCATAGGCTCTGTCAATTCTCAGATTCCTAATTTGGACCTCAATATCGCTTCATGCAATTGCACTTCAGGTGACCCCACCGAAATAGGTGTATTTACCAACGGAGCTGAGCAGGTAGTAATTGCTAATTCTTCAGGAGTCATTGTAGATGGCTTGTACTGGGGAGCCGGACAATTTAGTTCTACCCCCTCATTCACCACTTCTTCACTTCTTGGTTGTTCTTCTACTAACATTACTTTATCCTCAAGCAATCCCAATATTCAACAAGTTAACGGAAGTATCGCTGAGTCTGAATCCATATTTGTACTTTGCGATGGTACATTTAATGTGCAAAATGGCAACAACACCCCTACCCCTGGGCAACCCAATTTTAGTCCAATACAAACCATAGACCCCAACGAAAATATAGTTCCTGTGAGCTGTGGTGGTAGTGGCAGTATTCAATTGAATCCGATCAATGGCATAGGTCCATACAATTACCAATGGCAGGGCACATTGTCATCCAACACAACGAATAATGCGACAATCCCTTCAGCAGGAAATTACTCCGTAACCATAACAGACATCGGACAATGCGGCGCTCAGCAATCTTTCAATTTTAATGTCACGAGCACCAGTACAAGTACGATTGCCTTAACTGCGATTGATCCCACATTGTGTGAAGGAGCATCCACCGATATCACCGCGACAGGAGGCGGAAACTATGT
>JACCDU010253363.1_pt1 | contig 10671 bp, 6 predicted proteins | sample 7446081 | NCBI WGS metagenome assembly JACCDU01 (sample SAMN15323447, study PRJNA562643) | freshwater metagenome | isolation source: river surface water | place: USA:Blue River Watershed | collected 2017-08-17
CACCGGAGGCGATGAACTGGTCAATCACGACCTGTGCGCCGTTGGCGAAGTCGCCGAACTGGGCTTCCCAGATCACCAGGGTGTTGGGGTCGTTCGAGGCGTAGCCGTATTCAAAGCCGAGCACGGCCTCTTCGGACAGGATCGAGTCGATGACCACAAACGGAGCCTGCTTGTCAGAGACGTTCTGCAGAGCCACGTAGGTGCCGGTGTCCCACTTCTCACGCTTTTGGTCGTGAATGACAGCGTGGCGGTGTGTGAAGGTGCCACGGCCGCAGTCTTCGCCCGAGAGGCGCACGGGGTAGCCGCTGGCCACCAGCGATGCGAAAGCCATGTGTTCGCCCATGCCCCAGTCCACAGGCATGTCGCCACGGCCCATGGCAGCGCGGTCGTCGTAGACCTTCTTGACCAACTGGTGCGGCGTGACTGACTCAGGAATGGTGGTGATCTTCTCGGCCAGACGTTTCCAGTCAGCCAGAGGGATCGAGGTGTCGCCGGCATCGGTCCACTTCTTGCCCATGTAGGGCGCCCAGTCCACGGTGAACTTGGTCTTGAAATTGGTCAGCACAGGCTCAGTGGTGTTCTTGCCTGCATCCAGCGCTGCACGGTAAGCCTTGACCATGTCGTCGCCCAAGGTCTCGCCCAAGCCTTGCGTGGCCAGCTTGTCAGCAAACAACTTGCGCGTGCCAGGGTGTGCGCTGATTTTTTTGTACATCAGCGGCTGGGTCAAGGCAGGTGTGTCCTGCTCGTTGTGGCCCAGCTTGCGGAAGCAGACCACGTCCAGCACCACGTCCTTGCGGAAAGTCATGCGGTATTCGAGGGCCAGCTGGGTGGCCAGCACGACCGACTCAGGATCGTCACCGTTGACGTGCAAAACCGGCGCTTCCACCATCTTGACGATGTCGGTGCAGAACACGCTGGAGCGCATGTCGCGCGGATCAGAGGTGGTGAAACCGATCTGGTTGTTGATGATGATGTGGACCGTGCCGCCTGTGGAATAACCGCGGGTCTGGGCCAGCGCCAGGGTTTCCTGGTTCACGCCCTGACCACCAAAAGCGGAGTCACCGTGTACCAGCACAGGCAGCACTTGCTTGCCCAGTGGGTCATCGCGGCGGTCCATGCGGGCGCGCACAGAGCCTTCCACCACGGGGTTCACGATTTCCAGGTGCGAGGGGTTGAAGGCCAGCGACAGGTGGACGGGGCCACCGGCAGTGTTCACGTCCGAGCTGAAGCCCTGGTGGTATTTCACGTCACCGGCAGGCAGGTCTTCGGGGGCGGTGTGGTCGAACTCGGCGAACAGGTCCGCAGGCAATTTGCCCATGGTGTTGACCAAGACGTTCAAGCGGCCACGGTGGGCCATGCCGATCACGACTTCCTGCACGCCTTGTGCACCAGCCGACTGGATCAACTCGTCCATCGCCGCGATGAAACTTTCGCCACCTTCGAGCGAGAAGCGCTTTTGGCCCACGTATTTGGTGTGCAAATAACGCTCCAGACCTTCGGCAGCCGTCAGGCGGTCGAGGATCTGCTTTTTCTTGTCCGCGCCAAAGCTGGGCTTGCTGCGGATGCTTTCGAGCTTTTGCTGCCACCAGCGCTTTTCAGCCTGCTCGGTGGTGTACATGTACTCGGCACCGATGGTGCTGCAATAGGTCTCACGCAGCGCATTGAGCAGCTCGCGCAAGGACATGTTGTTCTTGCCGAAGAAGGTGTTGCTGGTGTCGAACACGGTTTCCTGGTCGGCGTCAGAGAAGCCGTAGAAAGCGGGGTCGAGGTCAGGAATATTGGGGCGCTCGGTGCGCTTGAGGGGGTCCAGGTCAGCCCAGCGTTGGCCAACGTTGCGATAAGCGGCGATCAGCTGCTGCACGGCGGTGCGCTTGCGGCCCATTTCGACGTTTTCGCTGGCCATGACGACCTTGGTGCCGCCGGCTTTGGCGCGCTCTGCAAAAGCGTTGATGACGGGCAGGTGCGGCACGTCTTTGGCATTGGAGCCGTCGACTGCGGGGACATGCTGGAGGGCGTCGAAGTATTCGCGCCAGGAGTCAGGCACGCTACCGGGATTGGCCAGGTAGTTTTCGTACATCTCTTCGACGTACGGGCCGTTACCTCCGAAAAGGTGGGTGTTGCCTGAATAGGCAGCGTAGACGGAATTTGTCTCGCTCATTTTTCGCTGACCTCCGTTTCCCTCTGGGAAACATAAGTTGGTTGATTTTTACCTTCCGCGACACGGCTGAACCGGTTGGCGGATGCGACTGTGGCAGGGGAAGGGCCTGAGTACAGCGCGCATTGTGCCATGGCTTTTCCGATGTCTAACTTACAGTTAGATGAAGCCCGGATGAAAAAAGACCCCGCCAACGGCGAGGTCCATGGTCATCATCCTTTGATCAGATCGACGATCTGCTGCAGCGCAGCCGGATCGTCCATCGTGGTCAAGTCGCCCGGATCACGCCCTTCGGCCACGGCCTGAATGGCCCGGCGCAGCAGTTTGCCGCTGCGTGTTTTGGGCAAGGCCGACACAAAGAACACACGCGATGGACGGGCCACCGCACCCAGCTGGCTGTCCACCACCTTCATGACTTCACCTTCGAGCTTGAGACGCGCTGCCGCGTCGGTCAGGCCCGAGGTGTCCTTGGCAATGGCAAAGGCCATGGCTACCTGCCCTTTGAGCTGGTCGGCCACGCCGACCACCGCCACTTCGGCCACGTTGGGGTGGCTGGAAATGCTTTCCTCGATCTCGCGGGTGCCCAGGCGGTGACCGGCGACGTTGATCACGTCGTCGGTGCGGCCCAGGATGAAGAAGTAACCGTCTTCGTCGCGCACCGCCCAGTCAAAGGTGCTGTAAACCAGCTTGTTGGGCACGGTTTTCCAGTAAGTTTTGACGAAACGCTCGTCGTCGCCCCAGATGGTTTGCAGGTTGCCGGGTGGCAGCGGGCCTTCGATGGTCAACACGCCTTTCTGGTTGGCACCCTTGAGCTCATCACCGGTCTGGTCGTCCACCAGCTTGACGTTGTAGCCATAAATCGCTTTGCCGGGCGAGCCGAACTTGCTCGGGGCTTTTTCGACGCCGTTGCAAATGCTCAAAATCGGCCAGCCGGTCTCGGTCTGCCAGTAGTTGTCGATGATCGCCTTGCCGTTCAGGCCTTCGGAAATCCACTTGGCAGTGGGCTCGTCCAGCGGCTCACCGGCCAGGAACAAGGCTTGCAGGCTGGACAGGTCATATTTGGTCAGCAGCGCAGGGTCTTGCTTTTTCAGCACGCGGATGGCCGTGGGCGCGCTGAACATCACGTTGACTTTGTATTTCTCGACCAAGCTCCACCAGATGCCGCCGTCGGGGCGGATCGGCAGGCCTTCGTACATGATGGTGGCCATGCCGCCAATCAGCGGGCCATAGATGATGTAGCTGTGGCCCACGACCCAGCCGATGTCGCTGGTGCAAAAGAAGGTGCCACCGGGCTTGCCCTGGAAGATGTGCGGCATGCTGGCGGCCAGCGCCACGGTGTAGCCCCCGGTGTCGCGCTGCACGCCTTTGGGCTTGCCAGTGGTGCCCGAGGTGTAGAGCGTGTAGCTGGAATGCGTGGCATCGACCCATTCGCAAGGCACCACGGTGTCCATGTGTTTGGCGCGCTCGGTGGCGTAATCCACATCTCGGCCCGCTACGGGGGTGAAGGCCGCCAATTTGCGGTCGACCATGATCACATTGGCGGGCTTGTGGGCCGACAGGTTGATGGCTTCGTCAAGCAATGGCTTGTAGGGCACGCCCTTGCCGCCACGCGAACCGGCGTCGGCGCTGATGATGACCTTGGGCGAAGCGTCTTCGATGCGGGTGGCCAACGAGTGCGAGGCGAAACCGCCAAACACCACCGAGTGGATCGCGCCCAGTCGCACGCAGGCCAGCATGGCGAACGCCGCTTCCGCGATCATCGGCATGTAAATCAGCACGCGGTCGCCTTTGACCACACCCAGGTCTTTCAGGATCGCGGCCATGCGCTGCACTTCGACGTGCAGGTCGCGGAAAGTGTAGGTTTTTTCCTGATCGGTCTCGGTGGAGACGAAGATCAGCGCGGGCTGGTCGGCGCGCTCGGCCAGGTGGCGGTCCACGGCGTTGTGGCACAGGTTGGTCTGGCCACCCACGAACCACTTGGCAAAAGGTGGGTTGTTGTAATCGCAGATTTGTTGGGGCTGGACTTTCCAGTCCACCAGTTTGGCCTGCTCGGCCCAGAAAGCGTCACGGTCATTGATCGAGCGTGCGTGAAAGTCAGCAAAGCTGCCCATGAAAGTCTCCTGATTGCCTGCAAAAATGAATGCTTGCGGGGGTGCGCCAGGCCCCTGACGAACACCCTTCTGAATTCATAATTATGAGCAAAGGACTTGCAACAAGCTGACTTTGTCGCGCACCAGACAGGCGCTTGACCAGGAAACAGACGCACTCCAGCAGGTCGACACCTTCAGGTCTGACATCTCCGGATTGAGCTCAAGCCTGTGTCGGAGCTAAAGCTGCCGACCTACTACTAATCTTCTCCCGTAGGTCGGCACCTTCAGGTCCGACATCTGCGGACTTAGCGCAGGCCTGTGTCGGGGCTAAAGCCGCCGACCTACAGCAGACCGCCCAGTAGGTCGGGACCTTCAGGTCCGACATCTGCAGGGTGTCAGGGCCCTTGCATTTCAAACCTGTGCAATACCAAGCGGTCGATCACTTGAACAGGCTTTGCATCAGCTTGAAATCAGGGTGCTCTGCCGTTCGGATCCACTCAAAGGCGACCATCTCGGCCGTCACCAACTCGGCACCGGCACCGGCCAAGCGGTCGTAAGCCGCATCGCGGTTGCGTTCGGTGCGCGAGGTGCAGGCATCGGTCACCACCCACACATCAAATTCATCTTCGAGCAAATCGAGCGCGGTTTGCAGCAGGCAAATGTGGGCTTCGCAACCCGCCAGCACAATGGTTTTGCGCTCCTGGCTTTCTGGCTGGGGCTTTTGCAAGTGGCGCGGCAAGCTGCGGGCGTTGCCCCGAGGCGCTTGGGCAGGTACAGGTTGCAGCCATTCCCCCAGACCCTCTTCCACGGCGCTGAACTGCATCTTGGCAAGCACCTTGCGGCAATGCGAACGCAACTCTGGCGGCATTTCGCCAAGGCGCGAAGGGTTCTGCTCGGTGCCCCACACGGGCAGTTCCAACGCAGCGGCCAACTCGGCCAATTTGGCGGCATTGGACCAGACACCCTCGGCATCCAGCATCACCGGCTTGAGCTTGGCCTGGAAATCCACCAATACCAATTGGCTCTCTTCGACATCGATCAACATAGACAAATCCCATTGCTTTTAGATGGATCGATTGTCGCAGGAGCGCTCGCCACACTGTAAAGATATGCAGATTGAATCATTTCGAATGACATTCCCCATTTTGATCAGGTATGCTCGAGAGTTATGCGTTGGTTCATCCTCCCCCTTTATTGCCTGATCTTCGCGTCGCAAGCCTTGGCCGCGCCGACCGAAGAAGAAGTGCTCAAACCTTTGGTCGAAAAAGGTTTGATTTCGCAATTTGCGGATCAATTGAGTTCGGCCAAAGACAAAGCCAGCGGCCAAGCCACCGGGTTGATCACACAGGCCATGGATTTGCTGGGCGTGCCCTATCGCAAAGGTGGCAATACCGAAGCATCGGGCTTTGACTGCAGTGGCTTTGTACGCCATCTCTACGAAAAATCGGTGGGTCAACTGCTGCCCCGGCGTGCGGAAGAACAAGCACGCAGTACGGAAACCATCGACCGCAGCGAACTCAAACCAGGTGACCTGGTCTTCTTCAACACCATGAAGCGCGCTTTCAGCCACGTGGGCATTTATGTGGGTGACGGCAAGTTCATCCACGCCCCCCGCACAGGCAAGACGGTTAAAGTCGACGACATGCGCAGCGCCTATTGGCAAAAACGGTTCAATGGGGCGCGGCGCGTTCCTCTTGACACCGAACCAACCAAACCATGAACTCACAAATCGACCACCTTGTGGTCATGGCCTCGACGCTGGATGCGGGCGTGGCCTGGTGCGAAGCCACCTTGGGCATCACCCCTGTAGCTGGCGGCGAACACGAAAAATACGGCACCCACAACCGCCTGTTCAAAATCGCATCGCCCAAACACCCGCTGGCTTATTTTGAAATCATCGCCATCAACCCCGCTGCTGCGACGGGCAAACGCTCCAACGTCGCGCGCTGGTTCGACATGGACGACAAGGCTCTGCAAAAAGCCGTGGCCCAAGAGCCGCGGCTGATCACTTTCGTGGCCAGCACCGACGACATCAAAGCCGCTCGCCATGCACTGCGTATTCAAGAGATTGAGCGCGGCCAGATCGTGCACGCCAGCCGCAAATCCAACAAGGGCACCCTGAACTGGCAAATCACCGTGCGCGAAGACGGTGACCGGCTGTTCAACGGCTGTCTGCCCACGCTGATCCAGTGGGGCAAGCCCGACGCCACGGAGCCGCTGCGTCTGCACCCGCGCAACAGCCTGCCACGATCAGGCGTGACGCTGCAAAGCATTGCCATCAGCCACCCCAGCGGACCCAAGCTGCAAGCCGCCTACGAGGCGATCGGACTGCAAGGCATCTCCATCGAAACGGGCCCGGCCAACATCACGGCCAGCCTGCAAACACCCAAAGGCCTGGTGCAGCTGCAAAGCCTGGGCATTTGAAGCGCCTCAGCCCTGCCCCTCGTCGGGCAAGGTCGCCAGCAGCGCCATGCCCGCCGCCATGACCGCAGCCGTCAGCCACAAAGCCCCCTTGAAGGTGCCCGTGGCCTGCGCCATTGAACCCGCCACCACCGGCGCGATCACCTGCGCCGCGCCGTAGCTCAAGGTCAAGCGGGCCATCGCCTTGCCCGGGTTGTTCGGCGCACGGCGCCCCACCAGTGCGAGCGTCATGCTCACGATGCCGATGAAAGTGGCACCGTAACCGATGGCGCCGCCCAATGCAGCCGCGAGCGAGCCCGACACAGCAGGCAAGATGACCGACAGTGTCTGCAAGCCAAAGGCCAGCAACAAAGCCCGCGTATCGCCCCAGCGCCGCGCCACCTTGTCCCACAAGAACACCGCAGGCATGGCTGCCAGCCCCACCAAGGCCCAAGCCAGGGCGCCCTGCCCGGCCAAAGCCGGTTCACGCTCCACGATGGCCACGGTGAAGGTGGCGCTGATGACAAAGCCCCAGCCCGCCGCAAAGTAACTGCCCGCCATGGTCAGCATCCAACGCCGCGAGACCCTGTTGGGTGCATCGGCGGCGCTGCTGGCTGCAGGCGCAGGAGGCACTGGCGGGCGCCAAGCCCAAGCCGGTACAAAAAACACCAGCCCGATGGCCGCCATCGCCAGCCACTGCGATGACCACAAAGTCCAGATTTTTGAGACACCCCAAACCCCAACGGCCGACACCACAATGCCCAAGCCCAGGCCAATGAAATGCACCCCCAGCTCAGGCCTGCGGCCTTGGCGCATCAACCAACCCAGCACCAGGCCAGCCCCCAGCAACATGCCCGTGGCCCCGCACAAGCCGCCCAGATAGCGCCACAGTGCCCACGCGGGCATCCAGGTCGACAAAGCCATGCCGGCCACTGTCAGCAAAGACATCCACAGGCCCATGCTGTAGAGCCGGTGCCGCCACCGCACATCGTCGATCCAGGCCGCCGCCAGCGCGCCCGAGATGTAGCCCGCGTAATTGATGGCCGCCAAAGCGCCTGCACTGGCGTCATTCAAGCCGGTTTGCAATTGCAAGGCGGGCAGCAACGGGGTGTAGGCAAACCGTGCCAGACCGATGCTGAGCACCAAGCCAAAAATGCCGCCGATGATGACCTGCCAAGGTTGAAGTGAAGACGTGTCAGTGCGCATGCGTGGTGGATAGAGTTTTATGGGAATGCTGACTCAGCAACTGATTGTGGCGGCAAGGCCACGTGACCGCTGTACCCGCCATGACAATTCAATCTTTCAGTGCCAGCTTCAGGTCCGGCAAAAAGCCCATGTCGGCGCTGAAGCTGCCGACCTGCAAAAGCATCTTCAGCGCTGCCTGCTGCCCGGCTTGGCCAAGTCGGCATCCGCCCAAGCTTGTGCCGTCTGGCGGTTGAGCTTGAACCCGGCGTCCACCTTGAACTCGGCCAAGGTCTCGCCGCCCTCATCTTGGGCACTCAACACGGCATAGGGGTTGTCCTCGTCGGGCACGATGCGCAAGAGCACCGTCACCCGGCTGTCTTGGCCATTCACGGTCACGCTCTGGTTCAGCTGTGCATGCAACTGCTGCTCGCTGCGGCGCACAAATTCACTGGCGGTTTTCACCAAGGTGATGAAGGCCGTGCCGTCCAGCGGCTTGGGGTTCTTCTTGTCGCGGCCCATGGTCCAGGGCCCCACCAGCGCAGGCTCGGACTCGCCTTGCTTGTACATCGCCACTGCCCAGCCATCATCGTCTTCGTTTTTGATGACTTGGGCGGTCCACTGCTCGTCTTGCCAAATGCGAGGCTCTTGCAGCAGGGCCATGTCTTGTGTGTCGTCGGTCATTGTCAAATCGCAAAAAAGTTGTGGGGATCATGCACAAAGGCTTCCGCAAGTCGGCTCCTTCAAGTCCGACATGTGGAAGCTTGGCTCTGGCAGCATGTCGGGGCTGAAGCCGCCGACCTACCAAAAAACCGTTAAGGCTGCAAATGCGTCTGTAGGTCGGAGCTTCAGCTCCGACGTGGCTGACTTTGGCGCAGGCTCGTGTCGGGGTTGAAGCCGCCGACCCACCGAAAAACCGTCAAGGCTGCAAATGCAAGGCCAGCAAAAGCACCTGGCTGGCCCCATTTTCACGCAACAGCGCTGCCGCCACCGTAGCGGCCCAACGAGTGCGCACCTCGGTGGCCACCAACAAGACGGGGCCGGGCGGCAAAGCGGCATCAGCGTCGAGGCGAATGGCCGACTCCAGATGCGCCACCACAGGGGTGGATGCGGTGTCGTCCGGCGCAGGTCCGCCCCGCCAGCCGAACACATCGTGCAGCGGCAAGCGCCCCATGCGCGCAATGTGCTCAGCCAGCACACGGTTGGCCGTCATGCCAGGCGCAGGCAGCGGCACCACGCACACCGGGCGCGCAGGCCAGGTCTTGGCCCAGCGGCCCAGTGTGGCCACGGACCCAGCCAGCAAGTCGGGCGGCAGATCGCCTGAAGGGGCCAGGCGCAATGCTTGCAACTCGGCCACCCAGCCCGGATCATCGGCAAAGGCCACAGCCCGGCCCACGTCAAAACCACGAATCGTGCCCTTGCGCCCCACCCCGGCAGGCCAGCGCTTGCGCGGCTCAATGTCCACGTCCACGCCGCGCAAGAAGTTGCGTGCCGCGATCAATTTGTCTTGCGAGGGCGTCAAGCCCGGAAACGGCAAATGCCCAGTACAGACCGAACACCGGCCGCAAGGCGCAGGCGACGGATCGTCCAGCGCCGTCTGCAAATAGGCCATCAAACAGCCCGCACCGTGCGCGTACTGGCGCATGATGCCCGCCTCTTGCTGGCGCACCTGGGCCAGCGATGTCCATTTGGTCGTGTCGTGCTCATACGACACGCCCGTGGCGCGCCAGGCCGAGCCGTCTTTGTCCACCACGTCCTCGACCGCCAAAATTTTGAGCAGCGCCTCCAGCCGCCCCCGGCGCACGCCCGTGTCGGCTTCGATCTCGATCAGGCTGCGCGCATCCCCACCCAAACTGTTCAGCACTTTCTCGGCAGTCTTCGGATCAGGGATGGACGCCGTGGCGAAGTAGTCCCAAATGCGCTCATCGGCATCCGACGGCAGCAGCACCCCTTCGGCATGCGCCACCGCCCTGCCCGCCCGGCCCACCTGCTGGTAATAGGCCACCGGGGTCGAGGGCGAACCCACGTGCACGCAAAAACCGAGGTCCGGCTTGTCGTAACCCATGCCCAGCGCCGAGGTGGCCACCACCGCCTTGACCTGGTTGTAGCGCAAACGGTCTTCCACCTTCAGGCGCGTGTCGGGGTCAATTTGCCCGGTGTAGGCATCTACCGCATGGCCGCAGCTGCGCAAAAACGCTGTCAGCCGCTCGGCTTCGGCCACCGTCAACACATACACAATGCCCGAACCCGGCAATTGCTCCAGCGCATCGGCGATCCAGGCGTAGCGCTGCAAAGGCGAGAGCCCAGGCACCACCGACAGCGTGAGCGAGGTGCGCGCCAACGTACCGCGAAACGTGACCGTGTTCGCGCCCAACTGCTGGCCAATGTCGTGCGTCACCCGCTCGTTCGCCGTGGCCGTGGTGGCCAGCACGCTGGCGGTCGGCGTGGACAAGAGTGCCCGCGCCAAACGCTGGTAGTCGGGCCTGAAGTCAAACCCCCAATCGCTGATGCAATGCGCCTCGTCGATCACGATCAGGCCCACCCGGGCCAGCAAAGCGCCCAGCCGCGCCGCAAAGCGCGGGTTTCCCAAACGCTCGGGCGAGACCAGCAGCACGTCGATGGCGTCATCGTCCAGCCGCTGAAACACCTCGTCCCAGTCGTCGATGTTGGTCGAGTTGACCGTGGCGGCCTTCAGCCCCGCCCGTTCGGCGGCGCTCACCTGGTCGCGCATGAGGGCGAGCAGCGGCGAGACCACCAGCGTGGGGCCAGCCCCCGTGCTGCGGATGGCGTGCGTGGCCGCCCAGTACACCGCCGACTTGCCCCAGCCCGTGGCCTGCACCACCA
>JACCDU010478835.1_pt1 | contig 10670 bp, 6 predicted proteins | sample 7446081 | NCBI WGS metagenome assembly JACCDU01 (sample SAMN15323447, study PRJNA562643) | freshwater metagenome | isolation source: river surface water | place: USA:Blue River Watershed | collected 2017-08-17
ATCACTCTGCTACACATTTATTACATGCCGCTCTAAGAAATGTTTTAGGCAAACATGTTGCACAAAAAGGATCTTTGGTGAATGATCAACAATTGCGTTTTGACTTCTCTCATTTTGCAAAAATGTCTGATGCTGAAATAAGTTCAGTAGAAAAAATAGTCAACGATAAAATTAAAGAGAATGTTCCTGTAGTAATTAATGAAATGAGCAAGGATGAAGCGATTGCATTAGGTGCGATGGCTTTATTTGGAGAGAAATATGGAGATAAAGTAAGAGTAGTGGTGATGGATCCAGCCTATTCTATTGAATTGTGTGGTGGTACGCATGTAGGACATACAGGAGAAATTGGACACTTTATTTTAAAAGCAGAATCCTCTGTAGCAGCAGGTGTAAGAAGAGTGGAAGCTGTTGTAGGTGAAGCGGCAGCTATACATATTACAGAAGTAAAAGAGAAATTACATAAACAAATTGTTCAATTAACTGAAGCTTGTGCATCGATTGCTGCAAAGTTGAATATCGCTTTCAATGCACCAGAATGGAATGAGCAATCTAGTATCGATGTATTAAATGATACAATTCAATCATTACAAAGCAGTCAAAAAGATTTAGCAAAGAAATTAGAAAGCCAAGAAGCTTTATTAGTGAATGAATTATTTGAACAATATAAATCTGCTTTCACTACCATTAATGACATTGAATTCTTAGGAGTACAATTACAATTAAGTAATGCGGATCATTTGAAAAAATTAGCATTACAATTAAATAGCTTACATACCACTGCTGTGGTGATATTAACTGCTGAAGCCAACGGAAAAGCGAATGTAGCTTTATCTATAAGCGAGTCTTTAGTGAATAGTAAAAACTGGCAAGCTCCTGCCATTATTAAAGAAAAAATTGCTCCATTAATCAAAGGTGGTGGTGGTGGTCAAAAGACCTTAGCTACTGCAGGCGGACAGGATGCAAGCCAATTAGATAAGGTGATTGAAGTGGTAAAATCACTATTATAATAAGATCAAAATAGCATTAAAAGCTTCATAATCAAACCCTTAGCACTTAAAACGGCTAAGGGTTTATTTTTTATAAAAATTTAACATTTGCGAATTGTTTCGTAGATTAAATTTTTCCTTACTTTTGATCTACAAAATATTTCGTATTTAAAATACTCATTATGAAAAGAATTATTGTAGGACTTAGTCTATTTACTTTTTTAGCCCTTGGAACAAAGGCTCAAGAAGTTGTGGTGATCAAGCAGGATAAAAAAGATACTACTGATAAACCATTGATGGTAATTGATGGGGTGATTCAAGAAAATAAAAACATGAATGATTTCTCCCCTAGTGATATCAAGTCAGTGAATGTAATAAAAGGGCCATTAGCCAAAGAAAAATATGGGAAAAAAGGAGAAACAGGAGTAGTGGAAATCACCACTAAAAAAATCACTAAGCCTACAAGAGTTGGCGTTGAAGTGGATACATCTAATATGACCATCATAGTAAATGGCGATCAAGTCTTATTGAATGGAGAAAAAGTAGATCCAAACGATCCAAGATTAAAGAAAATTAAAATGATTAAAGTATCTGGTGGCCCTAAAGCTCCAGAAGCACCAATGAATAAAGCCTTTTTAGGGGTTTCTACTAAATCCACTTCTGAAGGTGCTGAAATTGTTGAAGTAAGTGAAGAAAGCCCTGCAGCAAAAGCTGGCTTAGAAGAAAATGATGTTATAACACAGGTAGATAAAGATCCCATTAAATCTCATACGGATTTATATGCAGCAATTGGGAAACACAAAGAAGGCGATAAAATCACGATTGAATATTTAAGAGATGGGAAGAAAAATAAAAAAGAAATTGTTTTAGCAAAAAATACAGTGGAATCAAGGGAAGAAGTTTTTGAATTTGTACCAGACAATTTCAATCAAAACTTTAATAGAGATTTTAATAAAAACTTTAGAAAAGGATTTGCATTACCAAACTTACCAAACTTAGAAGAGATCTATATGAATACGAAGAAACCTAAATTGGGCATCTCCATTGAAGATTTGGAAGAAGGGTCTGGAGTAAAAATTAAAGCAGTTACAGATGGCTCACCAGCAGCTAAAGCTGGATTGAAAGTGGGTGATATTATCAACAATATTGACAAACATGAAGTAAAAGAAGTCAACGATATTAAATGGCAATATTTTGATGCAGGACAGACCTTAAAGTTGGGTATCATTAGAAACAAAGAAGTAAAAACTATTGAAGTAAAAATCCCTAAAAAGATAAATTCTGCTGATTTATAGTTAAAAATGGTTCTCATTTGCTTAGCCTCTCCATGTATTTGGAGGGGCTTTTTTATGTCAAAGCCTTTTAAATTAGTACTTTTGTGCTATGGCAGAGGCAAAAAAATACGAAGCTGTTATTGGACTAGAAATACATGCACAATTGGCTACTAATAGCAAGTTATTTTGCGGAGATGCCACTAGTTTTGGAGCAGAACCTAATACACACATTAGTCCTATTACCATGGGACATCCTGGTACGCTTCCAAAGACCAATAAAAAAGCTGTTGAGTATGCCATCAAAATGGGTATTGCTTGTGAATCAACTATCGAACAAAATAATTATTTCGCCAGAAAAAATTATTTCTACCCAGACTTACCAAAAGGCTATCAAATATCACAACACACCACACCTATTTGCGTGGGTGGCAAAGTAGCCATTCAATTAAATGGTCAAACTTCTTATGTACAATTAAATAGAATACACTTAGAGGAAGATGCTGGAAAGAGTATTCACGATATCTCCCCTACTGATACATGTGTTGATTTAAATAGAGCAGGTACTCCATTGATTGAAATAGTAACTGAACCATGTATACATTCAGCTGAAGAAGCATTTCAATATGTCACAGAAGTAAGAAAACTAGTAAGATGGTTAGGTGTTTGTGATGGCAATATGGAAGAGGGAAGCTTGAGATGCGATGCGAATATTTCTGTGAGACCTGTGGGAACAAGCACATTAGGTACCAAGGTAGAAGTAAAGAATCTTAATTCAATTAGAAATATTAAAAAAGCTATTGAATTTGAAATTGAGAGATTGATTGGCTTAGTAGAAGCTGGCGAAACAATTGTACAACAAACAAGAAGTTTTGACGCAAATAAGGATACCACTTTCGCTATTAGAGATAAGGAAGATGCGAATGATTATAGATATTTCCCTGATCCAGATTTGGCACCTTTTCATTTAACAGAAACCTATATCAATAGCATCAAAGAAACCATTCCTGCTTTACCGAATCAGTTAAAAGCAATATGGAAAAATACTTTAGGTTTATCTGATTATGATATTGATCAAATCACAGAGAATAAAGAGGAGGCAGACTTTTATGCCAGCTGGATAAAAACCACTCAACATTATAAGGCAGCTGTCAATTGGATATTAGGTCCTATTAGAGAGTATTTGAATGAATCTGGAAAAAGGTATAAAGACCTTGCCACATCTATTGATACCTTAAATAATTTATTAGATTTAGTAGAAAGCAATCAATTAAGTTTTTCAACTGCAAGCGGAAAAGTATTTAAAGGAGTTATTGGCACTTCAATACATCCTCAACAATACGCAGAAGAACATCAATTGATTCAGAATAATTCTGCCGATCAAATTAATGTATGGGTGGAACAGGTATTAGCTGCACATCCCGACAAAGTACAAGAATATAAAAAAGGGAAAAAAGGATTGATTGGATTATTCATGGGAGAAGTGAAGAAACTAAGCAAGGGACAGGCAGATCCAAAAACTACCACACAAGTTTTAGAACAAAAATTAGCTCAACAAGCATATGAAAAATAAATTATTCCAAATCAGCTTCTTAATCACTTTATTGATAATAAGTAGTTGTGGTCAAAAAAGTAAAGAGTCAAGATATAATGTTGCAGGTACCATAAAAAATGCCACTGCACAGAAATTACTTTTACAAGAAATTCCATACGGTGGTAAACCCATCATAACACTAGATTCAACTAGTTTAAAAGAAGATGGTAAATACAGTTTTGATTTTATTGCTAAAGAAGAAGGTATCTACAGAATTGCGACAGAAAAAGATGTTGAAATATTATTTATCAACGACGAAGAGAATATTCAAATCAATGCAGATGCCAATGATTACAATAGCTATCAAATTAAAGGATCAAAAACAAGCGAGGGCTTATTAAAGTTCTTAAAAGAATATAGACAAAAAGACTCTTCTATTTTTGCTACTTTATACAATTTGGATGCATTACAAAACCAAAAAGCGAAAGACAGTACTATCTATTGGTTACAAAAACAAAAGACAGATAAGATTACCCAATTAAATCAGTTTATTGAAAAAACGGTTGCAACTGAAACAAGTCCAGCATTTTTATACTATGCCTTAGGATTAAGTATCCGATCTATGGAAGCTGCACAGGTATTGGCTATGGCTAAATTAGCTGCAGAGAAAACAAAAGCTACTCCATTAATTGACTTTGTGACCACTTTAAATTCTCAGGTGCAAGCTAATACAACTGCAAGACCTATTGAAGTAGGACAAATCGCACCAGAAATTGCTTTGCAAGATGTGAATGGCAAGATTGTCACTTTAAGTAGTTTAAAAGGTAAATATGTTTTGGTAGATTTCTGGGCAAGTTGGTGTGGTCCATGTAGAGGAGAGAATCCAAATGTAGTAGCCAATTTCGAAAAATATAAAAACAAGAACTTTACTGTTTTAGGTGTTTCATTAGATGATGATAAAGCGAGTTGGTTAGATGCTATTAAAGCGGATAAATTAAACTGGCAACATATCAGTGATCTAAAAAAATGGGAAAGTGTTGTGGTGAGTGCTTATCAAATTGAAGGCATTCCTTTCAATGTGTTATTAGATCCAACCGGAAAAATTATTGCGAAAGATCTAAGAGGACCAGCATTAGGAACCACGCTTGAAACCTTATTAAAATAAGAAGCTTACGATATTCATAAAAAAACCGTCTTTTTAGACGGTTTTTTTATTCTCTTTAATGAAAGTTTTAATCAAGGCAGGAAGTAAAACCAGATTGGTTAAAGTACTTACAATAAGTGTTAAAGATGTTAACCACCCAAGCGCTTTAGTGCCTCCAAAATCACTGAAACAGAAGATAATAAAGCCCGCTACCAATACCAGTGAGGTATATATGATGCTAATACCAGTATGTCTAATGGTTTGAATTAAAGTATTATTCACTTGATAATTCAAATGAGGTAATTCCTGTTTATAGTTTACTAAGAAACGAATAGTTACATCTATGGCAATACCTAATGCAACACTAAATACCAAAACGGTGGATGGCTTTAATGCCACTCCTGTCCAACCCATAATACCTGCAGTAATAAATAATGGAATGATATTAGGGATTAAAGAACACATTAAAATTGGAAAAGATCTAAACAAGAAAATCATACAAACTGCTATCAATAAAAAGGCCCAAAAAATAGATTCTCCTAATCCTTTAATAATAAAATTGCTTCCTTCTAAGAAAGTCACACTACTTCCTGTAATCTCAACATGGTATTTTGCAGTATCAAATAAGGCTTTTGTTGCACTATCAATTTTAGCAATAAATAAAGGCAATTTAGCACTACCAATATCTTTCATATTCACAGATATTCTAGTGGCTTTCTTATCCTTATCAATAAATTTATTCAATAGGGTTTCAGGACCTTTTGCAGCAGTTGTTTTAGCTGGCGTAGAGTCCATTGGCTTTGGTGCGATATAAGGCGCAATAAAAGCCATTTCAGTTCCAGTAGGAATCGCATAAGCCAAGCTATCCCCATCATAAAATGCTTGTTTAGCAAACTTAATGCCATCCAATAATCCAAGTGGTTTTCCCAATTCTGCTTGCTCTTGTAAAAAATAATCTAGTTCATCTATTTTTTCTAAAGGCTTCAAACTCTTTGTTAAACCATTTTTCTTTTTACTATCAATTACAATCTCTAAAGGCATTACCCCTCCTGCATTTTGTTCAAACCATTTAAGGTCGGTATACAATTTGTCTTTTTTTGGAAGGTCATCTACAATAAACGCTTCTTTTTTGATTTGCACCAATCCAAAAGAAGAAACGATAATCAAAACAATAGTGATGCCAAAAACCCATTTGGTATGATCAAAAGTCCAGCGTTCAATTTTGACTAAAAGCTTTTCTAAAGTTTTATTATCCAAATACCTGATATGTCTTGCCTGAGGTACTTCTAAGTAGGATAATACTGGAGGAATAAAAAACAAACTAATAAAAAATAAAGCCATGATATTCACACCTGAAACCCATCCAAACTCTTTTAACAAAGGACTCTTGGTTAAAGCAAAAACAAAAAAACCAATCGCTGCAGTGATATTACAAAACAAAGTCACAATACCCATTCTACCCACCATTTGAATTATGGCTTTTTCTTTATCTCCTGTTTCTTTATAGGAAGTATGGTATTTGTTTAAAAAGTATATACAGTTAGGAATACCAATGACTACAATCAATGGAGGTATTAGAGCTGTTAATAAAGTAATCTTTTGCCCCAGTAATACCATTGTTCCAAAACTCCATATTACCCCCATTGCAACTACTGCTAAACTCATTAACATAGCAGGTATAGATCTGAAAAACAAAAGCAATGTAATTGCTGATAAAACCAATGAACCTATCAAGAACCAAAGCATTTCCTTCTTAATTCTATCTGCCATAATGGTTCTGATATAAGGAAGCCCACTAACATGCAAATCTAATTGTGTAGCTTTTTTAAAACTACTCAATTTAGATTCCAATGAATTGATGATTCTTGATCTAGCCCCACTATTAATAGAATCAGGAATAAAACTAATGGCCATAATATAAGAGCTACTATCTGGATTGTATAGTAAGTGTTTATAAAATGGCAATGATTCGAAAATTAATTTATCTGCTAACAAAGCGCTATCATTACTATAAGGGGGATGGAAAATGATATCCCCTTTAAATTTAAAATTTACCGTATCCTTAACAATAGCATAAGCACTTGGAACCCCTAATACATCTGTAACACCAGGAATAGTTTTGATGTTTTTTTGCAAATCAGCTAATGCATTGAAATTTTGAGCTGTATATAAGTTCTTTGTTTGAAAACCCACTACCATTGTAGTTCCATCCACACCAAATTGGTGTACAAATTTTTTATATATAGAAAATGTAGGATTGTCTTCGGGTATCGCTTTAGTAAACTCATAGCTTAATTTTACTTGTGCAGCAAAATATCCCATAAAAATAGTGATCGCTGTGAGTACTATTAAACTAGTTCTTCTGTATTGTAAAATTTTTTGTCCTAAACGATACCACATATAAATTAGATTGTATTAGATCACCCAAAAATACGCCATTACTTGCGTAAGAAGTCCAATGGATAGACCGATGATTAATTCTTGTTTTGTGTGATCGCTAACAAGCATTCGTGCACTTGTAACAAGTGCTGTAATAATTATTGCCAACAAAACCCAAATAGCATTGTTGATTGAGTAATGTAAACCCACAATAATCACGGCAGTCACCAACCCACCCACACCCATGGCATGCAAGCTTACTTTAATAAAATTATTAGCTATCAAACCAATAGCAGTTGCGATAAATATGCCAAAATAGAAAAACTTAAGTGCTATGGGCTGATCTGTAAAGTTTCTACTTAAATAATACATCCACCAATAAAAGAACATGGTAATCACATAAGGTATGATACGCTCTTTTTGTGTTCTTAGAAAAATACTTTCACTTAGTTTTAAACGCCACATTAAAAAAACAGCAAAAGCTGGGAAAAAAGCAGTCAACCAAAAAACGCTAAACAAACGAAGAGTTAATTGCCATTCCGTGATACCCACAAACTCATAAGGAAGTACCTGAATAAGATACAACATAAAATAAGTAGGAATAAATAAAGGATGTAAAATATATGAAATGAATTGTCCAATATATTTTAAGAAAGCCGGGGTATTATTTTCCATGTATACTTGGGATATAATTAAAGTTCTTTTCTTAATCTAGCAACGGGGATATTTAACAATTCTCTGTATTTAGCAACAGTTCTTCTGGCAATATTATACCCTTTTTCTTGAAGCAATTCGGTCAATTCATCGTCACTCAGTGGCTTTTGTTTATCTTCTGATTCAATCAATTCTACTAAGATCGCTTTTACTTCTTTGGTACTCACTTCTTCCCCACTATCGGTTGTTAAAGATTCACTGAAGAAGTATTTTAATAAATAAGTACCAAATTCTGTTTGTACATATTTGCTATTGGCTACCCTACTCACAGTAGAAACATCTAATTTGGTTTTAGAGGCAATGTCTTTAAGAATCATTGGCTTAAGCTGAGTGGTATCGCCACTTAAAAAGAAAGCCTCTTGATGTTCAATTATTGCATTCATCGTTAACAAAAGGGTTTGTTGCCTTTGAAGAATCATTTCAATAAACCATTTTGCTGAATCTATTTTTTGCTTGATAAAAAATACAGCTTCTTTTTGCGCCTTATCCTGCTTCTTACTTCCCTCATATTCCTTCAACATCATTTTATAATCATCACTAATCACTAATGGCGGAGCGTTTCTGCTATTCAAAGAAAGCTCTAATTTATTATTGTTAATCAACACCGTGAAGTCTGGAATGATATACATTTCAGCCTCATTACTCCCCACTGTATCTGCTCCTGGTTTAGGATTTAATGCTATAATTTGATGCAACACTTCTTTCATAGTAGCATCATCTAAGTGAACGCTTTTTTGAATCTTATCGTAGTGCTTTCTTGTAAACTCATCAAAATATTTTTCAAGAATAGTGATAGCCATCTTTAGCACATCTACTTTTTCATTTTCTTCCAGCTTTCTTCTTAATTGAATCAATAAACATTCTTGTAAATTTCTAGCGGCGATACCAGCAGGTTCAAATTTTTGTATTTGAAGAAGCACTTCTTCAATCTGCTTTTCTTCCACCCACATACTTTGCTTAAAAGCTAAATCGTCTGCTATAGATTGTAGCGCTCTTCTTAAATAACCGTCGTCATCCAAACTTCCAATAATTTGTTCTGCAATTTTATAGGGAGTCTCGTCTAAATCCAACATGCTTAACTGATCCATCAATTGATCATTTAAACTAAGTTCGGCTTTGATAGGAATAACTTTATCATTATCTAATTCAGGATAGTAATCATCTTTCGTTTTGTAATCCGCAATCTCTCCATCATCATCATAAGTATATTCACTAATTTCTTCATTGCTCATTTCGTATTCATCCACTGGAATAGCTTCTTCCTCTTGCAAATCATTTATTAAGTCGTCAGAAGAATCATCTCCCAATTCATTATCCAATAATTCTGAATGAAGTTCTAATGCAGGATTTTCTTCTAACTCTTCTTTGACTCTTTGTTCTATTTGAGCAGAAGGAATTTGCAACAATTTCATCAACTGAATCTGCTGAGGCGACAATCTTTGTAATTGCCTTTGTTGCATTGACTGCCCTAGTGACATATTCTTATATTATTATGAAAGTGCTTCTTTCAAAACTTGTAAAAACTGCGCGCCCTTAGCATGTACCTGCTCTTCTGTCCAAGTAAGACTAATAGCTGTAGATATACATCTTGACATGATCGCGTCACTGGCTTCAAACTTTGTATCACTTAATTTTGAAAGCGCCAATTGTTGTGCTTCGTTTAATGCATATAAACTTTGAACATTCTTTAAGTGATCCCATTTTCTGATATAGTGCCAATTATTAGCAAACCAATAAAAATTACCAGCAAAAATGCCAGCAGTTTTTAATGCTTCAATAGCTTTTTCCATTTTCTCTTGAGAAGGCAAGAACCAAGATAAGAAACTTGCACTATCTCCGGTTGGATCTGGCACTACTCTAAAACTAATTCCAGGAACTTGTTCTAGATAAGATCTTAAAATCTGATTATTTCTTCTTTGTATGCTTAAGAAAGTATCTAATTTTCTGATTTGAGCCAAGCCCACAGCGGCATGCAATTCACTAATTCTAAAATTGTATCCTAAAAAAGGATGCAAATCCGCTCCTCTATCCACGCCTAAATGATCGTGTCCATGATCTGTGAATGCATCACATTTTGTATAAACGCTTTGATCATTCGTCATTACTACGCCACCTTCGCCACAAGTAATCATTTTAACAAAGTCAAAAGAGAAAGTACCTGCATGGCCAATAGTACCTAAATGTTTTCCTTTATAAGTTCCACCGATACTTTGACAAGCATCTTCTAATAAAATCAAATGATGTTCATCACAGATGGCTTTTAAAGCATCTAAATCAGCCATGCTACCACACATATGAACTGGCATGATACACTTGGTCTTTGATGTGATCGCTGCCTTTACAGCATTTGGATTCAAAGTCAAAGTTTCATCAATATCTACTAAAACAGGAACAGCGCCCATACTCAAAACTGCTTCAAAACTAGCCACAAATGTGAATGCTGGCATAATCACTTCATCCCCTGCACCAATTCCCAAAGACGCCATTGCTGTAGTTAAAGCAGCAGTTCCACTAGAGGTTAATTGAGCATATCCTGTACCAAATGTCTTACAAATGGCTGCTTCTAACTCTTTGGATTTCCAGATTCCTTTACGAGGACCATCAAATCCATAACGCATTAAAATACCTGTCTCCAAGACATC
>JACCDU010912727.1_pt1 | contig 10668 bp, 8 predicted proteins | sample 7446081 | NCBI WGS metagenome assembly JACCDU01 (sample SAMN15323447, study PRJNA562643) | freshwater metagenome | isolation source: river surface water | place: USA:Blue River Watershed | collected 2017-08-17
GTATCGACCGTCATGGTCACCGTGTTGTTGGTGTCGGAGCCGTCCGCGTTCTGGTTGCCAGCGGCGTCGGAGAACTTGGAGCTGGCCACACTCACCACACCGTTGGTGGTGCTGCTGGCGGCGGGCGTGAAAGTGGCGGTGTAGACGGTGGAGCTGACGGCGGTCCAGTTGGAGAGGGTGCCGCCGCTGACGGTGACATCGGACTGCGCAAAGTCGGTGGCCGCTTCGGACAGTGTGAAGGTGATCGTGGCGGTTTCGCCCACGGCCAGGGTGCTGTCGGTGGTGGTGATGGCGATGGTGGGCGGAGACACATAAGCGACCAAATTGTCCAAGGATGTGAGGTTGATGGACGAGTTGATGGTTTCCGATGTTTGAATGCTGTAGCTACTAGACGTTAATACGTATTTGACGGTAGCGTTGGAAATGAGGGTGGTGTTCGAGATCACCCAAATGTCTTCGGGTGTGCCTGATCCGCCCACTTTTTGCGTGCCATTGGTCAGGTACATGGTCGTTACCTGACCATTGAGATACAAGAAAACCGTATTGCTAGAGCCGTTGTTTGCAAAAGTGATGGACGGGTCATAACCGGCCAGCGTCGGATTGGTGGAGTAAAGTCGTATGCCTTGTCCGTCAGTGATTGCGACTTCACTGAAGGACGTGAAGGTGTTTCCGTTGGGGTTGGTCGCGCTGTAAATGTGATCAAAAGGCGCGTAATAACCAGAGGGAGCATTCGCTTCAGCCGCGTATTCCAGACCATCGATCTGGACCTTGATGGCATCGTTGTTTGACTCGATGGTGTTGTAGTCATCGACCGTTAGATTGCCGTCAATGACAGAACGTGAAAACAGCTCACCTTCATCGCCAGTGGTGTCTGTATTGGGGTTGAGCTTGGAATCGAGTGCATGGCCCAACTCCTCGACAAGGACCCGTTCTATGGCGATCACACTGGGTTGCGTTGCCAGCCAATCTTTATTGAGATAAATGACAGGAGTGCCATCTGGTCCTTTGGCAACAAATGCTCCCAGAGCACCAGCCATTTGTGATCCAGAAAGATGCTCCACGCGAATGGCGTCGCTACCGCTCTGAAGATTTGCCATCAACTGATCGAAAGCTTTGTTCCATTGCTCGGATGGAGAACCTTGCCCACCGTTGAATATGGCGAAAAGCTTGGCGCGAGCATCTGGCTGCGAAAGGTATTCAGAGACAACCTTTTCGGCCTGAATGCTCGCAGTCACCAGTTCTGTTTTGGCCACTGTGCCGGATTCGGCAATGCTCAGCAGTGCAGGGGTGTCTGGCTTGATGATGGCAACTGCCGTATCAACCGCCGCCCCATCAAACATGAAGCGTTGTTCCAGCGCCATCAGGCTGGGGGTGCGACGGGTCAGTCCGGTGTGTTTTTTGTTTGACATGTCACTGTCCTTCCATAGGCTTGATCAGCACTTTGCCGCTCATGCCTGCAATCAATTCGGGGAATTTGCCGTTGATGGCCGCAGCCACCTTGACGGACTGGCTCACGGGGTCCACCCGGGCACCTACGCGTGTGAATTTGGCGGGGTACGTTTTGCGCGTTTCGTCAATCTGTACATCAAAGCTGCCGCCCACCTTGAGCCAGCGCAGCCAGGCCGACGGCACCAGAAACTCCAACTCCAAAACGCTGTCGTCCAGGATGTCGAGCAAGGCTTGTCCGGGCTGCACATATTGCTGTTCGCGCACCTTTTGTTCGGCCACGCGGCCGCTGAAGGGCGCATTCACCTGGCACTTGGCCAAGACGGCTTTGTTGCCGCCCACTTCGGCCTTGGCTTTTTGGGTGGCGGATTTGGACAAGTCCAATTCCAGCTGACCCACAGCGTTGAGTTGTTCCAGGCGCTGGTTGGACTTGAGCGTTTGCTCTGCCGCATCGAGTTCGGCCATGGCTTTGTCCAGCTGCGCTTTTTGCAAGGAACAATCAAAGCTGATCAGCACCTGCCCGGCCCGGAAAGCACCGCCCTCGGGCACCGGGATGCCCGAAATTTTGGCGCCGATTTCGGCCGCAATCGTGGTGTAGCGGCGCGGCATGAGCTGCGCGCGAATGTCGTGCCGCTCCAGTGTCGGACGGTTGGGTGTGGCCGCCCCTGGCGCTGCCACAGGCGCGGCAGTGGGTACAACGGCGGGTGCTGATTGCGCCCAAACGGATGCGGTCAGCAAGGCCATGCCGGCGCCAACGACGCAAGCTTTCAGAGGCTCACGCATACCACTCACCACTTGGCGGCGCTGGGCTGCACCTTCACGATGCTTTCGATTTCTTTGGTGTTGGCCAGCTGTTTCCAGGGTGACTGGTTCTTGGCCAGTTGGGCGGTCAGGTCTTGCAGGGACACTTCGCTCACGCTGCCAATTTCGGGGTCCATGCCCAAGGTGGCAATCAGGCGGTTCTCTGCCACTTGCACTTGGGCCAGTGCCTGGTAGCGACGCAGCAGGCTCAGGATTTCGGCAGCTTTGGTGCTGACCAGGTCCAGCTTGCTTTGTGCCTGTACTGATTGGCGGGCAGTCATCACCTCGGAAATCTTTTTGTCGGTGCTGAAGATGGCATCTGCACGGTCAAACTGGCTGTGGCTGTTGATGACGCCCAAGCGCGCCAAGTGCAGCTGGGTCAGTACTGTCATTTGCATGGCCATGCGGCGTTGGTCGGCCAGTGCCACGCCAGCTTCGGCGAGTTTGATTTGCGAGCTGCCCGTGAACAGGTTCATCAGGTTGAAGGACAGTTGCAGGCCGGCCTCGTTCCAGTTGCGGTTGAGCAGGTAGTTGTCGGTGTCGTACTTGACGCCGTAGTTGAACACCAGGTTGGGGAACAGGCGCGTCATGACGCGGCGTGTTTCTTGCTGGGCAATACGGGCGTTGTAATGTTGCTCGCGCAGGTCAGCGTTGCCCACCAGGGCCACGGCCTCCAGGCGGTCCAGGCCCACAGCCTCGATGTCTTTGCCCTTGTTGACCATGCCGGTGTCGGCAATCTGAATGGGCTGGTTCAAAGGCGCATTGACCAAGGAGGCCAGCTCCACTTGGGCTGAAGACAGTTCCTGATTGATGTTTTCCAACAGACGCAGGTTTTCCAGCAACTGTCGTTGGTAGCGCAGGGGCTCCAGCGGGTTTTTCACGCGTTCGCTGGCCACTTTTTGCGAATCGGCCAGCGCTTCTTCAGCCAAGGCGATGGTTTTCTTGACATCTTCCTTGAGCAGTTGTGCGCTAGCGGCGCGCCAATAGGCGTTGCGCACGTCCTGCATCAGCAGGTGCATGGCCTTGCGACGCTTTTCAGAAGCGATCTGGAAGCGTGCCTCGTTTTGCTTGGTGCCGTAATAGCCCATGCCAAAGTCCAGCAAGCTCCAGGTCATGCCCAGCTCGGCCGTGTAATGTGTGGGTTCAGTCGTGGTGCTGGTTTGTGATGGTGTAAAGCTCGAAGGAATACCCGAAGCCACCCAGTCGTCGTAGCGGGTGGAGCCTGCAAAACGCGGTTTGTCCCGATAGCCATAACCGGCTTGAGCCATCAGTTTCGGCAGCATGTCGAACTTGCCCACGTCCAGCTGGCCAAGGGCCAGGGCCTCTTCCATCATTTTGGAGCGACGGTCCAGGTTGTACTTGAGCGCACGAGCCAAGGCCTCGTTCAAGGTCAGTGGGCCGGCGATGGGCTCCACATCCTTGCGCATGGCTTGTGCATCTTTTTGGTTGGCGGCATCAATGTCTTGTTGTTTGAGCGCGACAGAATCGGTGGTGGAGCAGCCGGCGGCCAGCAAGCCCGCCAACACGATGGTGGAAATCTGGATTTTGCGATTTGAGATTGAGAATGACATTGTCTGAATTTTTCGAATTGGTTTAAATTTTTGAATTCTTTTTTGAATGCGGAATTTTGCATTCAAACCTTCATAAGTTATTTTCTATTAATTAAGGTCAAAAATCCAAAAATTACCAAAATCAATGCTTGAACTTATAAACAAATTTCAGACTCTCAGATGGTTTGCTGGCATCCTTGCGTGGGCGCTTTACGGTTTTGCTTGAGTGACGGACCTGGTCACGCAACGCAACTGTCTGGAGGGGTATCTGAACAGTCAAGTTTTGCTCAGGTGTACACGCCGCATTTGGAGCCTTGTGCGTGTGTATTGAGCCGCGGCTATGCCTCGTCTGTTATCTGGCTCAAATGACAAAACGAAAGCCAGGTCTTTGACTTTGTGTCCAAAAGGGCAGTGGCGGGTGCACGTGCACCCGCCAATATCCTGCTCAATGTGCTTCTGTTGGTGAAGAGCGCTGTATGTCTGAAGAAAATCAAAGGCTGAGTGAGCCGCGCGGGTTGGGAGCTTTCAAAAGTCTGGTTTGAGGGCTGTGCCAGCAGGCAATACGCCCAAAGTCGTCTCAATCCCCCGCGCCCGGCAGATCCCGTCCAGCGTGGCAAGTGCCGTGGCCTCGGCAGCCATCACGGTGAGCAGCATCAAGTCGGGCGCAGCCGTTTCAGCGCAAGTGGCCAGGGCAAACAAGGTGTCGCCGTCCAGCGTGGTGTGGGCAGGGCGGATGGCGCGGGCCAGGCCGTCGTGGGCGCTCATCGCCAATCGTTTGGCTTGGGCTTTGTTCAAGGTGGCATTGGTGGCCACCACACCGATGGTGGTATTGGTTCCGGGCATCGGGCGGGTGCTGCGCTCGCCACGCAGCAAGGCGGCTTGGGTGTCCAGCAGGCTTTGGCCGTCTGCTGTGCGGGCCCCTGCGATGACCTGGCCAGTGGTTGGGTCCAGCACATCTCCTACAGCGTTGCAGGCCACCAGAGCACCGACCACCCAAGGGCCCACACGCACGCTGGCGTTGCCAATGCCGCCTTTCATGGCGCGGTTCAGGCCAAACAGTTTGCCCACACAAGCGCCTGCGCCTGCGCCCACATTGCCTGCGGCGGGTGTTTGGGTGGACGCCGCCTGGCAGGCCGCATAACCGGCGTTGGCGTCAGGGCGGATGGTGGGGTCGTCGCCGGGGCGAACCACAGGCAGGTCGAACAGCACCGCCGCAGGCACGATGGGCACGCGGCCGTAGCCGGTTTCAAACCCGATGCCGTGTTCGTCGAGCCAGCGCATCACGCCGCTGGCGGCATCCAGCCCGAAGGCGCTGCCGCCGCTGAGCAGCACGGCGTGAACCCGTTCGACCAGGTTGGATGGATCGAGCAGATCGGTCTCGCGCGTGCCGGGCGCGGCGCCGCGCACATCGACTGCGCCCACGGCACCTTGGGGGGCCAGTACCACCGAGCATCCGGTCATGCGCTGGTTGTGCGTGAAATGGCCCACTTGCAAGCCAGGCACATCCACAATGGAGCCGGTGGCGCTGTTTACAATCTTTGGCGATGTCATGTCGAACTCGTGTTGTCGGCGGTCGTTCATCTTAGGCGAGAGCGTGTCATTATTCATTCTCAGACGGTTGATCAGCTTTGCACTGACCTTGGTGGCCACCTCGGTCATCGTGTTTGCCGTGCTGGAGTTGTTGCCGGGCAATGCGGCGCAAGTCATTCTGGGCGAGACCGCCACTGCCGAATCCATTGCCGCGATGGAAGAAAAACTGGGCCTCGATCAGCCTGCTCCTGTGCGCTATGCCCGTTGGATGGGCGGTTTGTTGCAGGGGCAAACCGGCATCAGCATTTCCTATGACACGCCTACCGCCGAGCTCATGGCCGAGCGCATGCAGGTCACTTTGCCGCTGGCCGTGATGGCGATGGCGTTGACGGTGGCATTGGCTCTGGCCTTGGGGGTCTATGCGGCATCTCGTCAAAACAAGGCGGGTGATGTGGGCGTCATGACGCTCAGCCAGTTGGGTCTGGCCATGCCGAATTTCTGGTTGGCGATTTTGCTGATCTTGCTGTTTGCGGTGCACCTGCAGTGGGTGAGTGCGGGCGGTTTCCCCGGCTGGACCGAAGACAGTGGCGGCGGTGTATGGCCAGCCATCGCCGCCTTGCTCTTGCCCGCCATGGCGCTGGCGGCGGTGCAAACAGCCATCCTCACGCGGGTGACGCGCTCGGCGGTGCTGGACACATTGCGCGAAGACTTTGTGCGCACGGCCCGTGCCAAGGGTTTGTCGCGTCGCCAGGTCTTGTGGGGCCATGTGCTGCGCAATGCCATGATCCCGGTGCTCACGGTGATGGGCTTGCAGTTTGGCAACCTGATCACCAGCGCCATCGTGATCGAGAACGTGTTCGTGTTGCCCGGCATTGGGCGGTTGATTTTTCAGGCCATTGCCAACCGCGACCTGATCGTGGTGCGCGACGTGGTGATGCTTTTGTCGGCACTGGTGATCCTGATCAACTTCGCCATCGACGTGTTGTATGCGTGGATCGATCCTCGCTTGAAGGTGGCACATGGTTGAACAAGGTTTTTGGCCGCGTGCGCGTCGGCATCCCAGCTTTGTCGCGGGTGGGTGCATGGTGACCTTGCTGATTTTGAGCGCCTGCCTGTCCTTGTTGTGGTCGCCTTACCCGGTGGGCGACATCGACATTCCGAACAAACTGGCATCGCCCAGTGCTGCGCATTGGTTGGGCACCGACAGCTTGGGCCGCGACATCGCCTCGCTCTTGCTGGTGGGCAGCCAAAACAGCTTGCTCGTGGGGTTCATTGCGGTGGGGATTGGTTTGGGGGCAGGCGTGCCGCTGGGTTTACTGGCCGCAGCGCGGCGTGGCTGGGTGGACGAGCTGGTCATGCGGGCGGCAGACTTCACCTTTGCTTTTCCGGCCTTGCTCTCGGCCATCATGTTGACGGCGATTTACGGACCGGGCCTGGTGGTGAGCATTGTGGCGATTGGCATTTTCAATATCCCGGTGTTCGCCCGCATTACCCGAGGGGCTGCGCAGGCTGTTTGGTCTCGCGACTTCTGCATGGCGGCGCGTGCGGCAGGCAAGGGGTCGTGGCGCATCACCCTCGACCATGTTTTGCCCAACATTTTCAGTGTGTTGATCGTGCAGGCCACGATCCAGTTTGCCATCGCCATCCTGGCCGAGGCCGCGCTGTCTTATCTGGGACTGGGCACACAGCCGCCGCAGGCCAGCTGGGGCCGCATGCTCAATGAAGCGCAAGCGCAAATGTTTCAGGCCCCCATGCTGGCGGTGTACCCGGGTGTGACCATCGCTTTGGCGGTGCTCGGCCTGAACCTGATGGGTGATGGCTTGCGCGACTTGCTTGACCCCCGATTGGCCAGACAACGATGACTCAAGCTTTGCTGGATGTGAATGACCTGCGCGTGGGCTTGCCCACCGCAAGGGGCTGGGCGCAGGCTTTGCGCGGCGTCTCTTTCAGTTTGGCCAAGGGCCAGACGCTGGGCCTGATTGGCGAGAGTGGTTGTGGCAAATCGCTCACGGCGCTGGCGCTGATGGGCTTGTTGCCCGAGCGGGCTGAGGTCAGCGGCTCCATGCGCTTGAATGGGATTGAGCTGGTCGGCATGGCCGAGTCGCAGCTGTGCCAGCTGCGTGGTGCCCGCATGGCCATGATTTTTCAGGAGCCGATGACCGCGCTCAACCCCCTGCATCCGATCTGGAAGCAAATCGCCGAGCCTTTGTGCCTGCACCAAAACATGGGTGCGGCTCAGGCCAAAGCCCGTGCGCTGGAATTGCTGGAGCGTGTGCAATTGCCACGTGCCCGCGAGCGCCTCGATGCCTACCCGCACCAGTTGTCGGGTGGGCAGAGACAACGGGTGATGATCGCCATCGCGCTGGCTTGTGCCCCCGATCTGCTGATCGCCGACGAGCCCACCACCGCGCTGGATGTGACAGTCCAAAAAGATGTGCTGACCCTGATTCAGCAATTGGTGCGCGAAGACGGCATGGGCTTACTGCTGATCAGTCACGACCTGGGCTTGATGCGTGACCAAGTGGAGCGCGTCATGGTCATGTATGGCGGCACGGTGGTCGAGCGCGCGACCACTCCAGAGTTGTTTGCACACAGGGCTCACCCTTATACCCAGGGCTTGTTCGCCGCACGGCCCCGTCTGGGTCTGTCGCGCGGCACCCGCTTGACCACCATTGCAGGCAGTGTGCCGGACTTGGTGGACCTGCCTGCAGGCTGTGCATTCGCAGACCGTTGCCCCCAGGCGCAGGCAGATTGCCGCACAGCCCTGCCGCAGCTCTTGACGGTTGACCCTCAGCTGCCCAGTGAAGAATTGCACCAGGTCCGCTGTCCGCACTGGAGGCTGTCATGAGTGCGGTGCCTTTGCTGGAAGTTCGCCAGCTAAGCCGGCGCTTTGCGTTGCCGCGAACTTCGCTGTGGGTTGCGCCATCCCCTTTGCAGGCTTTGTCGGATGTGAGCTTCACCCTGAAGGCGGGACAAAGCGTGGGCGTGGTGGGGGAGTCCGGCTCGGGCAAATCGACCTTGGCCCGACTGGTCATGGCGCTCGACGCACCTACTGAAGGTCAGGTGCTGATGAATGGCGTGGACTTGCATGCACTGAGCCCGGCGGACTTGCGACAGGCTCGGCATGGTTTCCAGATGGTGTTCCAGGACCCTTATGCTTCTTTGGACCCCAGGCAGAAGGTGCTGGCCATGGTGGCTGAACCGCTGTTGTCTTTGTCCAAGGACCGTGCGTGGAGCCGGGCCGAATTGAGAGAGCGTGCAGAGCAAGCCTTGAAAGAAGTCGGGCTGCGCAGTGGTGATCTGGACAAATACCCGCATGAGTTTTCTGGCGGGCAGCGTCAACGCATCGCCATTGCGCGGGCCTTGATCACGCGCCCGGCCTTGATCGTGGCCGATGAGCCGGTCAGTGCGCTTGATGTGTCGGTGCAGGCCCAAGTTCTTAATTTGATGATGGATTTGCAGGACCGCTATGGTCTGAGCTATTTGTTCGTCAGCCATGATCTGGCGGTGGTGAATTTGATGTGTGACGATGTGCTGGTGTTGCAATCCGGACACGTGGTGGAGCACGCACCGGCAGAACGCATCTTCAAGAGCCCCGAACACCCCTACACTCGGGCCTTGTTATCCGCAATTCCCGGTCATGGGATCAACCCTAGTTTGTGAGGACCCCGATGAAATTCGATCGATTCATTTCCCGCCGCTGGATGGGCGCTTGCTCGCTGGCTTTGCTCGCCACCGCCACTTTGGCATGGAGCCCCATGGCTGCCCAGGCGCAAAGCCGCAAAGACAACTTGGTGCTGGGCATGATTTTGGAGCCCACCAGCCTGGACCCCACCATGGCTCCGGCCGCCGCCATTGGCGAGATCGTGCACTACAACATCCTGGAAGGCCTGACCAAGATCAACGTGGACGGCTCCGTCTCGCCCTTGTTGGCTGAGAGCTGGAAAATGGACGCCGACGGCAAAGCCTTCACTTTCAAGCTGCGCAAAGGCGTGAAGTTCTCGGACGGTTCGACCTTCGATGCCGAATCCGTGAAGTTCAGCTTTGAACGCGCCAAAGCCGAAAAGAGCACCAACAAGGCCAAAGGCGCGGTGTTCAACAACATCAGCCACATTTCGACCCCCGACGCTCACACCGTGGTGCTGGTGCTCAACAACCCGGACGGCAATTTCCTGTTCCGCATGGGTGAGAACACCGCCGTCATCCTGCACCCCGCCAGCGCGGCCAACGCCGCCACCAAGCCGGTGGGCACAGGTCCTTACAAATTGGACAATTGGGCCAAGGGCTCGGCAGTGACCTTGTCCAAGTCTGACACTTACCGTGACCCTGCGGCCATCAAGATCAAGAAGGTCACGTTCCGCTTCATCAACGATTCGGCTGCACAAGTGGCCGCCTTGCTGGCCGGTGACATCGACGGCATGCCACGTTTTCAGTCACCCCAGAGCTTGAAGCAGTTCCAGGCCGACAAGCGCTTTGTGGTCGAAGTGGGCAGCACCGCCGGCAAAGGCATCATGACCATCAACAACCGCAAGAAGCCGTTTGACGATGTGCGTGTGCGCCGCGCTCTGTCGCATGCGGTGGACAAAAAGGCCTTCATTGACGGCGTCTTTGAAGGCCTGGCCAAACCGATTGGCAGCCACATGGCCCCCACCGATGCGGGTTATGTGGAGTTGAGCGGCCTGTACGCCTATGACCCTGAAAAAGCCAAAGCTTTGCTCAAGGAAGCGGGCGTGCAGACGCCACTGAACGTGACCTTGACCTTGCCCCCACCGCCTTATGCCCGCAAAGGTGGCGAAATCCTGGCGGCCCAGCTGGCCAAGGTGGGCATCGTGGCCAAGATCGAAAACGTGGAATGGGCCCAATGGCTGGGCGGCACTTTCAAGGGCAACTTTGACCTGACGGTGATCAACCATGTCGAGCCCTTGGATTACATGAACTACGCCAACCCTGCTTATTACTGGGGTTACGACAGCAAGGCCTTCCGTGATCTGGCAGCCAAACATTCCGAAGCCTCGGGCAAAGAGCGCACCAAATTGTTTGGCGACATGCAGCGCTTGATTGCCAACGATGCGGTCAACGTGTTCTTGTTCAACGCGTCCAACACCGCGGTGTACCGCAAGGGTCTCAAAGGCCTGTGGTCGAGCTCGCCCATATTTGCGAACGACATCGCGGCAGTTTCCTGGCAATAATTTTGTCGACGGCCCGAAAGGGTCCGAAAATGCCGCTATAATTCAATGCATAGCGCGGCTGTAGCTCAGCTGGATAGAGTACTTGGCTACGAACCAAGGGGTCGTGGGTTCGATTCCTGCCAGCCGCACCATATTGAAAAGCTCACAACGAA
>JACCDU011180767.1_pt1 | contig 10665 bp, 13 predicted proteins | sample 7446081 | NCBI WGS metagenome assembly JACCDU01 (sample SAMN15323447, study PRJNA562643) | freshwater metagenome | isolation source: river surface water | place: USA:Blue River Watershed | collected 2017-08-17
CAGATGTGGGCACATAGGTCGTTTTGCCCGGTACGGTAATCGTGGCCGTTGCAATCGGACCTTCAGCGACCAGAGTCGAGCCGTTCAGCACGATTACTGTTACCTCAAGCGCGGTCAGTCCAGCAATAAATAGGTTTTTGTTCAGGTTCGCAGCATTGAACGTACCAGCCGTTAGGCGGACAACTTGACCAATCTTTAGACCGCTAGTCAAGAATGAACCAGTTGCGCGTGTGATCGTATAGGTGGGGCCCGTTCCCGCGACAGTCAGACTCAAAGTGGTCAGCGCAGCAACGGCTGCGAATTCACGCTTAACCAGCGCAGCCAAATACGCGGCGTATGAACCGGGCGACAGTTCGCCGTTGAGCGTGCCAGCAACACGACGCACGCCGTGCCGCATATCAGCAGTTTGCAAATCGGTTCGGATTTCGTTCGATTCATAGGTGTCTTTCGACAGGTTAAAACTTGCATCAGTGCGGCGCAAAAGTTGCGCGCCAGTTGCAACGGTGGGAAGGACGCCGTAAGTTGTTTCTTCTTTAATTGCGACCTGCTTAAAAACTCCGGATGCTTGACCCATGATGATTTCCTTATGAATGCCGACTAGGCGTTAAGACGAAAAAAAACCGCCTCGTCAGCGGTGTGTTGATTTTGTTCATTCGTACCAATGAACAATAAAATCTTGACTTCCATACCAAAGTCCAATCTCGTTATCCAGAGCCAGCTCGGTTTTAATATCCCTGAGAACAGAAACTACGGCTTTACCTGCGTAGGTCCCGCTTTTTAGATTAAGTACCTGCATAACAACCTGATGAACATCGTTCACACCCTCAGGTGTTTTATCAATCACGATGATCTGCACCCTGCTACTCAGCAATTGTGGAGAGCTCACTGCATTCATCGTAATAATAGGCACCGAACTGACGGTCTTGAATACAATCGCTGGCATTTGATCGCGTTGCTTCAGTTGCGCGACTCTGCGACGATCACCAACCAATGCAACGACTTCAGACACATTCAAAAGCACATCAATAATTTTCTCAATGCTCATTTCTGTGCCTTTTTAATTTCTTTTGGAAGACGTTTTTGAATGTATTCAACGCTCGCCTTCAAAGCTAAATCGTTATAGGCATCGAATGTATTTCGCATAAATGGCCTAGGCTTGCTTCCTGGATGCGCAACCGACTCACCAACAAAATTCTTACCGATCATCAAACTACCGCGCGCAACCATTCTGTTGATGGTGCTCATTCCGTACGCTTTTTCTCCCTTTCGGGTCATCCTTGATGGCCGAGCTGACTTTTTTACGCTAATGAAGTGCGCTGCGGTACCGAACTCAACCATGTGTGCGTAATATGCATCCTTACTTCCAGCAATCAAATAAGAGCGCAACCAACCAAACCTGGTACTTTTTCTTGAGAAATTGATTTTCAAACTTCTTTCAAGATTTCCTGAATCACGCTTTGTTACCTCAGCCAAATTCAATTTGGCGCCATTCATCATGACCTTTTGACCTGCTCGAAGTGCACCTCGCATGACGTTTGCTTCAATCTTGGCTGGTAACTCTTTAAGAAGGGTATCCAGCTCCTTTAGGCCATTGATTTGAACGAATGAGTTTTGCGTCATATTTATTGACCCGAATAAGACCCTTCTACACACTCAAAACAGATGTATTGCTTTTTTTCTTCAAGATCAAATGCATTTGTGATGTTGAAGATTCTTTCTCCATTCATGATCCGACATGACATCATGTCAATCATTGGCGTCAAATCACCCCGATAACGAATGTAAATAATGTGTGTTAGCTCCGGCTCTACACCAAGCATTTTGATTCGCTCACGCCCCGATACGGGGCGAATTCGAGCCCATACAGATGCGATATCACTCCATGAGTCAATTTCATGTCCAAGTTGGCCAACTGTTGCACTACGGCGCTGAACATTAATTCTGTTATTGAGCTCGCCAATCTGGACTCGATAATTAGTGCTCATCGACGTGGCACCACATATCTGGCAAGTAGTGCATCTACATATGGTATTTTTTCAAGTTGTTTTCCATAAGATTCTCGGTTTTCATACATGGATCCGATCTGAACCAATATCCATTGCTTGATCTCCGGCGGAATAGTATCCGTACTACCAAATCCAGCCTGATAAATCACTTCAACTTTTGTTCCTGTCGGCCATTGAACAGATTTCACATATGGTCTGAGAAAATCCTTTACAAGCTCATAGTTTGAGCTCAACAAAGTTTGTAGAACTCCGTTTTCATCTAAAAACTTAATGCTGGTGATCGATTGCACCGGCGGCATATTCAATTCAATGTTTCCCCTGGGAAAACAATTCATTTCCAACTTGATTGTTTGAGTTGAAAGCGCCCTACCAAGTTCATGCTCTGCCATTGAAGTCGCAACGATGATAAGCCCATCAATTATGTCGTTCTCATCAGCAATCTCTACGCGCAAGTGAGATTTCGCCTCCTGAAGCGTAACTGCGGCAGGCGTTGGTATCTGAAGAGTCATCATGACGATTTAAGACGCTTTGCATTCTTTTTAGGTGTATGAACCTGCTCAATACTCTTTTCAGTCACAACATCACTAAATGGTGCTTGTGTATCAAATCGTCCATCTGCCTCTAGCTGTTTGCCAAGATCATCTGGCAAATAAGCAAACTCACCACAAATCAGCCCATGTTCCGGAACATCGACAAGAATTCTTCCTTTCATGATAGTCATACGGGTCAGACGAATCTGACCCGACCTCCTTTTAGGTTGCTGAGTTTGCGTAGTGCTTGACAGCGCCACCGACATCGATGAGATTTCCGCCCTGGCGGTTAAACGCCACAAAGCCAATCTGACCGTTCATGATGAAGTTTGAATCAGCCATACGGAATAGCGTCAGATCCATCACTTCACGGATGACATAGCGGCTAAAGTCACCGAAAAGCACAGATTTTGCATTGGCGGCCATCGATGCCATTTCTTGCGAAATAACAATCCTGCGACCAAGCAAACGATCGGGAGCACCTCCAGGATTGCCCTGATCGTAACCAGGCACAAAGATTGGGCGGCCTTCGGTATCCTTGATTTTGCGCAAGGCCTTGAGCGTGCTGTCATGCATCATGAAACCAACTCCTGGACCGTTGCGATAAGCCGGATCAACAGAGTGCTCCAGGTCGACCAGATCATCGTACGTAATGGTGGTGGTTTGACCGGTTGCTCCAACCTTACCTGCACTCGATGCAGTCACGATACCGTTAGGCTGATTCGTACCAGTACCGGTTGTAAACCGTTTAGCCGTAATACGGCCAATGCGCATGGTGAGCAACGACTGAATGTAGCCTTCAAGATCAAACATCGAATCCTGAATAAGTTCAAACGGAAGCGCGATTTTTTTGGACGAGTACTTGTACACGGCCAAATCAATATTCGAGAATCCAGTCTCACCAAGCGTTACTGCCGCGTTTTCACCGACCTGCTCGCCTTCCTCGCTGGTAGCATCAGCAGTAGGAAAATTCATCATTGCGCCAGTGCCTGTACGAAGCGTGGTGGCTACGGAGCGAATTCCGCCGAAGGCCTTCATCGCCTCGGTCAGCTGACGGTAGTATTCCGTGGCAACCGTATAGCCACCTTCCGCAGCTGTACCAGCACTCATGGCAGCTTGAGGCATGCTCATGACGTTTCGGATATCGCCGCCCTGGCGAGCTCGCATGTGATTAAGTTGTTCAGGCTGCAAGTTTGACAGTCCGCCCGTCAAATAGGCGCGCAGTGCGTTTGTTTCAGCGCTATGAGCGCCAGGTGTCACAGTGAAGCGATCGCGATCAGAATCGGCGATTCCACCGCGTTGCGCAGCATCCGAAGCAATGAGATTCATCGCATCGTTATGACGCTTGATTTGCTCATCAATGGATGAGATTTCTGCCATCGCCTGGTCATACTGAGCCTGAAATTCCGGCTTCCAATCGGGGGTTTTGTCCTTGTCGACAAGGTTGTGCAATGTGTGCGCCAATTGGTCACGGCGCTCACGCAAGGCTTTGATGCTATTCATGAGGATTGCTCCATAAAAAAAGCCGCCAACTGGCGGCCGATTGATGCTTGGCGCGTGAGCGTCAGGCAGAAAGTGTGGCGACACGCACGGCCCTGGCCATGGCATCACGATCTATTACATTCAAATTTGGTTGATTTGGTTCGTTTTGCAATACTGCAGCAGGCATGTCAGGCGCATGGGCGTATGCACTTAAATCCCACTTATTGCTAGTTTTTTGAGAAAGATTCTTACTATTTGCATCTTCTTCATAAACCGTATCCGCAAAGTTGAGATCAACTGCTTGCTGAGCATCGAACCAGGTTTCTGCAGTCATCCAGTTTTTGATGTCTTCTTCAGATTGCCCGGTTGCTGAAGAGTAAGTTTTGACAAGTGATCCATCGATTTGATCCAGCATATCTGCTGTTTTGAGCAAATCATCTGAATTTCCATATGCAAGAGTCCATGCTTTATGAATCATCAAAAAGCTGCCTGGAGCCATTTCGACGTGATCGGCAGCCATAATCAAGAAACTTGCCGCACTTGCTGCAATTCCATCAATATGGGCAATGACAGTGGCCGAATGCTCTCGGATTGCCTGTTCGATCGCTCGAGCTGCAAAAACGGAGCCACCCGGGCTATTCACTCGCAGATGAATAGTTTTTGCAGAGATTGCGTTTAATTCCTTGATAAAAGCCTGAGGGCTAACGCCTCCCCAGTACTCAGCCTCGATCTCTGAGTCAACAATCATGTCATAGAGATAGATTGTCGCTTCGCTGGATCCAGCAATATTTTCAGTTATGAACTGGCCACGCTGTTTATTGCTAGCCAATAATTTAAGCATTGGATGCATTGTCATTCCCCGCTGATTGGTCTGCACCATCCTGACCTGTCTGGTCCGAAATATTAGTTGATGACTGATCCAGTCCATTTAATGCCTGACCAGACCGAATGACTTCGTCCCCACCCTCAATCGGGGGAAGATTCTTTAGCCTGCGCACTTCATTGATCGTCATCCAGCCTTGAGTGCCAGGACCGCCTAAAGCCTTTCCGAAGTACTCTGACTGAGCTTTGCTATCGCCATCCTGGAGCGCATCGGCATTAAATTCACCGAATAACGCAACATTTTTAGGCCATAGCTTGCGATTGATTTCTTGCTGAAATCCGTCCATGTATCGACGCAGGGTATAGCGAACAAAGCCGATCGACATGCTTTCGACACCACTACCCCAGCTAGTGGTTTTCTCGGTATATCCGATCATGTGGGGAGGAACACCGAATATTCGAGCAATATCCTGAACTTGAAAGTTTCTAGTCGCGATCAGCTGTGCGTCCTCCGCACTCATCGTCAACTCTTGAACTTCCATGCCACCAGTCAAAATGGCTGGTAAATGCGATCGCATGGGCCCTTGATGCTTTGAGTACCAAGTCTTACGAATCACATCTAACTGGTCATCACTGGGCTTATTTGGTGCGCGTATTACAAAATCAGGGCGTGCACCATTGCGGAAGAATGAACCCGCGTGCTCATCCGCAGCCATGGCAATACCGGATGCCGATCGCAATGCGGCCTTCAAGGGAGAAATGCTACGTTTGCCATCAAATCCCACGCCCGTGAAATGCAGCATGTCTTCAGCTTCAATGATCCTTAATTGACCAGAATCTGTTTGAACAACGTAATACAAACTGCCATCATCGTGCTTGTTTGCGTACACGCGGTCCGGATGATGCGGCTCGAACCCTTCGATGCTATCAACCGAGAGTGAGTACTTGTTTTTGCGCTTGATTTCCCAAAATCCATCGCCACGCAATCCAATTGACTGAACGGTAAACATCCAAGCCGCTGAGGCAGTCCAATTTTCCCAAGGCGACTCATTAAACATCCACCAGAGGCGATGATCCACTCTTGTACGGCTTCCGTCACCCCTCTTATAGAAATGAAACGGAATCGATGCCATCGCACCACCGATTAGACCGATACAGGCATAAACCGCACCCACTGCCATTGCGGTTTGTTCCGTGACAGCGACTCCTGCGCCACCATAATATGAACCACCTGTCAGGACGTCATACATTTCCGTGCCTGGCGTTATTTGCGACACGGGAACACTGTTAGAAGATGCCTTTGGCGCAAGAGAAGCATTTTTTCTCGACTCGAGCCAAGTATTCAGTATGACGCTACCAGGTTGCTTTACCCGATCTGCGTTATACCAACTATTTTTTGCTGTATTCATAGAATTAAGATGCCTGCTTCAGTTTCTTCTTCAGGCGATACTGCCAGGGCCCGGTTCATTGCAACAATCGTTGCAATCGCCGCATCAATTTTGTTTTGCTTGCGTGCCTTTCGCGGAAATACGTTGTCGTTACGATCTTCTTTGACCTCTACGTTCGATATCATCCAAACGTAGGCTGGATTGCCATCGTGGTGAAACTTGCCCGCATCTACCAATGCATTGATTTCCTTCATGGGATCAGACAAATATCTGACTTGTTGAGGGATATCCACAACCGTAAAACCTTCTTCAGCTAGATTGGCGCCCAACTGGTGGCCACCCCATGGATCCTTTGCCACTTCACGAATATGCACAAGATGCGCCGATTCAATCACTTCTTCCTGAATTTGCTCTAGGCTAATCATGTTGCCCGGCGTTGCAATCAGATGTCCGCTATGCGCCCAGGCTGCATAATGTGCATTTTCTGGCTTTTCAAGCGCTTCCTGAGGCACATAGTTTTTGCTCACGGCGTAATAATGCCGGCCGTCATCAAGATCACGCCACATCACATATACCGCGCTCGCAATATCCTGTTTACTCGCCAAATCCAGACCAACAACACAACCGTCCCAAGAGTAGGACTCCAGTGTCAGAGCTGAATCCCCAGCCCGCTGCAGATTAAATAGGTTCAACCAAGGCGATGCCGCCGCCACCCACATATTCAAATGTTTGGTCTTAAACGTGTTCTGCTTTCTCGAGTCCACCTTGGCATTTTGTTGCTGTAGTTTCAAAAATTCAATATCAACCGAAATTCCAAAATTCGGATTAGCTTTTTGAAGCGCCAACTCACTGGTCCAGTCGTCTTGCTCGTCGATGGTAAAAACGATCCCAAATCGCTGATCGTTCTCAATAACACCTTCCAGAATTTTCTGTAATTCAACCTGGTGCAAGTAGCACGGTCCGGATATATCCGATCCGGCAGTCGTAATCGTTAGCAGCAGTGGCTGCGACCTTGCTCCCATACCCGTTTGCATCGTGTCATAAAGATCAGAGGTCTGATGCTCGTGGTACTCATCGACAATCGCGCATGATGGGGATGCCCCATCACCTGGATTACCAATCACCGGTTCGAATTTCGAGTTATTTCCGATGACGCTCATGTTCGAAACATTAATCGTCACACCAAACTCTTCAATAAAGCTCTTTTCCTTTGACATCATGGCATCGCGCGCCATCAGTTTTGCCGGTCTAAATACCTCGTACGCCTGATCTTTCGACGTAGCACCCGAGTAAACCTCGGCGCCAAATTCGCCATCGGCCACCAGCATGTAATTTCCGATTACCGCAGCGATCGTGCTTTTCGCATTCTTTCGAGGCACGATAATGTCCGCGACTCGAAATCTGCGCTTATTCGTATGCTTGTTAATCCAGCCAAAAATACAGGCAAGAATAAAAATCTGCCATGGTTCAAGCTTAATTCTCTGCCCGAGTGCCGCCCACTCACCTTTGGTATGCGGCATCCGTTCAGCGAATTTACAGATCCGTTCCGCAGGGAAATACGACTTGCCCTTGTTGTTCACCAGCTCAGGATTAAACGCGTACGGATAATCCTCGGATTTAGATTTTTCCAGATCATTTAAATGACGCTGACACGCAAGTAAATGCCATTTGCAGGAAATAATCTTTCCATCGACAACATCATTTGCGTATTGCGTTGCAATATCCGCAAATGAGGTCTTCAATGCGCTTTTCACTCGTCCCACCCTGAATCACCATCACCGCCAAATAAATCGCCTTGGCGGTTGTTGCTTGTAGTCACTCTGCCTCGCGACGATGGAGATAGACCAAAGGCTTGCAAATATTTTCCGACCTCATCACCCGCACGTTTTGCGGCAGCACCGTAAGGCGAATATGAAAATCCGCCAGTTGCCGATGTCACTTTAAAACCATCGTCACCAAACCACTCTTTGCCTTCAGCCTCAGCCGCCTTGCGCCCGATTTCGGCGTTTTTCATGGTTTGCGATAGCATCTTTTTGAGCCAGACATATTCTGCCCATGCCTGGCAATACATCACCAGGGCGGCACGGTCCAAATGCGACACCAACCCGTACTTTTCAAGTTCCGGGGTAATTCTTTTCCATTCGCGCTTTGCTTCCGACCACAGCCATGCAGGAGAATCAGGAATATCCACCTCTGGCCTGAACTCGTCAAAGAGCGCAGCCAATGGCTTTTTACTTGGATTGCCGCGCAACAGGTGTACGTTCGCAGGCAATGCGTTACGGCCACGTGATCCCAAAGCAATTCCTCAAAAAAAATCCGCCATTTTGGCGGACTGGATACAAATTATTGAAGCAAAACAGGCTAATCTAAGGGGTAAATACCCCCCCCTACCCTTGAAATTCCCGCACGAAAAAATTTCTCTTGGAAGACGGTCCTACTCCTCAGACCTCCAAAGTTTCGACTACCCCCACTACTTGAACCTACATTGTGCGGTTCATCCCTCGCATACTTTCTAACAATGTTTTTTCTTTATGACACGGCACACATGCGGTCTGAAGATTCTCATCATCATCCGTCCCACCTTCAGCCTTAGGTACCTTGTGATCAATCTGTGCACCATATTTCTTGCGCGCACAAGGGTTCACAACTCCTTTACTCAAACAAATCTGGCACAAACCTCCATCGCGTTCCAATATCCGCAATCTGGTTTTATCCCATTCATTGCCATAACCTCGTTCATGCCGACTGCCTCGATCAGGATCCGCAAATGATCCTTGCTTGACCTTTTCATGCTTGGTGCAGTGTGACCCTTCCTTTAACAGCATTCCACAGCCTGGATGAGCACAGGGCTTGAACGCTTTAGTCGCCATACTCAAGCACCAAAACAAAAGCCCAGATGATTAGTCTGGGCTGTGATACGAGGCTTTGTGTTGCAAGCTCCGCTGGAATATATAGGATTATGCATGGTTTTGTATAACTGGCAAAATTCTTTTTGAAATATTTTTACGTGCAACCCTTAAATCAAACCATTCTGCAATCCGAATGTCTGCTTGGCACAACCTTCTGTGCAGTGTTGCGCGCGTTATTCCAAGCCGCTTAGCCGTCAACTCAGGTCCACCATCATAGGTATAGGCAAACACAACTGTTGCGTTCAGGTCAGTAGGCAGAGCCGCTATCGCGCGATCTGTCTCAAGGGCTGATGCGTCTTCATTGGGATCAAACCTTCGCATTCCAGCTCGCACGTCATCTGTCTGACTGACACGCTCGATGTTGTAAACAGGGCATGAATATCCACCAACTCGTGTCAGACCCGTAATCCTCCACACCGCCCAATCATTCAGCCTGGCAACCACCCATTCAATTCTTTGCATGGCGTCGGCCCTCATCGTTGACGGGCGTTCCGATCTGGTGTCCATTCTCTCTGGCAAAGAATACTGGCTCACCACGCATTCCTTTACGTATCTGCTGATCAATGTGCTCTTTACCAAAGGCATCACGCATACTGTCAATGAACGCTGCAACCTCTGGCATTTGCTCTCTCATACTTGGTTTGCTCATATGTCTAACCTATGTTGGACGGTAAAAAAAGGTTGGACGCTTTGAAAGCCGCTTGTATTAATGCTTTGTCCAACCGTCTAACCTTTTTTATTAATTAAGAAACAAAATATGGAATTGATTGTGGTGATAATCTCGCGCGCATGCACACGCACGCCTGCGCCCATGTAGGTTGGACAGGTTGGACGGTTGGACGTAGCCTTTGTTTATGCGGGTTGTAGAGCGTCCAACCTTTTGCCCAACCTTTTCGGGAAGAGAAAATTGCGCGCACGCAAATGTTCCTCACCCATCCCTGGAAGTGACGAAGGTTGACGGTCTTACGACCCATCAAAAGACATTTAGATTGGGAGTGGATCATCACCCTCCCCGTTTACTTGGCTGACGCTGGAAGCAAGTCTTTCGCCCTCAGGACGCACATACAACCAGATGCGCTGTTTGTTCTTCTCTCCGCGCTTCTTTGACCACCCAAGCTTGGCCATACAGTTTCCGACCCTGGTCGCTGCGCTACGTTGACCATCCATCTTGTCCGTTGGCATTTTGATCGCCTGGTTGAGGATGTCCCACGTACTGAATTCGTTTGTGCAAATCTGTCCTGACGCGCTTAACCAGGTTGATATTGGCTGATGCCAAACGTCCACGATCTCGCGCTGCTCTTGCTCTGGCATGATCAATCCGCGCTCTTGCTCTCGTGTTGGATAGCAAGGCTCACCAGCTAACACCTCTTGCAAGGCCTGCGCGAACATCTGCTCGCGCCACGCGCTAATCAGTTCCAGATTAATCTTTGTGCACAACACCGACCAGAATCGTCTGTTGCCCGTTGGATCCTTGTGATACTCATAATTGTTAGTCGTGGCAGCGAACACTGTCTGGCGCTGCAACGTC
>JACCDU010195250.1_pt1 | contig 10663 bp, 17 predicted proteins | sample 7446081 | NCBI WGS metagenome assembly JACCDU01 (sample SAMN15323447, study PRJNA562643) | freshwater metagenome | isolation source: river surface water | place: USA:Blue River Watershed | collected 2017-08-17
AAGGCCGAATTGGCCGGCCTGCAGATCAACCCCGGCGACACCGCCACGCTGAAGGACCTGCCCACTGTGGCCGTCATCTGCGAGAACGCGGCGCCGCCCGGCGAGCTCCCCGAGGGGCTGGGCAACTTCGACTGTTCCGTCGAGGTTTGCGTCTACTCCTCGGCCGACGCCCCCGCCACCCTGGAACAGCACCGGGCACGATGCGCCCTGATCGAGGGGTTTCTCGGGTGGGAGAGCCTGGCCGACCTCAAGGCCGCCTTCGCCGCGAGCGGGGACGCCACCCTCTACGACGTCACGCCCGAGCCTATTCAGGACGAGCGCCAGTCCCGCATGTTCGGCAGCCGCATCCCCTACACCTTCCGGGTGGTCCTCCCGGCTTGACCGCCCGCCCAAGGTTAAGAAACAACTATGGCTTCTATCCTCAAAGGCGTCACCTGCTTGTACGGCGTCAGCGGTACTGTCACCAACCTCGTCGTCCAGTCCTACACCTTGTCCAAGGCTTTCGAGCTGAACGACACCGTGCAGGACGAGACGGGCAAGACCATCACCGCCCGCTACGATGGCGTCACCCGCGAGCTCTCCGTGGACGGCATCGCCAAGACCTCTGACATGCCTGAGATTGGCGCGGCCATCACCTTCGCCGTGCAAACGGACGTCGGCGCCACCAACTCCTTCACGGGCGTCATCGAGTCCGTCGAAGAGAAGGGCACCAACAAGGGCTTCGTGGCCGTCAGCATCAAGGCCAAGCAGTGGGAGTCCATCCTGACCTACTCGTAAGGTTTGGATAAGCGCTTCATTCACGCCTTCACTGAGCCGGCCCGGGTGCGTATCCTGGGCCGCCTCGTTTATCCTTTCTGCCTCAAGCATCGGCTCCAGCTGCTGGCCCTCGACTCGCCCTTCATGCGGGAGGGGGACCCGACAATCACGGCGGCCGACCTCATCCTCGCCGTCAAGGTATGCGCGGAAGAGTCCTTGGAGCCCACTTGGCGGGACACGTGGGAGGGCGTGAAGCTGGCCCGCTCCCGCAAGTACATGACCGAAGAGGGGCAGAAGTTCCTGCTTTACGCTGGCAGCGCCAACTGGCCGAAGTTCTGGGAGTCCAAGCAGAGCGGCGGGAACAGCACCGGGACGCCGTGGATACTGTCTGTAGTCTGCAATCTCGTGAAACATGGGGTGCCCGAGGAACGCGCCTGGAACATGCCGGAAGCGCAGGCCATCTGGCTATCGAAGGGCTTCATGGCCATCGAGCCCGGGAACGCCATCAAGGTGCTGACGACCGAGGAAGAAGAGATGCTTGACCAAGTGGCAAGGGTAGAAGCATCCCATGGCCCGCAAACTTGAAGTAGAGCTCAACGCCAAGAGCAACGCCGACGTTGTTTTCGGCCGTGCCCAGCGGGCCGCGTCCAAGTTCGCCGGCGAAATCGGGCAGCGCATCATGGGCGCCGTCGCCCCGATGGTCCTATTTGACAAGGGCATGAACATGGTGACAGGCGCCATCGACAAGTACGCCGACGCCAACGCCCGGGCCCGCAAACTAGGGGTGCCCTTCTCCGAGTTCTTCCAGCTCTCCGAGGCGCTGGACGATGCGGGCGTCTCCGAGGAAACCACGGCAAAGGCCGTCAAGGAGATGGCGGTCGTGCTGGCCGAAGCCCAGGGCGGCGCGGAGAACCAGACCAAGGCGCTCAAGGATTTGGGCTACACGCAGGAGCAAATCAGCAAGGGGGCCATTGACGTGGTGGACCTCTTCATGCGGTTGGCCGACGCGACCAAGGCCGCCCGCTCCGAGGCCGAGCGCAACAACGTGGTCCTGACCATCCTGGGCAAGAAGACCGGCCCCGAGCTGGCCAACGCCCTGAGCGCCGGCTCCGCCGAGCTCAAGAAGAACATGGGCGACGCAAGCAAGGCGACCGACGACATGGGCCAGCGGGCCGAAGACACCCGCGTATTTTGGCGCAACCTTGGGGACGAGGCCGCGTATGCCGGCATGAGCGTGCTCAAGTTCTTCGCCGAGTCCGCGACCTACCGCGACCGTTTCATCGCCATGAATGAGGCCATGAAGACGGCCACGCAGGGCAAGCTCGACGACGCGGCGGCCTCCGACCTTCTGGCCCGGGCCCTGATCCGTCAGGGCGAAGCCCAGGGCATGACCGTGGACCAGATGGTCAAGGACCTGAAGAACGGCAAGGGAGAGCTGGCCGACTTTTACGCGGCGACGCAATCGGCCTTGCGCAGCCCCATCGGCCGCCTGCCCGAAGACGCCGAGCGTGGCCAGCGGCTGCAGGCTCAAGTCTTGGAGGACGCCAAGAAGCTGCTTGAGGCCCGTAAGAAACTTTCCGAGGCAGAGTCCAAGCCCCAGTTCCAGCAGTTCAGCGCGACGACCATGCAGGCCCTCGGCGGCGGCTACGCGAACGCCCGCGCCGGCGGCGGCATGAACCAGCCCATCGGGGCCCTGACCGGGACGACGCCCATGCTTCCGAGCACGACGGCCCCGACCACTCCTGCCGAACAAATCTTCCAAGACATCCGCTCGATGGTCAACAGCATCAACGGAAAGATTGAGACGCCCTCGAGCAACCAGACCCGCTCATCCTTCCGACTCTAATGGCCTACAAAAACAAAGGCAACGCCCTGACGCGGCCCGAGCTCCAGCCCGGGTTCACCATCGAGAACGACGGTTATGGACTGCTGACCAGCCGGCTGACCTACCGCATCGACCAGACGCGCGTCGAGAGCAACGCCCCGAAGAAGGGCGACCCGCACCCAAAGGACTCCCGCCTGACCGCGTGGAAGGTCATGTGGACGCGGGACCAGAACGATTTTGCCACGATCCAAGCGGACTACATCGGCTTTTCAATCGGCGACAGCACGACCCCCATCGTGGCCGGCGTCGGCGTCACGCAGCAGGAGGCCATCGACACGCACATCTCTTTTGAGTCCAGCATCGGCGGCACCCCGGCGGCCCCCATCAATGGGGCGACGTTTGACGGCGTAGGCAAGTTCACAGGCTTCCCGCATAGCGCCGCCTCCAAGACCGCAGGCACCGTCAACCTGCGGGCCTACCTTGCCCCGACCCTTGGCTTTTCCGGCATCGTGTACGTCAAGAGCTTCTCGACTGTGCAGAGCGTCGTGGACCAGATCGGCAGGACGAGCAAGGACGGCACCTTTGCGGGCCTGCAGCTGGTCTATAAGAAAGACTCCGAGTGGGTCATCGGTTCCCCTGGCGGCGCGTCGGGCAACTGGGACCAGCTCTTCCTCGACTCCGTGAACTACGAAGAGTACGGCCTCATCTACAAGATCAACTACACTGTGCGCTACTTCGCGTACGGCTTCAACCCGAAGGTGTACAGCAGGGCGTCGTAAGCCTGGCCGACCATGTTCCCTCAGAAGACCATGATCCAGCCCGGGGTAGGGTACACCTATACGAACGGACCGGGCGGGATGTCCCTGGTCATCGACGAGCAGCCCGGCCCTCCGCCGCAGCCCTTCAAGGTCATGGGCTACAAGGACGGCGGGGACTACAAGGTGAAGGTCATCCCGGGCATGGTGAACGGGGTCATCCCCTACATCAACGGCACGCTGATGACGGACCCGAGCTACACCCCCTTGGTGGCGCCGGCCTCGGCGGGCACCTACGTGGTGGCCATCAAGTGCAACGCCGACCCCGCGCCGGCGAACTTCCCGAAGTCCGACTCCGAGATCGTCATCGAGCCCTACCCCACGACTGATACCGACACCGAGGGCTACATCGCCCTGGCTATCCTTACCCTGACGTCCACGGCCGGCGGCCTTGTTGGGTCCATCAATCAGTCGGTGGCCGGCAGCCTTTGGGCGGAGCGCCACAAGTACACGGAGCCGGACACGGCCTCTTACTTCTTCTACCGCGTATGATTGAGACGACCCGCCCGATGAGCGCGGGCCGCGCGCCGACGGCTGTGGGCTTCGTAAGCATCGTAGCCGATGGCGGCATCTCCCCGACGATTATCACCAACCGCGAGGTGGCCTTCCCGCTTTATCCACAAGAGGCCAAGGGCTACATCGCCGATGGCTATGGCCTCGATCTCTCAATCCCTACAGGGACGGCTGCTTATTTCAATGGGGCTGTTGGCGTTTCGCATTATAGCGATACGCCCAGGACGGTCAATGTTGGGACCGATACTTGGATCTACCTAACACCTGTCTTTCAGATTGATGTCTTGCAAGGGGATGTGGTCCATCGCCCATGGATTGGTGCCAATATCACGCTGACGATGGAAATGAACACAGACGTTTACGAGTTCATTTCACCCGGCCCGGAGGTGCTGATTTCATCGACCCCAACTCCGCAGACCTTCTCCTATGACTTTACTTCGTCCGACGACCCGACCTATGGCGCAGCTGATTATTATCCCCTGAACCAGATGATTAAGCAAGTAAGCGGAACGGAGTACCTTTATTACTCGATGGTGTACACGTCCGGGACTGATTACATCCGCACGGAGACTACCTACCCTGGCACTGGCTTGCCTGATTGGCACGTGACGGCCACGACCCCCCCTTGACCGCCGGGCAAGGGTAGAAGCCCATGGCCCTCATCACCACCAACCGCCTGTTTGTTGACGTTGACCTGAACAGGTCCTACAGTCAGTTCGGTTCCTTCAGCGTCTCGCCGCAGCCCTTCTTCATCCAGGGCGACCAGTGCCCGGTTGAGATTAACCTCGTGCGCCAGACCGGCGTGCAGGGCTCCCCCTTCGTCATCGTGCCTTGGCCCGTCGGCGCGACCTACGCGCTTAAGATCGGGACGACCACGGCGGTGGCCACCTCGACGACCACGGCTACCACCCCCGCCGGCCCGACGGCCGCCACGGCCGTCACCACCCCCTTTACTGGCAGCAACTGGCAGGTCAATCGTGTGGTAATCGAGCCTGACCCGCTGGGTGGCAACTTCACCATCAACAACGGGATCGTGGACACCAGCCCCATCTCGGTCTTCGCGACGGCGGCCAACATCCGCGACGCCATCATCGCAAGTTGGGGCCCTCCTTATTCCACCAGCAACGTGAGCGTCGTGCAGGTTAGCCGCTTTGCGTGGGACATCTCCTTCAACAACGTCGCGATTGGTGGCGTGGCCATTACCTTAACCATGGGAAGCACCGGCTTGGTTTCCTATAGCTCCGTGCTGATGCAGTTGGACATGACCACGGCTGGCGTGACCACCCTGCTCAACGGCGCGGCCTCCGTCGAGGCCACCCTGGAGTTCTCAATCGACGTCTCGGGCGAGGTGCAGACCTTCCTGCTTACCCCCTGCACCGTCATCAACGACCTCTAAGCGATGAGCACCACCGTCACCTTCAAGCGCGGCACGACCTACTCGGGGACCGTGACCTACACCCCGGCGGCCGGCGGCCCCGCGAACCTGCTCACCACCACCGTCACGTCTGACATCATCGACTCGGCTGGGGTGGTCTATCCCTGCACGATCACCATGGCGGTCAACGGCCTGTCCTTCGTGGCCTCCCTGCCCGCCTCGACCACGGCCGAGTTCGCCCTCGGGTCCGCCCGCAGCGACATCAAGTTCGTGTACGGTGGCACGACCTTCTATTCCGACACCTTCCGCCTGACCGTCATCGACCAGGTGACGAACTAAACCATGTCCTCCATCTCCGTTTCCTCGCTGGTCCTGGGCTCCTTGACTGTGGAGGTCGAGGGGAGCGACAGCACCCTGGCCCTCTCTGTCCTCGGCACGGCCCCGGCCAGCCTGACCATCGAGCTCGGCACCCCGGGCCCCACCGGCGTCCTTTACGCGACGGCCCCGCTGACCTACGACGGCACGACCTGGACGGTGGGCATGGATACGTCCTACTTCCTGCGCTCGCCTGCGGTGGCGGCGGAGGATGGCCAGATCCCCGCGTGGGATGCGGCGACCTCCCGGCCTGTTTGGATTGATAACGCGGCCCGCACCCTGTTCCTCGTCGGCGTGAATAAGACCGGGGCGACCATCCCCAAGGGCGCTGTGGTCTATGTAAGCGGCGGCCAAGGGGCCTTCCCCATCATCTCGCTTGCTCAGGCCAACAGCGAAGCGACGAGCGCCCGCACCATCGGCATCACCACTGCGGCCATCGCGAACAATGCCCAGGGCAACGTGGTGGTGGCCGGCCTTGCGACGAAACTCGACACGTCGGCCTATCCCGAAGGGCAGACCCTTTACCTTTCCCCGACGACCCCGGGCGGCTATGTCACCAGCCTCCCGACCCAGCCTTACCACGGCGTGGTCATCGGGTATGTCACCCGGTCCAACAATAGCAACGGGGTGATTGAGGTCCACGTCCAGAACTACCAGGAGCTGCAGGAACTGTCGGACGTCCTGATCACGTCGAAGACGAACGGCGACCTGCTGACCTACAACTCGGCGTCGGGGGTCTGGGTCAACTCGAGCGTGGCGACCCTTGGCCTGTTGACGACCAGCGCCGCGGCGGCGACCTACCAGACCATCGCCGGGATGAGCGCCTACCAGACGGTCGCGGCGATGTCGGCGTACCTGACCACGGCTAGCGCGGCGAGCATCTACCAGACTCAGGCGGCCATGTCGGCCTACCTGACGACCTCGGCGGCCAGCGCCACCTACCAGACCTTGGCCGGCATGTCGGCCTACCTGACCACGGCCTCGGCCAGCGCGACCTACTACCCGCTGACCAACCCCTCGGGCTACATTACCAGCTCGGCCTTGGCCGGCTACGCGACGGAGGCTTGGGTCACTTCCCAGGGCTACCTGACCACGGCGCCCGTGACCTCGGTGGCCGGCAAGACGGGTGCGGTGACGCTGACCACCTCCGACATCTCGGGGCTCGGCACGATGGCCACGCAAACGGCCACCGACTATCTCGCCAAGGCGGACAACCTCGCCGGGCTGGCCAACACCGGGACGGCCCGCACGAACCTCGGCCTCGGGACTGCGGCGGTCGAGCCCGCGACGAAACTCGTTCCGACTGGCGGGACCACCGGGCAGGTGCTCGCGAAGGCCAGCAACACGAACTGGGATTTGGTCTGGTCCACGGCTGGCGGCGGCGGCGGGTCTAGCGCTTGCCAGATTGATAGGTATGGGTCATCCACGACCAGCGGAACTTTTACATGGACTAAGCCATCTGGCGCCAAGTTTGTTGAAGTATTCTTAATCGGCGCAGGTTCTGGAGGTGGATCAGGTTCCCGTCAAAACTTTACATCAAATAGGTTTGGTGGTGGCGGTAGTGGAGGTGGCGGAGTCCTGTATGTTCGAGTTTCAGCGGACCTTTTGGGTGCCACTGAAAGTGTGGTGGTTGGAGCAGGAGGCGCAGGTGGTGCTGCTATTACCGCAAATGGAAACGGAAACCCTGGATCAGTAGGAGGCGCTACTATTTTTTCTATTTACAAAGCACCGGGCGCTCAGCCAGGCACAGGCGGAACAACTACCTCGGGGACGGCTGGCGGAAGCATTACTGGCTTAAACTTAGTGAATGCTGTCAATGGAACCGTCGGCGGTAATGGATCACAAGTAAGTGGCACTACTGCTGGCGGCGTAAATGGGATTAATACGATACCAACTGGCGGCGGAGGTGGCGCTGGTTCAGCTGCAAACATCAACACGAGCCGAGCTGGCGGGTTTGGCGGGCCCATGGTTAGTACAACCGTCAACTCAGGGGTCACAGCCAATACCCTTGGAGGCGCTGGTGGAACAATCGCTGGCGTGCAGGCTGTCGATGGATTTTCGGCAAGCTCGACGCAAATGTTCCATGCAGGTACTGGCGGCGGTGGTGGCTACTACATCGCGGGAACTGCCGGTGGCACCGGGGCAAACGGCGGGTGGCCTGGTGGTGGCGGTGGTGGCGGTGGTGCCGCTGATACCGGGGTCAACTCAGGCGCTGGCGGAAACGGCGCCAACGGTTATGCCATCCTGATCACTCACTTCTAAATAAAATGCCCTACACAGACAACTACGGCAAAGTATGGACTCGATCCGAGGATCGTCGGAGTATTACTTGTGAAGATGGACGGATGGCATACGCGAATGAAGCCATGACTGATGAAGCCATGGTTAACGCGGTGTACTCTCTTGAAGTCCCTACCAAGACCGACGCCGAGCGCATCTCCGAACTCGAGGCCCAAGTGGCCGCCCTCCTTTCCAAACTCTCCTGACATGATTGCCCTACTCCTATCCGCTGCCTTCTCCTTCATCGCCGGCGCCGTCGGCGGGGCCCTGCTTTACCGCAACAACGTGGCCCGCCTTCAGAAAACCGAGTCCGAAGGCAAGAAGCTCCTCGACGCCCTCAAGGGGAAGTGACCGTTTTACGATGCATCGTATTTTGGTCATGACCCTGCTGGCCCTCGTGGCCTGCACTCCTGCCCAGGATACGCTCGGCACCGGGACGCCTTCCTCAGACCCTGCGGACCTCGCCAAACTCGGGACGCAGATCGACAAGTCCGACCAGCGCATCGCCGCCGCCGTGACCGTGGCCCGCGAGAACGCCGACAAGCCCGAGGTCGTCAAGGCCGAGATTGGCGTGGCGCTGGCCTACCTTCCCAAGCCCGACGCGCAGTCGCTCGACTACGTGCGCAACCGCGTGACCCGCGCTAACCCCGAGGAATACAAGCGGGCGGAAGACGCTGGCCGCAAACTGCTGGCGGTCATTGACGCCAACTTCGCCAAGGCCGAGCAGGACGCCCAGAAGAACAAGGCCGCCCTCGACAACGCCAACAAGCAGATCGTGGCCCTCAAGGCCGAGGTCGAGGAAGTCCGTACGGAGGGCATCCGCAACGCCTTCGCCGTGGGGGCTGGGGTCTGCTTCCTCGCGGCCCTTGCCATGGCCCTCCTTGGGCAATACCTCCGGGCGGGTGCGGCCTTCGTCGTCGGCGGGGCCATCGGCGCCCTGCCCTTCGTCTTCAACTCGCCGTACTTCCTGCCCGCCGTCGCGGCTGGGGTGTTCCTGCTGGGGGCCTTGGGCCTTTGGCTGCGCCTCCGCAAACCCACCTGCCCCGATGCCGCGCAAGAAAGCAAAGAAGGTTAAGGTCATCTGGCGGCCGCTCGGCAAGGAGCGTGCGTGGGGTCAGGCCACGACGGACGCCGCCCGCCCGGTCATCGAGGTGGACCCCCGCCTCTCGCCCCGCCGCGAGCTGGAAGTGCTGGCCCACGAAGCCCTGCACATCGCCTTCCCCGACATGAGCGAGAAGGAAGTGGACCGCGCCGGCAAGGTAGTGTCGGCCGTGCTTTGGCAGGAGAACTACCGCCGCGTGCTGCAGGGCAAGCACACCACCCCAGTACGCATCTCGTGAGCCAGCCCCCTTTCAATCCCGACGACGTGCCGCCCGAACTCAAGGACGGCGTGGTGGCCTCCATCCTGGGCGGCTTGGCCATGACGGCCCGGCTGCTCCTTTCGACTGAGCCCGTCTCCTTCGGCTGGGTCGTGCGCCGGGTGCTGGCCGCCGCGATCACCGCCGCGCTCGTCGGGTACGCAGTGCAGGACCACATCCAGAGCACCGGCCTACGCATGGCCGCAGTGGGCGCCGCCGGGTACGCCGCCCCCGAATGTCTGGACTACCTCATCAAGATTATCAAGGCTCGCGGCGAAGCCGAGGTCGCCAAGGTCACGAAAGGAGCGAAACGTGCCACCCCAAAAGGAAAGTCCAAGCGGGGATAAGAACCTGCTGTACGCCGTGGGGCTGCTGGTGCTCGCGGCCTTTGTCGCGGCGGCCTCTTCCGCCTTCATCTGCGACTTCGTGCTGCGCAGCTTTCAGGACACGAACGCCATGGTCATGCTGATCACGGACGCCGGCACGAAGAGCGACGACAAGAACCTGGAGCGCAACCTGACGTCGGCCACGCTGGCCCTCAAGTCCTGCCGCGACCTAGGGTGGGCGCTGTCGGTGGGGTGCTTTGGGGTGGGGGTAGCGGTCTTCCTACGTCTTCGCCGTCAAAACGCCTCCTAGGGCAATCTAGACCCCTTGGCGGGGGTATCTAGGGGGCGGGTTGGAGTTTCCAAACGACCCCCTGCAAAGACCCCTTTGGAAACTTTCCAATCTTTTTGCCTTGCAACCTTGGCAAAGGTGTTGCCTACTCATCCCCGTTCCAACCAACACACCCATGAAGCTCATCCTCGCCCTACTCGCTGGCCTCGCGCTGGCCGCCTACATCCTCCTGCTGGCCGACGGCCCCAGCCTGCTCGAAATCATCGACAACCCGAAGTTCTAATCTCCCACCACCCAACACCATGTTCTCATCCAACCCGGTCAAGTTCATCGAAGTCGAACGCATCATCAACATCTACGACGACGTGCCCAAGAAAAAGCGTATCATCCTTAACGTCGATTGCATCGAAAGCATCTCGGAAAGAAACACGGAGGGCACTGTTTGCGACGTGCGCCTTAAGGACGGCAAAGACATGCAACTTGTCTGCGATTACGCCATCCTCAAGCGCTTCCTCACCCCGCTGCCGTTTGCCGGCTAATCCCAACAGCACCATGCCCGACGCCAACGCCCACGCCCCCGACATGCGACCCAACATCCGCAAGGCCCACCGCGACGACCCCGTGCGCAACGCCCTGGCCAACTTCTGCGAGAACCTCGACGGCGCCCAGTGGCTGCTCGCCGGCGGCTCCAAGGGGTCGGCCAAGGACTGCGTGAACAACGCCGTCAGCGACCTCACCGCCGTGCTCTCCG
>JACCDU010585913.1_pt1 | contig 10662 bp, 7 predicted proteins | sample 7446081 | NCBI WGS metagenome assembly JACCDU01 (sample SAMN15323447, study PRJNA562643) | freshwater metagenome | isolation source: river surface water | place: USA:Blue River Watershed | collected 2017-08-17
AAGACAACAACGAAAAATGTCGTCGGGGATTGCAAACATTTCACTTGTGGATTTTATTTCACCGGAAGAAACGGATTACTTGGGGGGATTTGCAGTTACCGCAGGCATCGGACTCGATGAAATAATCGAGAAATACGAGCAAAATCATGACGATTACAACAGTATTTTGGCAAAATCAATGGCAGATCGGCTCGCTGAAAGCTTGGCAGAATTTACACATCTAGAAGTACGAAAAAACTATTGGGGTTATGCCAACAATGAGAACCTTTCAACAAAAGAACTAATTCTGGAAAATTACCAAGGCATTCGTCCTGCACCTGGTTATCCTGCCTGTCCCGACCATACCGAAAAAGTTACACTATTTAATATTCTTGAATCAGAATTAGAAACCAAAATTTCACTCACAGAAAGCATGGCAATGTATCCAGTTTCTAGCGTTAGTGGCTATTATTTTGCCAATGCAAACTCCAAATATTTTGGTGTGGGAAAAATCGGTAAAGACCAAATTGAGGATTACGCAAAGCGCAAAAACATGTCTATTGCAGAGGCCGAAAAATGGCTGTCTCCATATCTAGGTTACTAGAATGGATTGGAATACTTCGGATTAATGATAAACGTGTTGTCTGTCATTGTTCTTAAATAAGCCAGCAAATCATCTTTTTGAGCCTGACTTAAGTTAAGCTGTTTTCCGCCATGAATGCTCATTTGAGGATGAATGGTTGGTGAATTATAATTTACATTATCACTATAGTGGTCAATGACTTCTTCGAGTGTTTTAAATCGTCCATCGTGCATATAAGGCCCAGTGAGTGCCACATTTATTAGTGAAGGAGTTTTAAATGTGCCTTTGTCTTGGCCTAAATTTGTTATTCCCCCATAGCCTAAATCGTCAAATGTTACATCCAATCCATTATTCGAGATACCACCCATAATGATATTATTTTGTTGAGCCAATTCGCCACCATGGCAATGAAAACAATCAGCTCCTTTGGTCTTGCCATTAGCGTCAAAGTCAACCAGTCCATTGAAAATAAATGCTCCACGAAGTTCTGACGGACTCAAAATGGAAATGTTATCACCTGGGAAGAATTGATTAAATCGAGAATCTTTACTCACTATGGATAGTAAAAATTGTTCCATGGCTAAAGACATATCAAAAACATTTGGCTCTGAGTTAAAGGCTTTTTTAAAGTAGTCTTTATACCTCTTTATTTTTGATAATCTCTCTTTTAATAATGGCAAGGTCATGGCCATTTCATTGTGTGCCTGAATAGGTTCAAACACCAACTCTCTCAAACTGTTGACACGGGCATCCCAGAAAAATTTCTTATTGTAAGCCAAATTAAACAGTGAAGACGCATTTCTTCCGGTTTTTAATCCAAAAACTCCTGTACTCAATGCAACTGGATCTGCAAAAGCATATTCTTGTTTATGGCAAGAAGCGCAACTTATTGAAGAATCAATGGATAATACCGGATCATAAAACAACATTCTCCCTAAATACACCCCTTCTTCAGTAAAGGGATTGTCCTTGGGTAAGGATGGCACTCCAAATTCCTTTGGAAATATTGTGGTAGGATCAATTTTAGTAGGTGTATAAACACCGTCTGTTTTAATTGCACTGTCCTCTTCCCTACATGAAGAAGCAAAAACCTGAGCGAAAAGTACTATCCCAATCCAAAAACGCCCAACTATTTTATTCATAACTAACCCTATTTTACTTGTGATAACACAAATACGCTAGACATATTCTCCACAAATTTATCCATAAGCAATACATCTTCTTCGCTTCCTTCGGAATGGCTGCCTGACTTCACTTTTAACAATATTGAATTCTTAGCATCAAAATACTTGTCCGCGTTCATGATTATATTGGCAGTTTTTGTTTTGCCTTCTTCTATTGAAAAATTCAAATTCAATTCGTAATCCCGAACAAATCGCATAGTAGCAGTATGAAAACTGTAACCCGAAGTGCTGGAACTTGAAGATGATTTAAAATTACCCTCTAAAACATGAAAAATATAGCCACCAGACCAGCCCCAATGCAATCCTGTTAAATTGGGGTTCAACGGATGCTCGGCACTCCAAATATTTGGGTCACCATGATTTACAGCTGAATCCAATCCTATCGTATATTTTATGGATTTATAGTTGCCAGCGGGGATACCTGTATACTTAAACTTCGTCCGATTAGAACGAACGCTAATCCATTGATATCCGTCACCAAGCTTAACTTCCTCACCGTTCTCTTTAACCAAGGCAAAATTGGAAATTAAAAAAGACCAATTTGATATATTGATAAACTCGCCTCCATTTTTTGGTGTCAAATCCGACACTCCCAATGGCAACAAGGGTTCATTGTTCAATAGTGCGTCAAAACTAACTTCTATTCCTGTAACTTTCGTCTCAGTAACAACCGTTGGTTTCTCTTTTTCGCAACCAGAAATTAATGCAACACCTAAAAAGGCAGTAACCAGTAAATATGTAAATTTCATCTTCATTTTAACCACTTGTTCGAATATACGGAATCTTTTGTATATACTTTAATGAAATAATAACCAGTTGAAAGGTGATTGGTTTTAATTTTTACACTCCTTTCGTTTTCAAATGACATTTCACTAATAAATGCTCCTGTAGAGTTATATATTTCCACCTTTAAAATATTAGGATTCTGAGAGGAAACACTCAGTATATCAGTGGCTGGAATTGGAAAAATCAGAATTTCTTCTTGTTGTATTTTACTCAAATTAAAACCACCCACTGACGCCCTAGCTAACAATGTCACATTTGGGTCAAAAATGGCCGTATCAATGCTAAATGGGACATCTACAGTATAGCTCTCTGATAAGCCAAGTGGATTGAATTCCAACAAAATTGATTCTGAATTATTCTTAAAAAGAATTGGAATTTTTACATTCCAAAACGGTACTGAAGAATTTGATGGTGTTTGATCAATTTTAATTTCTACCGTTTTACCCACTTGTTTCCAATTTATTTTTAAATACGGAAAGCCCTCTCCATAATACCATTGTTTAAAGAATAATGCTAAATCTTTGCCAGATACTGCTTCCATAATTTTCTGAAACTGTGCTGTAGTGCTAAATCCATAAGCCAAGTTGCTTTTTAAGTACTCTCTACATCCCTCAAAAAACAAAGAATCACCCAAATGAACCCGCAACATATGTAACAACCATGCTCCCTTTCGGTAGGTTAATCGACCATTAAACAAAATATTTACCGTATTTGTGTCCTTTGGAAAAACAGATCCATCTGGATCACTGGTTATATCTCCCCGCATGCCTCTCAATTTATCCTTAAAGACATCCTTTGACTCAATATACTCGAAACACACTGCTGTTAAATAGGTTGCAAAGCCTTCATTTAACCACAAATCATTCCATGAACCACAGGTAATCATGTCTCCAAACCATTGATGAGCCAATTCATGTGCAATTAAATCAAATGAAAAATTAACCATGAAGCTCATTGTTTGGTGTTCCATCCCACCGCCGGATGTAAACTGGGCATGGCCATATTTTTCATCCATAAACGGATAGGGTGTGAATAAACTATCGAACAGTCTTAACATCGGCAAGACCCGTTTTGCTTCAAGCCTAGATTTGGCTTCAAACTGTGGAAATACATAATTCACTACGGGCAATGAATCCTTTTTGCCGGCAAAATGAGCGTAATCGGTGAACTCTACATAATTTGAAACTGCTATTGCAACCAAATAAGTGGCAATGGGATACCGGTGTCTCCAATGAAAAATATGATAATTTGTGTCCGAACTAGGTATTACACTCATCAATTTTCCATTGCTTCCTGCTTTTAAATCTTTGGCAGTTTCAATATACAAGTCCATTGAATCAATCTTATCACTTAATGTTTGCTTACACGGCCACCAAAATGGAGCCCCGTAAGGTTGGCTTAACGTTTGAAGAATAGGGCCTGAACTGTGGTTATCATACACATAAGCTCCGTAACCACTTCCAGCAGATATTGGATTACCTGAAAAGAAAACTTCAAAAGAGTCATTTTGGTTTTTTAGCCATTTTGAGGGATGATAAATGTACACTTTGTCCAACTTCCGAGTAAATAGGGCCAATTTACCACGGTATTTAATACTGTCAATTCCCATGCCATCTACAAAGTCTATGGCGATAGAATCCAAATCTTCTGAAATTAATACTTTGAACAATACGCTCCCGTTAAGATTGGCATTCACTTTCGGATTTAGCTTCCAATAACACCTATTATAATGAACGGAATAGCCATGAAAAGCGGTATCCAATGCCCTTTTCTGAATTTTCTTTTTTTTCTGAAAACTACTTTTCTCCAATTCAATAATTTCATCTGAGATTTGACCACTTAGAGTAGTGGTAAACATATTTAAAACCAAGAATACAAAAAGGTACCTCATAAAAAAACAAATTTCGCTTTTTATTTTGACAGCGTTACTATTCAATTTGTTTCACCGACTTTTGCAGAGTGAAATATAGGTGGTTACCAATTCTTTTAATTGTATTGTTGGGATGTATTTGGGGTAGTTCATTTATGCTCATAAAAATAGGATTAATGGTCTTTAGCCCTATTCAGGTTGCGGGCATCAGATTAACGGTTGCGGGAATTATTCTATTGCCATGGGTCATTAAATATTCCATTTATTTGCCCTACGTATCCCCCAAAAAACAGACACAAAATTTACACACTAAAGACTACTTATGGTTACTTGCCAGTGGAGTTTTGGGCAATGCAATCCCCGCCTATTTTTTTGCAACCGCCGGCCGTTTAATTCCTTCCGGTTTAAGTGGAGTATTAAATGCGTTTACACCCATGTTTACTTTGCTTTTGGGGATTTGGCTATTTAAAGACAAAATGACCAAACAAGGCGCCTTCGGTGTTATTTTAGGACTAATTGGAGCTGGATTTTTGTTTATTCCTAGCATTTTAAATACCCAACAATCCATACATCCTCTCGGTGCACTCATGCCTCTACTATCGGCTGTCTTGTATGGTTTGAATATCAACATCATTAAAAACAAATTTGCCCATTTACCCGGGATGGTTAAAACAGCCTATCCCTTCTTCTATGTAGGGATATTCTATGGTATTGTTTTACTAAATTCCGACTTAAAACATAGCTGGGAAATGTTTCCTGGAAAATTCGAATTCTATAATCACGGCCATCCAATTAGTGCAAATACGGCATTTGTGTATTTATTTACATTGGGTTTTGTAGGCAGTGCCCTCAGTATGATCATCTTTAATTACGTAATTAAATTTACTTCGGCGGTGGTAGCCTCTACCAACACCTTTATTATTCCTATAACCGCCGTAGTACTTGGTTTCTTTGACTCCGAAACACTTTATTGGAATACACTAGTTGGGATGTTTTTTCTATTGACCGCTGTTTACCTGATTATTAAAAAAAGATAATTCTTACCTTCGTTATAAATTCAATATGCATAATTTTATCAATCTATTGGGCATCACACCCGAAATTCCAAGTGCTTCATCGGGTCTGTTAAACTATAATAATTCTAGTTCTTCTATCGAATTCATTGATAATAGTCCCGTAGATGGAGCTTTTATTACGAAATTTAAAGAATGTGATAACTCCATTTTTGATGCAGTACTTAAACAAGCAAAAACTGCATCTCAACATTGGCGAACCATTCCTGCTCCAAAAAGAGGTGAAATTGTGCGGCAAATGGGCGAAGAATTGCGAAAATTCAAACAACCCCTTGGAGAGCTTGTTAGTTATGAAATGGGTAAAAGCCTTCAAGAAGGTCTAGGTGAAGTTCAAGAAATGATTGATATCTGTGATTTTTCGGTGGGACTAAGTCGCCAATTGCATGGATTAACCATGCACAGTGAAAGAGAAAATCACCGTATGTACGAACAATGGCACCCCTTAGGAGTTGTTGGCATTATTTCCGCATTCAATTTTCCTGTTGCCGTTTGGAGCTGGAACGCCATGATTGCTTTAATTTGTGGAAATGCTTGTATTTGGAAACCCTCAGAAAAAACACCGGCTACAGCCCACGCTATTTCAAATATTATGAGGGATGTTCTGCAAAGAAATAACCTTCCTGAAGGATTATTGTGTACCATTCAAGGTGGCGCCAAAGTGGGAGAATGGTTGTGTGAATCAACAGATGTTAGCCTAATTAGTGCTACCGGCAGCACAAGAATGGGTAAAAAAGTAGCCGAAACTGTCTCTAAAAGGCTCGGAAAAACCATCCTAGAATTAGGAGGTAACAATGCCATAATAATCAGCCAACATGCCAATTTAAAATTAGCTCTACGTGCTGTTCTTTTTGGTGCCATTGGAACCGCAGGCCAAAGATGTACGTCTACCCGTCGAGTAATAATACACGAAAGCATATACAATGAATTTAAAGATATTCTAGTGAATGCATATGCCCAAATAAAAGTGGGAAACCCATTAAACTCGGAAAATCATGTTGGGCCGTTAATTGATGAACTTGCAGTGAATGCTTATTCAAAGGCCATCCAATCTGCCTTAAACGAAGGCGGAAATTTGTTGTTTGGCAATGAAATATTAAATGGCAAATATTTTAAATCCAATTGTTATGTAAAACCTACCATCATTGAGGCAGAGCCAAATTTCAATATCGTTAAAGAGGAAACATTTGCACCCATATTATATCTCTTAAAGTACGAAGGCGATATTTCCAATGCCATTCATATACAAAACGACGTAAAACAAGGATTATCAAGCGCAATATTTACCGATAATCTGCAAGAGGCCGAACAATTTTTATCAAACATTGGTTCAGATTGCGGTATTGCCAATGTAAATATTGGGACGTCTGGTGCAGAAATTGGTGGTGCTTTTGGTGGTGAAAAAGAAACCGGTGGTGGCAGAGAAAGCGGTTCCGATGCGTGGAAAGCATATATGCGTAGACAAACCAATACCATTAACTATGGCAAGGATTTGCCCTTAGCCCAAGGCATCGAATTCAACTTCTAGAACTGCTGACCAATAAAGAAGTGCAACTGTGTAGGTTGTCCGCTTTTGGGGACGTCTTTGTAATCAAATCCCCAGGCATAATCCAACCCTATCAATCCAAACATCGGCATAAACAAGCGAACACCAACGCCGGCTGCGCGTTTAAGCTGAAACGGATTGTATTTGCTAATATCCGACCAAGCATCGCCAGCCTCTAAAAATGCCAATCCATAAACGGTCGCAGTTTGTCCTGTAGTAATTGCTTGTCTCAATTCCAATGTGAATTTATTGAATATCGGAGCACCCGCAGAGCTTGCCATCGCCGTTTGTGATATGGTATAATTATCATACCCCCGTTGTGAAATAATTTCCGTTGCCGCAATGTTAAATCCAAATATACCTGCTCCACCAACTTGGAAACGCTCAAAAAATGTAGGTCCAATTTCTGGGTTGTAATAGCCTAAATACCCCAAACGCGCTTTTGCCATCAATACCAATTTTTTATACACAGGTGTATACCATTCTGCATCTACTTTGAATTTATAAAACTCCGCCCATTTGTATTTGTCATTCAAAGAAAGTTTAGAATAATCCTTGTTGTTCATTAAGCTCAACGGAGGTGTACCTTGCAATGAAATGGTAAATTTACTGCCAGACATCGGGTAAATCATGTCGCTAACGGATGTACGAGCCAAAACAACTTGAACCGATGGATTGTACGAAATGCCCTGAAAACCAGTAGGAAATCCATAAAATCCACCATCCATATTCTGCATGCGGTACTGCTGAAAACTAAAAGTATATTGAATACTAAAAAAGTCATCCGGCCATTTCAGTCTTTTTCCAATACTGATATTCATACCCGTATTGAAAAATACCTGTCTCAACGGATCTTCTTTTTGTCTAAAGTCAAAACTATTTACGGTATGGAACAATGAAACCGACAAGGATGTTGGTTTATATCCACCAAGCCAAGGTTCCGTAAATGAGAAGTTGTATCCCTGATAATTCGTGCCATTGCTTTGAGCTCTTACAGACAATTTTTGCCCATCGCCCGTAGGAACTGGATTCCATAATTTGGGGTAAAACAATTTGCGGGCACTAAAGTTATTCAATGAAACACCCGCTGTTCCAATCAACGTTGGTGTGGTTGAAAACCCATTTCCACCCCAGCCGCCACTCAACTCAATTTGGTCCGATGGCTTTTCAACCAATTTGTATTCTATGTCTACCGTACCATCACTCTGATTGGGTTTGGGGTTAACACCCATTTGTTCTGGGTCAAAAAGACCAATCGCAGCAAGATCTCTCATGGTGCGCTGAATGTCGCTCCGCGAAAATGTGTTGCCTGGTTTTGTTCTTAGCTCCCTCAATATTACTCTATCTGATGTTTTGGTATTTCCAGTCCATGTAACACGACCAATAACGGCCTGTGGACCTTCCATTATCCGGATTTCTAGGTCTATGCTATCATTATACACACCAACCTCTACCGGTGTCATGTTAAAGAACAAATATCCTGCATCCATATACAGCGTTTGTATATCAAATCCTCCAGGATTAGAAAACAGTCGTTCATCCAACAAAGTTTGATTGAAGATATCGCCTTTTTTAATGCCAAGAAGTGTGTCCAACAAGGTAGTAGTGTATTTCGTATTTCCTTTCCAAGCAATGGATTTGTAACGGTATAAATTGCCTTCTACCAAATTCACATGAACAATGATTCTATTGTCGCCCCTCATGGATACACTATCAGAAAGAATCCGTGCATCCCTATATCCCATACTTTGATACTTCTTAATAATATTGATTTTCTCTTCTTCAAATTTTAATTCAGAAAATTTCGAACTCGCGAAAACATTCCATTTTCTATATCTACGCTTAATTCCCTTGATGGAAGCCCGAAGCACTTTGTCTTCTACTTTTTCATTTCCATTAAAAACGAAATCATACACTTTTACCTTTGGCCCTTTTTCAATCACAAAATCAAAATTCTTATAGCCTCTCATCGGTTGGCCTTTGGCATCTTTGGCTTCTGGTCGTTTAACTGATACCTGTACATTGTAGTATCCCTTATCCTGAAAATACGTTTCTATTTTCTGAATGGTTCTATTCACTAGGTTTGGAGTGATATACATTCCTTTTTTCAATCCACACTCCTCCTTCAGTGATTTAGCTTGAGAATTTGATACGTTTAAAAACCGATGTCCGTTCAAACGCGATTGCTCTTTAACTAAAAACTGTACAATGATTTCATTCTCCTTTCCCGTAGGCATGAAAAATACTTGTACATCTGAAAAGTATTCTTTCGACCAAATATTTTCAAGTGCCTTGGGGATTTCGTTTCCCGGAACTTTTATTTCTTGTCCGATAGACAATCCAGAATACAAAACCAATAAGGCCTTTTGAACGGGATTTCCATCCACTTCTTTTATGTCGATATTTTTAATTTTATAAACCGCTGGTTCAATGAAATTATATTCTATTAAGGGCGCATTTTTATATGTACTATCCTGACTAAATGCAGTTTGAGTATAAAAACAAACTACGAAAATTATATACTTTAAAGATTTTATCAATTTCATGTTAATTGTTCTGTGGTTTTGCCGAACCGTCTTTCTCTACTCTGATAATCTAATACTGCTTTTAAAAAATCTTCTTTTGTAAAATCAGGCCACAATACGTCGGTAAAATGTATTTCAGAATACGCTATTTCCCACAACAAGAAATTACTTATTCTCATTTCACCGCTGGTGCGTATCAATAAATCCGGGTTCGGAAAATCCGATGTATTCAACGCCTGAGATATTGTGTCCTCCGTTATATTTTCCAAACTTAAGCCATGGTTATTTACCTGATCAACAATTTTTTTGGTAGCTTCTATCAAATCCCATCTTCCACTGTAACTTAAAGCCAATATCAAGGTAGTACCTGTATTGTTTTTAGTAATTTCAACCGTATGATTTAATTGTTTTATGCATTTATTGGGAAGTTGAGCAATATTTCCCAAGGTTTTTAAACGAATTCCATTTTTCATTAATGCGGGAATTTCCTTTTCAACAGTATCCACCAAAAGTTGCATCAGCGCATTTACTTCGGTTTTTGGTCTGTTCCAATTCTCAGTCGAAAAAGCATAAAGAGTTACAAATTCAATGCCAACTTCAGAAGCAAACTCCAATGCCGTCCTTACCGAATTTACCCCTTGTTTGTGTCCGAACATTCTCAAATAACCCTGTTTTTTGGCCCAACGACCATTCCCATCCATAATTATTGCTACATGTCTCGGAACACGATTTTGAATAATCTGGGGATATAATTCTAAATTTGCCAAAGTCTAAATTATCTGCAAATAAACGGTGTAAAACGGTAGGATAGATTAATTCCATAGAAATAATACCAGTCCTTTAAATGGGTATCGCCTCTAAATGTACCCGATTTCAACTTCGCTTGTCCATTTAACGTTTGGGCTTGACTGTATTGTGCAGACCCCAAACCTTGTTTGTCTGAAATGGCCTTGAAATCTGGATAAACGTCATTCACATCATCTAAATAATCAATATACGTCTTTCTCCAAATTGCTTCAACGCCAAAAATCCAAGCTCCTTTGTGCCTTTTAGGCGCGCTTCTAAATTTGTATCCTAAACCAATGGGAACGGCCAATTGAATCTGATTGTAACTAGCAG
>JACCDU010764244.1_pt1 | contig 10660 bp, 9 predicted proteins | sample 7446081 | NCBI WGS metagenome assembly JACCDU01 (sample SAMN15323447, study PRJNA562643) | freshwater metagenome | isolation source: river surface water | place: USA:Blue River Watershed | collected 2017-08-17
ATCGCGCGGCCCTTCAGCCTGGCGCAGCCTGATCTGCCGCTGGTGGGCGCCCTGCGCGCCGCGCCGCCGGGCGCCGTGGCGGTGTACGTCAGCGAGGCGATGGTCGAGCTGTATGGCGCCCGGCCCGGTGGGGCCTTGCCGCTGCCCTTGCAAGCCGGCCAGCCGCCCGTGCAGGCCTTTGTGGCCGGCGTCTGGCGCGACTACGCCCGCCAGAGCGGCGCCCTGGTCATGGACCTGGCCGATTACCAGCGGCTCACCGGGGACACGCGCCTGACCGACCTGGGCGTGTGGTTCACCCCGCCCGTGCGCGATGCAGTGGTCAGCGGCGCCGAGCAGGCCATGCGCCGCTGGCCGGATGCGCCAGGCGGTGCCAGCCCGGCGCGCCCGGCCGAGGCGGTGGCCTCCTCGGCCCCTTCGACATCGGGCCTGCAGTTCGCCCGCCCCCGCGAGATCCGCATCCAGACCTTGCGCATCTTCGACCGCAGCTTCGCCGTCACGATCTGGCTGCAGGCCGTGGCCATCGGCATCGGCCTGTTCGGCACGGCGGCCAGCTTCTCGGCCCAGATCCTGGCCCGGCGCAAGGAGTTTGGCCTGCTGGCCCACCTGGGCTTCACCCGGCGCGAGATCCTTCGCAGCGTGGCGGCCGAAGGCGCGGTCCTGAGCGCGGTGGGTGCGGTGGTGGGCCTGGGGCTGGGCCTGTTGATCAGCCTGGTGCTGGTGAAGGTGGTCAACCCGCAGAGCTTTCACTGGACCATGGACATGAGCCTGCCTGCGGGGCGCCTGCTGGCTTTGTGTGCGGCCGTGGTGGCTGCGGGCACGCTGACCGCGTGGCTGGCGGGCCGGGTGGCGGTGAGCATGGACGCCGTGCGGGCGGTGAAGGACGAGACATGAAGGCGGCAGGTTCACGGCGGTGGTGGCTGGCGCAGGTCGGCCTGGGTGTGGCGGGTCAGGCCTGGGGCCTGGGGCTGCCTGTGGTCGACCCTGGCCGCCGGCTGGCCTTCCCGCGCGATTTCGGGGCCCACCCCGAAGCCCGCACCGAGTGGTGGTACCTCACCGGCTTCCTGCGCAGCGCCAACGCGGCGGGCCAGGCGGACGCGCCCGATTGGGGCTTTCAGCTCACCTTCTTTCGCTCGCGCACCGGCCTGGGCCAAGGCAGCCGCAGTGCCTTTGCGCCGCGCCAGCTCATCCTGTCGCATGCCGCGCTCACCGATGTGCGCCAGCAGCGCCTGTGGCACAGCCAGCAGGTGGCGCGCGCAGGCTTCGGTGTGGCCCAGGCGGCCGAGGCCGACACCGCTGTGCGCCTGCGCGAGGGCTGGCTGCGGCGCCGTGATGACGCTGCTGCCTCTGCTTCCGTCTCTGCTTCAGGCCCGGCGCCCAGCGTGTACGAAGGCGGTGTGCGCGCGCCGGATTTCGCGCTGAGCCTGAGCGCCCGCAGCACCCAGCCGCTGATGCTGCAAGGCCACCAGGGCCACTCGCGCAAGGGCCCTGCGCCGGCCCAGGCCAGCCACTATTACTCGCAGCCCCAGCTGGCGGTCACCGCCGATGTGCGCACCCCGTCCGGGCGCTTCGACCGGCTGGTCGGCCGCGCCTGGATGGACCACGAGTGGAGCGAGTCGGTGCTGGACCGCCAGGCCGTGGGCTGGGACTGGATCGGCATGAACCTGGACGACGGCAGCGCGCTCATGGCCTTCCGGATCCGCGACCGCGCGGGTCGGGCTTTGTGGGCGGGCGGGGGCTGGCGGCCGGCAGGGGGCGCCATGCAGCCCTTGTCGCCCGACCAGGTCAGCTGGGCCCCGCTGGACCACTGGACCAGCCCGCACACCGGTGCGCGCTACCCGATCCACTGGCGGGTGCAGGTGGCGGGCCGCAGCCACACCGTGGTGGCCCTGGTGCCCGATCAGGAGCTGGACGCCCGCGCCAGCACCGGCACCGCCTACTGGGAAGGCCTGAGCGCCCTGAACGATGCGCAGGGCCGGCGCGTGGGCTGGGGCTACCTGGAGATGACGGGCTACGCCGGCAGCCTGCGCCTGTGAGCGGGCGGGCCTCCGGGCGTGTTCACGAACGCCCGGGCAGGTAGGGGCCGGTGCGGATGGGCAGCCCCATGGCCGTCAGCCGCGCATGGGCGCGTGCAATGCAGGCCTGCTTGTCGGGGTTGGGCATGGCCATCCAGCCCTTGATGTCGTCCAGCGTGCGGCCGCAGCCGACACACACGTCATCGTCGTTGAGCGTGCACAGGCGCACGCAGGGGCTGGTCACAGGAGGGGTGGGCGTGTCGGCGGACATGCCGCCATTGTGCGGTCCCGGCGCGCCAGATCAGTGTGACGGTGTGCCCAGCAAGGTGGCCAGCGGCGGCAGGCCGGCGGCCATCTGCATCAGCGATTCGATGCGCGCGGCACCCAGCTTGGCGCGGATGTTGGCCACCTGGGTGCGCACGGTGGACAGCGCCACCCCGAAAGACTCGGCCATGTCGGCCGGACGCTGGCCGTCGACCAAGGCCAGCAGCACGCGTCGCTCGGCGTGGGTCAGCGCATGCTGGGCGCAGAACATCTCGAAGGCCACGGTGCTGTAAGCCCGGTCGCGGCCCAGCAGCACCAGCACCTGCCCCGAGGCGCCCAGCGGCGTGCAGGCCAGATACTGCCGCTGTTCGCCCTCGCCCATGGGCACCAGGCTGCGGCGGCCCTGCGCGGCTTGCAACAGGGCCTGGGCCAGGGCGTGGGGATCGCCGCGCAGGCTGAGCCCATCCTGCTGCAGGCTCAGGTGGGGGTGGCTGCTCAGGGCATGGCGGGCGCATCGGTTGTAGGCCAGCAGCCGCCCATTGGGGGCGCAGATGAGCACGCCGTGGTCGAGCTCGTCCAGCACCGCGCCCAGCAGCCCATGCAGCGCGCTGCAGGGCAAGGGGTGGAGGTTGGCGTGCGGCGCGCCCGCTGCCCCGAAGGGCGCCGTCAGCCGCCCTTCCATGGCCTGAAGGGGCCCCATTTCAGGGCGCAGCCCCCACTCGCGTTCCCGGAATCCCATGTCATGCCCCGCTCGATTTGCTTCGTTAAAGTTTGTCAAGCAAGGCCGGGTGCTGTCCTCATCCAAATGGATGAGGCCTCTCCCTCGTCAGGGGGGGATTCCTTGGTTTTTCGGCTGTAAAGCGGACACCGCCTCCCCCCTCAAGTGAGGGCCTTCCACCTTCACCGGGGGGTGGCAGCCGGCCAGCACCTCGGCGCAGCGGGGGGGCAGCGAGGGGCCACCCAGGGCCGCACCGATGTCGGGCGTGGTGGCGCCATAGACCACGCGGCGGATGCCGGCCCAGAACATCGCGCCGGCGCACATGGCGCAGGGCTCGCCGCTGGCATACACCGTGGCGCCCACCGTGGCCGCGTCGCCCAGGGCCCGGCGCGCCTCGCGGATCAGCACCACCTCGGCGTGGCCGGTGCAATCGGCGGCGGTGACCTGGTTGTTCTTCGCCAGCCACAGCATCTTCCCGTCCTTCACCAGGACGGCGCCGAAGGGCATGTTGCCGTCGCGGGCGGCCTCGCGGGCCGCGTCAAAGCTGGCGCGCAGGTAGATCGCGTCGTCGTCGGTGCAGGGGGTGTCGTCCAGGGGCATGGTCGGGTCCTCGGGTCTTCAGATCTCGTCGATGGCCGTGCGGCGGGCGCTGGCGTCATCGCCTTCGATGGCGAAGCGGTCGCGCGTGCGCACGTAAAAGCTGGCGCCAAAGCGCGCCACCGGGAAGTAATCCTGCAGGCGCACGCGCCAGGTGGCCGTGTCGACCAGGCCCTCGCGCACCCGCAGCCACTGCACGCGGCCAAAGAACACATGGCGGCTCTCGTTGTGCAGGTGCTCGTGCAGCACGCATTCAAAGGCCACGGGCGCGCCCACGATGCCCGGCACCTGCAGCGTGTGCGAAGGCTGGGCCTGCAGGCCCACGATGTCCAGCTCGCTGACCTCGGCCGGGGCCTCGACCGCGCAACCGTGCATGGCGCTGGCCAGGCCCTCGTCCACCAGGTGCACCACGAACTCGCGCGTGCGCAGGATGTTCGTGGCCGTGTCCTTGAGCCGGCCCTGGCCATTGCGGTGGTTCACGCTGAGCATGACCAGGGGCGGGTCTTCGCCCACCATGTTGAACATCGAAAACGGCGCGGCGTTGACCACGCCATCCGGCCCCAGCGTGGTCACCAGCGCGATGGGCCGGGGCACGATCAGGCTGGCCATCAGCTTGTAGCGCTGGTAGGCGCTCAGGCCGGGGAAGTCGATGTCCACATCGGGGGGCACGGGCGTGCCGGGGGGGTTCATGGGCTCACCCCGGCAGCTTGCCGTCCACACCTTCGATGTACCACTTCATGCTCCACAGTTCGGCCTCGGTGATGACCTGGCCCGCCGCCACCTTGATGGCGCCCGACTGGTCCTTGACCACGCCGGCAAACGGGTGGAACTTGCCCGCCAGGATGGCCGCCTTCTTCTCGTTGAACAGGCGCGCCACATCGGCCGGCACCACCGGGTTGACGGCGGGCAGCTCGATCATGCCTTCCTTCATGCCCCACTTGGTGTCCTCGGGCTTCCACTGGCCGGCCAGCGCGGCCTTGACCTTCTCGACGTAGTACACGCCCCAGTTCACGGTGTTGGCGCTCAGGTGGGCCTTGGGGCCGAAGCTGGCCATGTCCGAATCCTGGCCGAAGGCATACAGGCCCTTGCTCTGCGCGAACTGCACGATGGCCGGCGAATCGGTGTTCTGGTAGAACACATCGCAGCCCTGGCCGCTCAGGGCCACGGCGGCATCGCGCTCGCGCGTGGGGTCGTACCAGCTGTTGATCCACACCACTTTCGTGCGGGCCTTGGGGTTGACGCTGCGCGCGCCGTGGGTGAAGGCGTTGATGTTGCGCAGCACTTCGGGGATGGGGAAGGACGCCACAAAGCCCAGGCTGTTGGACTTGGTCATCTTGCCGGCCAGCATGCCCAGCAGGTAGGCGCCTTCGTAAAAGCGCGTCTGGTAGATGCCCACGTTCTTGGCCATCTTGTAGCCGGTGGCGTGCTCGAAGATCACGTCCGGAAAATCCTTGGCCACCTTGATCGTGGGCTCCATGAAGCCAAACGAGGTGGTGAAGATCATCTTGCAGCCGTCGGCGATCAGCTGGCGGATCACGCGCTCGGCCTCGGCCGATTCGGGCACGCCTTCCACGTACATCGTCTCGACCTGTTTGCCATAGGTCTTCTCGACCAGCTTGCGGCCCAGGTCGTGCTGGAAGGTCCAGCCCACGTTGGAGATCGGGCCGGGGTAGATGAAGCCGATCTTGAGCGGCGTGCCCGCAGCCCGTGCGGCGCCGGGCAGGGCGGTGGCGAGGGTGGCCAGGGCGGGGCCCAGGGCCCCGAAAGACGTGGCTTGCAGCCAGTGGCGACGGTTCATGGTGCAGACTCCGGTGGGCGGTTCAGGTATGCACCATGGTGGATTCAGGTATACATGATGCGTGGTCTGTGTATGCAAACCGTGTGCCGATGTGGCGTGCACCGGGCTGGTGAACCGGCCCCGGGCCCGGGCCTTGCCCTATGATCCTCATCACCGCTTGCCCCCTTGCCCATGCGTTTGTCCCACAAGGCCGATGCCGCCTACCTGGCCATGCGCCAGGCCATCATGGAACAGGCCCTCACCCCCGGCACCAAGCTGCCGGAAGACCGCCTGGCCGAACAGTTCGCCATCAGCCGCACCCTGGTGCGCGCGGCGCTGTCGCGCCTGGGCGCCGAAGGCCTGGTCGAGGTGGGCAACAAGCGCACCGCCACCGTGGCCTACCCCAGCCTGGAAGAGGCGCGCGCCGTGTTCGAGGTGCGCCGCTGCCTGGAGGCCGAGGTGGTGCGCCTGGTGTGCGCCCACTGGCAGGACAGCTGGCGCGCGCCGCTCACCGCCCATGTGAAGCGCGAGCAGGCGGCCGCCAAGGCGGGCCAGGGCCAGGTGTCCATCCGCCTGGCGGGCGAGTTCCACATCCTGCTGGCCGAGCGCGCCGGCAACCCGGTGCTGTCGCGCTACCTGTCGGAGGTGACCACGCGCTGTTCGCTGATCCTGGCGGTGTACGGCCGGCCGCATTCGTCGGATTGCGCCATCACCGAACACCTGGGCCTGATCGATGCCCTGGCGCGGCGCGATGCCCCGGGCGCCATCCGCCTGATGGCCCACCACCTCGAAGGCATCGAGCAGCGGGCCTTGATCAGCCGCATCACCGCAGGCGAGCAGGATCTGGGCGCCATCCTGGCGCCGTATGTCGACGCTGCGGGCGCGCCCGATTGAACGCGCTGCCCATCGGCCGGTGAAGCGGTCGGCTCAGCGCCGCCGCCCGGTCAGCGTGTCCCACAGCATCACCCAGTCGCCCATGAAGCTGTAGAGCGGGTAGGTGAAGGTGGCCGGGCGGTTGCGCTCGAAGAAAAAGTGCCCCACCCAGGCGAAGCCATAGCCCAGCACCGGCAGGGCCAGCAAGCCCAGCCACTGCCCTGACCACATCACCCAGCCCAGCACGGCCAGCACGCCCAGGCTGCCCACGGTGTGCAAGGCGCGACACACCGGGTGGGCGTGTTGCGACAGGTAGAAGGGGTAGAACTCGCGGAAGCTGGTGTAGGTGGGCATGGGCGTGACTTTCTGCCTGGCTTTTTGGCGGATCGCCGCCAGTCTGCCACGCGCAGACTGCCGTGGACAAAACGCCAGCCGAGGAGCGCCCGATGCGCAGCAACCTGCCCGTGACCCAGCAAGAGTACCGTCTGAAGGAGGGCGCGGCCATCGTGTCGCGCACCGATCCCCAAGGGCGCATCGTCGAGGTCAACGACGATTTCGTCGAGGCCTCGGGCTTCGTGCGCAGCGAGCTGCTGGGCCAGCCGCACAACCTGGTGCGCCACCCCGACATGCCGCCCCAGGCCTTCGCCGACATGTGGCACACCCTGCAGGCTGGCCGACCCTGGACGGGCCTGGTCAAGAACCGCCGCAAGAACGGCGACCACTATTGGGTGCGGGCCCGTGTGACCCCCCTGGTCGAGGGCGAGCGCACCACCGGCTTCTTGTCGGTGCGCACCTGCCCCACCCGGGCCGAGGTGGAGGCGGCCGACGCCCTGTACCAACGCCTGCGGGATGAACCCCAGTGTGGGCTGACGGTGCTGGAAGGCAGCGCGGCGGGCACGGGTGCGCTGGCGCGGCTGGGCCGCTGGCGCCCATGGCGGCAGCTGCCCCTGGCCTGGCGCATGGCGGGACTGGCCGGGCTGCTGATCGCCGCTGGCGCGGGCCTGGCCCTGACTGCCGGCCTGACCCAGGCCCTGGCGCTGGCCCTGAGCGCGGGCGCGCTGGCCAGCTTGCTGCGCCTGTCGTGGCGCACCCAGTTCACCATGGACCAGGCGGCCGAACGCTTGAACCTGATTGCCCAGGGCCGCTTCGATGCGCCCCTGCAGGCCACCCGCGACCCCGCGCTGGACCCGGTGTTGCACGCCATCGGGCGCGTGCAGATCCGTCTGGGTTTTGACCTGGCCGACGCGCGCCACAAGGGCGAGGAAAGCGCCCGCATCCGCCAGGCCCTGGACATGGCCGCAGCCAGCTTGATGGTCACCGGCCCGGATCACGAGATCGTGTACGCCAACCACGCGCTGGTCGACCTGCTGCGCCGTGCCGAGGCCGATCTGCGCCAGGCCGCGCCCGCCTTCGAGGCCGCGCGCCTGATGGAAGCCGGCATCGACGCCCTGCAGGCCGTGCCCGCCTTGCGCCGCGAAGCACTGGCCGCGATCCACAGCCCGCAGCAGCTGCGACTGGTGCTGGGTGCCCGCACCTTCGATCTGCTGTTCAACCCGGTGATGGGCCCACAAGGCCAGCGCCTGGGCACCGTGCTCGAATGGAAGGACCGCACCGACATGCTGGCGGCGCGCGAACTGGAGCTGCAGCAGGCCAGCGAACACGCGCGCATCAAGCAGGCGCAGGACGTGGCGCCCCTGCCCGTGCGGATCGCCGATGACCAGGGCACCGTGGTCTACCTCAACGAGGCCCTGCAGCAGGTGTTGCGGCGCGACGAGGCCGAGTTCCGCAAGGAACTGCCCGGCTTCGACGCCAACAAGGTGCTGGGGCATTCGGTGGGCGTGTTCTACAAAGAGCCTGCCGCCGCGCTGGAGCGCCTGCGCAAGCTGGAGCACAGCACCACCGCCAGCATGGTGCTGGGCGGGCGCACCTACGAGGTGGTGACCACGCCGGTGCGCAATGCCGAAGGGCAGAAGCTGGGCACCATCGGCCAGTGGCAGGACCGCACCGACCAGCTCAAGGCCGAAGCCGAGATCGGCGAGCTGGTGCGCGCGGCCGTGGACGGCGACCTGAGCGCGCGCATCTCGGTGCAGAACAAGACCGGCTTCTTCAAGGCCCTGGGCCAGCAGTTCAACGAGCTGATCGACACCCTCTCGCACACCATCTCCGAGGTCAAGACCGCCGCACAGGAGTTGACGGCCGCAGCCGGTCAGGTGTCCGAGACCTCGCAGTCCTTGTCGCAATCGGCGGCCTCGCAAGCCGCCAGCGTCGAACAGACGGGCGCCTCGCTGCAGCAGATCGCCGAAGCGGTGAAACAGAACTCCGACAACGCCCACATCACCGATGGCATGGCGTCGAGCGCCTCACGCGAGGCGCTGGAAGGCGGCAGCGCAGTCAGCAAGACGGTCGAGGCCATGCGCGCCATCGCCGAGAAGATCTCCATCGTCGATGACATCGCCTACCAGACCAACCTGCTGGCGCTGAACGCGGCCATCGAAGCGGCGCGCGCCGGCGAACACGGGCGCGGCTTTGCCGTGGTGGCGGCCGAGGTGCGCAAGCTGGCCGAACGCAGCCAGGTCGCCGCGCAGGAGATCAGCTCGCTGGCGGGCGGCAGCGTGGTGCTGGCCGAAGAGGCCGGGGCCAAGCTCACCCAGATCGTGCCGGCCATCCACAAGACCAGCCAGCTGGTGCAGCAGATCGCCGAAATCTCGGGCGCCCAGGCCAGCGGGGTGCTCAAGATCACCGGCGCCATGGACCAGCTCAACTCGGCCACACAGCAAAACGCTTCGGCCGCCGAAGAGCTGTCGGCCACCTCCGAGCAGCTGTCGGCCCAGGCCACGCAGCTGCATGGGCTGATGAGCTATTTCAGGCTGCAGACCGACAGCGAGCGGCGGGCGCAGCTGGCCTGATCAGGTGGGCGCGGGGGCTCATTCCCAGCGGCGGCTGATGCTCACGAACACCCGCACCGGCTGGTCCGGGGTTTCGCTTTGCGGTGCGCGGCCATAGAGCCGGCCAGCGGCCGTGGCCTCGATGCTCCAGCCCAGATGGGCCCAGCGCAAACCGACCCCGGCGCCGCCGATCGAGCGGTGTGAGGCCGAGCTGTCGTCCCAGGGTTGGGCATTGAGCTTCATCCTGCCCAGATCGGCAAAGACAAAGGGCGTCCAGTTGCCCTGGCTCAGGCGCACCTCGGCTTGGGTCAGCCAGCCCTGATCGCCACTGCCTTCGCCCAAGGGGTAGGCGCGCACGCCCAGGGTGCCGCCCAGGCCGTACTTCTCTGACGAGTCCAGGTTGCCTTCGGCCCACTGGGCCGACACGCGGAGGTAGGTGCTCAGCGCGCCAGCCACCTTCTGGATGCGGGCCACATCGAGGTTGAGTTTGCCAAACGCGCCTGCGGTGCGTGCCGTCTGTTCGTCCACCGCCCGCGCGGCTTCATCCAGACGCAGGTGGCCCTGGACCAGGCTGAGCTGGCCGTAAACCACGCCGCCACCCAGCACGGTATCGCGGCGATCGAACTGCGCTGCCAGGGTCAGCAGGTCGCTGGACTTGGCCCTCGACAGCCCCACGGACGCGTAGCGATCCCGGAGTGATTTGTGCTGCACGGCGCCAGACACCAGCAGGTTGCTGAGCTGGGAGCGCAACACGGGGTAGCTGGCTTTCAGGGTGGTGGTCATGGCGTAACCATTGGCACCCAGCGCGGCGAAAGCGCCCGCGAGTTGGTAGCCGGTCCGCGACCAGCCCACCTGGCCGCGCCAGCCTTGCGCACCCAGGGGGCGGTCGTAATCGACCGCGCCCAGCCACATGCTTTCGTTGGTGCCCATGGCGTTGAAGAGGAAGCGGTCGCCAAACATGAAAGGGCTGTTGACCGAGGCGCTCACCTTGAGCCGGTGCTGGCCGGTGCTGCGGTTGCCGGCGTTGTCGACGCCAACGTCGCCGCTGACCTTGCCCTTGCGTTCGATGTTGACGACCAGGTCGCTCTCGCCCATGTTCTGGCCGGGTTTCAAGACCGGTTGCAGCTTGTAGCTGGGCTGGTCATCGATCAACAGCATGGTGCGTTCCAGCTGTGATTCGTTGAGTGGCAGGCCCAGGGGCAGGCCGGCATCCAGGAAGGCCTGGGCGCCGCCTGCGAGCGCTTCGTTGCTGACCACGCTGGTCTGGCCCAGCGCGCCTTCGATCACGCGCATGGTCAGCAGCCCGTGCTGGATGCGCTGGGGCGGGATGATCACCTGCACGAAGGGAAAGCCTCGTCGCTTGTAGACCGCATTGAGCTGGCGGGCCAGGCCTTCGATGTCGTTCAGGCTGAGCGCTTCCTGGGGCAAGGGGCCCAGGGCGGCCAGGAGCGCATCACAGGCCACAACCTGACACCCTTCGAGCTGGATCTGCCGCAGCTGCACACGCGGCGCGTTCGCGTCTTCCTGGGCGGGG
>JACCDU010257280.1_pt1 | contig 10654 bp, 12 predicted proteins | sample 7446081 | NCBI WGS metagenome assembly JACCDU01 (sample SAMN15323447, study PRJNA562643) | freshwater metagenome | isolation source: river surface water | place: USA:Blue River Watershed | collected 2017-08-17
ATCTGGATGAATACTTGGCCATTGTGGGCGATACCATCAGCCCTAACCAAGCCAATATCTACCAATACCTGAATTTCAACCTAATGCCAGACTATCAACATAAAAAAGTGATAGGCATCGCAGCGGCTTAATTTGTTAGGTGATATGGTGCTCAAGGATGTATTGAGCGCCATCATCTACAGCAAGTTTATCTGTTAGATAAGGCATGACATTCTCAAGGATGCTGGGGAGTGTCCACGGCGGGTTGACGACAAAAAGTCCGCTGCCATACATGCCAAACCCAGAGGGGTCAGCATGTTGAATTTGCAAACTGACATTGAGCCAACTCTCTGCCCCCAGCTCATGCAGTTGTTGCAACATATGCATCGGTTCTCGGCGTGGCAATAAGGGATACCAAATCAGATAAGTGCCGGTCGCGAAACGAGCTATGCAGTCATGCATAATCTGCACCACCTTTTGATAATCCTGTTTCACCTCATAGGGTGGGTCTATCAATACTACGGCACGGCGACACACTGGGGGTAACAAGGCTTTTAATCCGCCAAAGCCGTCGCGCAACTCGCACATCACCTGTTTATGTTGGCTAAATTGCTTTTTGAGTAGGGTGAAGTCGTTTGGATGTAACTCAAATAATCGCATCCTGTCTTGTTCTCTCAACAGTGCTTTAGCGCAAATGGGTGAGCCAGGGTAATTGTTTAATTCGGCTTGTTTAGGGTTGGATGGGCGATTCAGCGTCTTAATAAAATTCACATAATTGGCCAGCTCGCTCGGCAAGTCAGTTTGCCGCCAGAGTTTAGCTATACCCGATTGATATTCATCGTTTTGTGCAGCAAACCCATGCTGCAAGGCATACATGCCAGCGCCTGCATGGGAATCCAAATACCAAAAAGGTTTATCTTTTTGCCCCATATAGGCGAGAACCTGCATTAAGACGAAATGCTTGAGGACATCGGCATGATTGCCGGCATGGAAGGCGTGACGGTAACTTAACATAGAGCGAGATTATAGGGCAAAGCTCGCTTGCCAGCAGATTCTTTAGCAAGATATAAAGCGAGAGTGATTGTCACAAGTGTTCACTATCAGCTAGCATTACTCCTATGAGCGCACATCATTTAGAACACGGTCATTCGCATGACCATCACCACCATCATTTTCAAACCAAAACCCGTTCCCAATTGCTATTACCCTTTGCGTTGACTTTAGTCTTCGCCATTGTCGAGGCAGTGGGCGGGGTGTTTACAGGTTCTTTAGCCTTGCTTGGGGATGCTGGGCATATGGTGTCTGATAGCGCCGCGCTTGGGTTAGCTTGGTTGGCAAGTTGGATTGCACAACGACCACAAAGCGCCAGCCATAATTTTGGCTTGGTGCGCATGGAAGTCTTGGTGGCGGTGGTGAATGCGCTGCTGATGTTGTTTGTCATCGTCGAGATTTCGCTAGAAGCTTGGCAACGGTTGCACCATCCGCATGCCATTGTGGTGCGCGAGATGATGTTAATCGCATTATTAGGCTTGCTGATTAATATCTTTGTGGCTTGGTATTTGCACAGAGATCAGGATGGAAAACACAATATCAATCAACGTGCGGCGCTGTTGCATGTGTTGGGAGATTTGCTGGGTTCTCTCGCCGCCTTGATTGCAGGGGCAGTGATTTATTTGACCGGCTGGGTTGAGATCGATGCCTTACTGTCCTTATTGATTGTGCTGTTGATTGGCGTTTCCTCGCTTCGATTATTACGCGAAGGCATCCATGTGTTGATGGAAGGGGTGCCTATGCATCTTCACCACCAAGATATCTTGCAGCACCTGAAACAACAAAAGCATGTGCTAGATGTGCATGACTTGCGTATATGGGCGATTTCTTCTGACCATATTGCGCTGACGGCTCATATCAGAGTGGCAGATTTGCAGCACTGGCCAAACTTAATGCATCATCTGCAACATGAGCTAGAAGATCATTTTGGTATCCACCACATTGTCTTGCAACCTGAGTGGTCGGATACTAATCCTGTCATTAAAACTTAGACTATTTCATGAGGTCATAGCGATTAGGTTCACGTGTATGAATCATGATTTAGCCCAAATATTTTTCAGCAAATTTTATACAGCAAGGAGCCAAACATGCCTTATATCAATATCAAACATGCGGGGCCATTGAGCCGTGAGCAAAAAGCCGAGATTGCTAAGCAAGTTACCGACACTATGGCCAAAGTAGCGCATAAACCAGCGAATTACACTTATGTGACCTTTGATGAAGTCTCATACGAAGATTGGGCCATTGCCGGCAAGTTGTTGGACGAATAATTGCAGGCTTTTGACCCCAAACCATTTCTAAAAAATTTACCTCATCTGCCGGGCGTGTATCGCATGCTCAATCAGGCAGATGAGGTGATTTATGTAGGCAAAGCAAAAGACCTAAAGAAGCGCGTTTCTTCCTATTTCAATAAAAATCTGCCCAGCCCTCGTACCAAAATGATGGTCTCGCAGATTACCAAGATTGAGACCACTGTGACGCATTCCGAAGCGGAAGCGCTGTTGCTAGAAAACAATCTCATCAAGAATTTTATGCCACGTTATAACGTGCTATTTCGCGATGATAAGTCCTATCCCTATATCACCATTACTGGGGATACTTTTCCTCGCTTGGCCTTTCATCGTGGTACGCAAAAAAAAGAACAGCAATACTTTGGACCATTTCCCAATGCGGTGGCGGTGCGAGAAAGCATACAGTTGCTGCAAAAAGTGTTTAAGTTACGTACCTGTGAGAACTCGGTATTTTCTAATCGCACTAGACCCTGTTTGCAGTATCAAATTGAGCGTTGTACCGCACCCTGTGTCGATTTCATTTCAAAGCAAGATTACGCCGAAGATGTGCAGCATGCTGTGATGTTTCTGCAAGGACGCGAGCAGCAAATAATGGATGCGCTTGGCAATAAGATGATGTCAGCGGCAGAGCAACAAGAATATGAGTTGGCGGCGGTATATCGCGACCGTATGCAAAGCTTGCGTCAGGTGCAGGCCAAGCAATTTGTCAGCGATTTTTCTGTGGATGATGCAGATGTCGTCGCCTGTGTGGAATATCAAGGTCAGCACTGTGTTAATTTGGTCATGGTGCGAGGTGGTAGACACTTAGGGGATAAAAGTTTTTTCCCCAAAAATGCAGAGCAGGAATCTATCGCCGATATCTTGCGTGCATTTATTCAGCAACATTACACAGCGCAAAATACGCCACCACTCATCGTGCTTGGCGCACCCTTGGAATGTGAAGATTTGCAGCAGTGGTTGAGCGAGCAATCGGGTAGAAAGATTCGTATCAACAGCAATGTGATTGGGCAAAAGCGGGTCTGGCTCAAAATGGCTGAAACCAATGCCGAGTTGGCACTCAAGCAAACTTTGGCGCAACAGGCCAATCAACAGTTGCGACTGCAAGCTTTGCGTGAGGCACTCAATCTTCCTGATAGTGTTGAGCGCATAGAGTGTTTCGATATTAGTCATATGATGGGCGAGGCAACGATTGCCTCATGTGTGGTATTTGATAAGGGCGATATGCGTCATCAAGAGTATCGCCGCTATAACATCACCGACATCACCCCTGGGGATGATTACGCTGCTATGCGTGATGTGCTGACACGACGCTATAAAAAGGTAGCAGCAGGTGAGGGCAAGATGCCGGACTTGGTTTTTATTGACGGCGGAAAAGGGCAATTGGGTGTTGCGCATGAGGTGATGCAAGAAATAGGTTTGGTCGATATTATTTTGGTGGGCATAGCCAAAGGCGAGGAGCGCAAGCCAGGGCTAGAGCAAATGTTTTTCCCGGAAAACTCAACTCCGGTGATGCTCAATAAAGACAATATAGGCTTACATTTACTGCAGCAAATTCGCGATGAAGCACACCGATTTGCGATTACGGGTCACCGTGCAAAACGAGGCAAAAAACGTATGCAATCCTCCTTGGAGGAAATTGAGGGTATTGGGGCTAAGCGTCGCAAGAGTTTATTATTGCGTTTTGGCGGCTTGCAAGGTGTGAAAAATGCTAGTATTGATGAACTCGCGCAAGTCGAAGGCATCAGCCGTATGCTGGCAGAAAAAATTTATCAGGAGCTACATTAAATGCAATGGAATTGGCCTAATACCTTAACCGTCGGTCGCATCGCCTTTATTCCTTTTTTTGTCATGCTGTTTTACGTGCAACCTATGCTGACAGAGTATGAGGTCAATTTATACGCCACGATTATTTTTGTATTGGCTAGCCTCACAGATTGGCTCGATGGATACCTTGCCAGACGATTGCAACAAACCTCCAAATTTGGCGCCTTCCTCGATCCCGTAGCCGATAAATTGATGGTTGCCGCAGCGCTACTGATGTTGGTCGAATTAGATCGAGTAGGTGCCATTATTGCCTTGATTATCATAGGCCGTGAAATAGCCATTAGCGCTTTGCGCGAATGGATGGCGGGTTTGGGGCAGGGAGGTAGTGTGGCGGTGGCGATGATAGGTAAGCTAAAAACGATCGCGCAAATGATTGCTATCCCTTTCTTGCTCTACGACTATCCTTTGTTTGGGATAGATATTGATTTTTTAGGGCGTGTTTTAATTTGGATTGCAGCCTTTTTGACTTTGCTCTCAATGGCTTATTACTTAAAAGCAGCTTTGCCAACCATAAGAGGCCATCAATAAAGCGCTGTTTCAGCGCTGAGAATGCTTGACAGAAGGCCGAAAATCTTTAAAATGCTCGCTTTCTTTGACGCGGGAATAGCTCAGTTGGTAGAGCGCAACCTTGCCAAGGTTGAGGTCGCGAGTTCGAGACTCGTTTCCCGCTCCAACATTCAAAAAGGGAAAGCTTCGTGCTTTCCCTTTTTAACTTACACCTCAACTGATGATGTTTCGGCTGAGGTTATGGCGCGATAGCAAAGCGGTTATGCCGCGGCCTGCAAAGCCGTTTAGGCCGGTTCGACTCCGGCTCGCGCCTCCACCCATCTAGCCCGGGTGGTGAAATTGGTAGACACAAGAGACTTAAAATCTCTCGCCAGTAATGGTGTGCCGGTTCGACTCCGGCCCCGGGCACCATAAAATATATTTTTTTAGTCCAATCCAGTCCATTCCCGTCCTGGAATTATCATTAACATATTGATTTTAATAACTTTTAAAGTCCATCTCAGTCCTAAGTCGCCCACTTGAATCCTGTTTTGTTTGGGGGTATTGTTGGGGGTATCGTAACTTTTAGCATTTCAGGATACCCCCAAATGGCACTCACAAATATTGCAATTAACAAAGCAAAACCAACTGATAAAGCATACAGACTAGCTGATAGTGGCGGCCTGTATTTGCAGGTTACCCCTGCTGGCGCTAAGTGTTGGCGGATAAAATATCGTTTCCTTGGTAAAGAGAAGGTCTTAGCAATTGGACAATACCCGCACGTCTCACTCTTAGATGCGCGCGAAGCAAGAGATAAAGCGAAGAAGCTTCTCGCTAATGGACAAGACCCTGGACTCGTAAAGCAGACTAATAAGCAAAGTGCAAAACTTGAAGCTGCCAATACATTTGAACTCATTGCTCGTGAGTGGCATGAAAAGCATAAGGTTAAATGGGTAGCTAAGAACGCAGCCCGTAATCTTAGTTTGTTGGAGAATCATATATTCCCCTCAATAGGTAGACTATCAATATCGAAAGTTAAATCGTCTGAGTTACTAGCTGCAGTTCAGAAAATAGAAGCTCGAGGAAACAATGAAACGGCTCACCGAACATTGCAGATTTGTGGAGCCATTTTCAGATACGCCATTTCAACCGATAGAGCATCAGCCGACCTAAGTCTTGTTCTAAAGGGAGCCTTGGTGCCCGTTAAAGTTAAACATCATTCCAGCATCGTTGAGCCTAAAGCTATTGGGACATTGCTTCGTGCAATAGATGAATACGAAGGCGCTTATTTAACTAAGCAAGCACTTAAATTAGCCCCGCTGCTTTTTGTAAGGCCTGGTGAGCTAAGACAAGCCGAGTGGTCTGAAATTGACTTTGATAAGAAAGAGTGGAGGATTCGGGCTGAAAAGATGAAGATGCGAGCTGTCCACATAGTGCCTTTGTCGGAACAAGCATTGGTTATATTAAAGGAATTAAAAGCAACAGCCCGAAATAGTATTTACGTTTTTCCCAGCACAACATCAAACAAACGACCAATGAGTGACAATACACTTAATATGGCCTTGAGGCGAATGGGTTACGATAAGTCGCAAATGACGGCGCATGGTTTTAGGAGCCTAGCGAGTACGTTATTACATGAGCAAGGCTGGCCGCATGATGCCATTGAGAGACAGTTGGCTCACGCAGAGCGTAACAAAGTTAGTGCGGCATACAATTACGCTGAACATCTTGTAAAGCGTCGTGAAATGATGCAGCACTGGGCTGACTATCTTGACGCATTAAGAGCTGATTCAAATGTATTAGCATTTAAAGGTAAAGTTGCATGAGTAGCACATATACATACCCTCGAGGTTTTATTACTGAAAATCAAGCAATCCAAGTAATTTACGAGCGTATCTACCCAAATGATTCGAAGTTGGATGCTTATAAGCGTATTAGACAAAGAATTCGGAAGGCGCAATTAGATGGTGATTTGCCTTACTTTCCGTCATCAAAGGTTGACCCAGATATATTCTTTACTTGGGCTATTAAATCTAGAGGTTGGAGTGACTTAGAAAATATTTCAGGTCTTCCTATTTCAACAGTAGTAATCGTATCGGGTAATGAATGTAAGACTGAAGTTGGAGAGACCTATGCAATAGTTGACGCTGGAGGTGATTCAACCAAAATCCAAATGGAAAATCAGGATTTACGCAAGGCATTAGCCCAAAAGGAGGATGAGCTTAAACAAGCACAGCTGGAAATTGAAGCGATTAACGTTAAAGATACACTTCACAAGAAGAGAATGAGTGAAGCTGGCAAGAAAGGGGGGCGTGGTAAAAGCTTGTAAAACCAAGGATGTCTGACAGTTTCTTTTAAAGCCTAGGTTTAAGAAATCTGTCGCGTAAAAAGCTAGATATGGACGGGTCCATTGGGGACCTGCCGAATCTAGGAGAAAATGTCGTGTCTAGTATTAAAAACATGCCTGAAGTAGGCTACGCAAAAATCAAGCAAATCATTGGTGACAAAACATCTTGTCCGCCAATTCCGCCGATCATTCCAGTATCTAAAAGCACTTGGTGGGAAGGTTGCCGTTCTGGAAGATTTCCAAAGCCCGTCAAAATCGGCCTTAACTCAACCGCTTGGAAATGGTCTGATATACGTGATTTATGTGCTCGTCTGGAGAAGGGGGGTTAGTAATCATGTTTTCTGATGATTTAATTCTTGATGACTTCCCTCGCTGGCTGAGTAATCTTAAGCAATCAATAGAGGCTAACAAAAGATTCGAGACGTTTTTAGCTACTTTAGGAGCTAATCATTGGCGCAGGTACTTTTGGGACATAGCTGAATCTGGCGAAGATTTTTTAGCAACCCCATTTGAATCTTCGGACAAAGGACCCCTTGCTGGTGTGGTTCGTTATCGTAACTGGTATCAATTTGATACTGAGCCAATACCTGGAGCTTCTTTTGACAATATTCCAGAAGTTCTTCGCAACCACCAACAATGGATTTGGCTATCTCCATCACAAGAAAAGAATGCTAATCGGCATAAACCTTATTTATGCCGTGGTGTAAAAGAGGGAGAGGGGTTGTTACCCAAGAACATGATGAGATTTAGTCCTATTGACTGGTGTTACGCCAATGACCCTTGTGGCAATGGTTATGTGCTAAATGATACTGTGATAGTTGATGATTTAAGGTTAGTAGCTATAGAAATTAGTCCTAAAAGTGGTCTAAACAATTACGATGTAAAGAAGCTTTGGATTGCGCTTGGTAAACCCTACCTGGAGTATTCAAAAGATTGTCATGGTTGGACGATTCTTGGCTTCGTTAATCAAAAATTACAAACGATAAACTGTGATGGGGTAAAGATTTTTACTGGCGGCGATTTCGTTGAATTATCTGGTTTGGGGGCTGAAGGCCAGCTTAAAGATATTACCAGGGAAGTATTATCATTTCATGCTTATAGGTTTCCAAAAGAAAAATCCTTTGGAGTATGTAACAAATCACCATTTACACCGGCAGCAAAAGCTAGGCTTGAAGATATGCTGAATCATATTTCCGCCGATTGTAATCGAAGTATTTATATGCGTGTGATTTGGGGAATCTTGAGTACAGGGTGGCCTACCGCTAAACAAATCGCCCTAAACTGGAGCCTGACTGCACCTCATAGATTTGAGCAAGAAGCATTTGATAATTTGGTTAATTCATATGACCCACTTAGGAATGACAGTATAACTCTAGGAACCATTTATCATTTGGCAAAAAATGGGGGTTGGCGTGGGTAATATTGCTAACTTCCCTACCACTTTGTCCCCGTTGAGCTTTATCCAGGAAAGATATGCTTTACTTAATCTGTCAGGTGAAATTAGGATTGTGGACCGGCTACAAATTGCTGAAGTAATGGCTGGTAAGCAGAGTGAGATTAGTTTTTATAAACGTCCAGAAGGGCAGCTTCTTATTTATCGGGAGCTGGAGAATCTACCAATATCAAGTAAGCCCAAGGATGTATTTAATGATTTCCTGGTCAATCCTAATACCCACGTCTATAACGCGATAGCCTTTAGTCCGTTGCCCACTCCAGCTAGTACCCTTAATTATTGGGTTGAACCCTCAATAAAAGCTGAGGAGGGTGACTGGTTTATACTACAGGAATTTCTACATACGGTTATTTGTAATAACGATGTGGCTCTGTTTGACTATGTTATTTATTACTTAGCTCACATGGTGCAAATGCCGGAAGAGAAGCCCGGCATTATGATAGTTCTTCTATCAGGCCAAGGTACTGGAAAAGGAACATTATTTAGACTAATTGAGAGACTCTGGCCAAGAACAACGCTAGTTGTATCGGATATAGCTGAGGTAGTAGGTCAATTCAATGCATCTCTGGAAAGAAACTTCGTTGTATGTATGGATGAGGCACTATTTCATGGTGATAAGAAGTCTATTGAGAAGTTAAAGTCGCTCATTACAGAACCAAAATGCAGGATAGAGCAAAAATACCAACCATCTCGCACGATTGACTCATACCATCGACTGTTTGCATCGAGTAATCACAATCATTTCGCCCAAGTCGACAAAGATGACCGTAGGTTTTTATTTATTCGCGTCTCATCAGTGCATAAGCAAGACCAGATTTACTTCGATTCAGTAAATGAAGCTTTAGAAAGTGATGATGTGATTGCTGCCATGATATTTGACCTAATGAACCTAGACCTCACTGATTTTAATGTCAGAAAACGCCCTATTACTGAAGAGCATTTAAGCCAAAGATTGCAATCACTGGGTGGATTTGAGCGGTTTTGGTTCGAAGTGTTGCAGACTGGTTATTTCAAGAGAAACAGTTACAGCGGGGTTACTTGGAAAGAATCAACATTTATATCTACTGAGTATTTAATTGAAGCTTATAAGGAATATGATAGAAATGCCAATAAATACCAACCAATTCAAAGCCAACAACTGGCATCAACAATCAAATCATTATGCCCTAGTGCAGAATCAACTCGACGCACAAACCTAGGCTCGCAAGAGCGCGGCTATCAGCTACCTGACCTGAATACTGCAAGAGCGGAATTTGAAAAAAGCTTTGGTCCTGGTGACATATGGGAGTCATTAGATGATGAACTTGCCACTGCTGCCATATAGTTGCCAAAGCTCTGTCAGGCTGGAAGCTAGTATTGATAAGGTGTTTGAGCGGGTTGCCAGAGTTGCCATTACTTTTAATAAAATAGATATAAATAAGAAATATAAAAGTCTTTTCCGAAAACCTCTGGCATCTCTGGCAGGCTCATTTGCAAGGGGTAACTGTTTAAATAAAAAATCAGCTTTGTTCACGCCATCCATCAAGCGTATTAACGAAGCTCACGATGTTAAAGGAACTCAATATGCCCTTACCTAGTATGCGTCTATTTGGCGCGAAGCAATGTACCGCGTTAACCAAGCGAACGAAGCAACCATGTAAGAACCCAGCAGCCTATGGATGTAGAACTTGCCGGATGCACGGTGCCAGGAAACCTGAAACGATTAAACAAGGTAAAGACCACGCGAACTTCGTGCATGGTAGGCGCACACTGGAAGCTCAGCAGGAACAAAGTGCATTCTGTCGCAGACTGCAACAGCTTGAGGATGCTATGCACATATTGGGAATGACCACAGCTAAACGATCACGAGGTCGCAAAGCGAATGGCTACAGGAAGTTAACTTCGTTAGAAGATATTAAGAGCTTAATTTAAAAAAGCCTATATTTTAGGCGGAATGAGTGAGTTAGAGTAAGGAAGCTTAAAACCCAATCATATAATTCACATAAGCCGTGGTTGATGCTGTGCTTTGGAATGGAAGTTCTTGGTAGTAAATATCAGCAGCGATACGTTGGTTTTTAACAGGCATGTAATAAGCACCAACGCTTGCTACAGGACGAGTACGATTAATGTTGTTATTGAAGTTCTCACTTGTCAATCCGCTAACTCCTGATGCAGTTAAATTATCTACATCATGATTAAGATCTTGCTCAACACCCAAGCTTCCTGTGAGGTTCATTTTGTCAT
>JACCDU010740922.1_pt1 | contig 10653 bp, 25 predicted proteins | sample 7446081 | NCBI WGS metagenome assembly JACCDU01 (sample SAMN15323447, study PRJNA562643) | freshwater metagenome | isolation source: river surface water | place: USA:Blue River Watershed | collected 2017-08-17
AGACGGGTAATGGCTTTACTGTTCTTCAGATTTGCTAAAAAGACCATTGTAGAAGATATTACAAAGTTTGTGAACAAATAAAAAAGCCTCTCCCGTCTGGAAAGGCCTTTTTCATCGGTTCTTTTTTACTACTTTGGATACCTAGTATCTAATCAGAGTCTAAGTAGGTTAGTCTATTTCATGCTTAAATATACATTTTGAACTCTTTGTATTTTTCTTTAAATGCAATTTGGCCTATATCATTACATTCCTCAACATACTCCCAAACATTATCTATTTCATCTTCTTTGCCATAAAGATAATCAGAGTGCTTCATTGTTTCATAATCATAACCTTTGCCTATTGCAATAGTTGCGGCCCAAATTAATTCTTCTTTGTTCATATTTCTAAGTTAAATAAAGTTTCAAATTTGTGTACATAACAAGGTATATAAGATAGTATTATACGGATCTCGTAGCCTTCAGCGTCTTTAAATTCAGTGTCTAAAAGGTGTTTTATCCGGTCGTCCGTAATACCGTTTATCTTCTTTTTACTGATAGTGTTTATAAACTCCTCTTTCGTCATGTTAGTTTAATTACCTCCAAACATCTTACTACATAAATCATTAAACTCCTTTGTTCCAATTTCTGGCAAGTCAGAAGCAGGTAACATACTGCTAACAACACCTAACCGCAAGTTTTTTAACTCGCTTTCGTGCCATTCCCAAAGTTTTTCTGCTACATAATCTACCCCATAGGCATCTCCACCTAATTCTTTTAGGTTTGCTTCAATAAAATCCGCAATACCTTCTTTGCTTTTAATATTCATTGTTTTAAATCGTTAAAAACCCTTACGTTTAGCTGTACTCCGTTAAACGATATAATCTACCTCGTGATAACTGTAGTACTTACCTTTTTCTCCGTGTTCTCGAACCCATTGGATGCAGTGCGCCTTCCCGAAAAGCTTTAGCCTCTCCAATATTATATCCGCTACCATTTTTTTTAAACTGTATCTCTTGCTCTAGTTTGTTCATATCTCTATACCTTTTTTGCCATTTCTTCTGATATACCGTTGATCTTTTTTAAACTGATAGTGTTTATAAACTCCTCTTTCGTCATACAATACTTTTTTACAAGTTATCCTTCAATTAAAATAATCATCGGGTATTAAACTAGTAAACCTACTAAGCGGACGTGTACCGCCTTCTTCGTTCATATAACTTAACTTGTATGCCTCTTCAAATTCTTGTAGTGAGCTGAATACATTCTCATCACCAAAAGTTAAAATAGTATCGGAAATTGTATCAAAAAACGCAAAGTCATTTTTGCCTTCGGAGATTTGATTTTTTAAGTTGAGAAATCTAATCATACAATATAATCTACCTCGTGATAACTGTAGTACTTACCTTTTTCTCCGTGTTCTCGTACCCATTGGTGCGCTTCTGGTTCGGATGGGAATTCTTTTATTTTATCTTTTTCATCTCGTACAATAAGCGTCCAACTTTGTTCAATAAGCTTAATTATCCAGCAGGTCCGCACCTCTTTTTTGGGTTTCTCTTCCTCGTAGATCGGCTCGAAGTAATCAGGGCCTAGCTTGTCGATTAAATTTTGACTAACACAGTGATAACGCTCATTCTTTCTATACCAATACTCCCTCTCAAAATCACTAAGAATATTGCCTATATTAAACGGATGAACGTCTTTAGTCTTTACCTTGTACGCTATTGGTTGCCTAGTGCTACTTTCTACAGTTGCATCCGGTGAGAACTTAGCTGTTCCGAAATCTTGGCTCATAACTTTTTCTAATTCTTTCTTGTAAGCCATGCACTCACGCCATTGGTCGAGCGTTATTTCTTCGTAGCCTTCTTGTAATACCTCACAAAGAAAGCAATCACCATCTTCATCATAAGATGGATAATGCGTAAAAACTTTATCACATTCATCATATGGGTAAAACAATCCTTTACTTACCCCATCCAGCTTATTGAACCATTCAAAGAATTTCGGGTCGTCTGTCTTGATCGCCCATTTTTCAGGTAGTGTTTTCATATCTCGTTGTTTAAAGTTTACCAGTTAAAAATTACGTACTCAGGATCTAATCCGTATTCACCACCTTGGAAGATGTATTTGATTAAATAAGGACCAATCATACTGCCAGTCAATTTATTCTCTTTATTTACCTCATCTAAGTATACTAAATCACCTACTTTAAAATTTCTGTCATTCTTTCTAATCTCGAATTTTTTAACACCAGAAGTCACTAAATTAAAGTACTCTGATTTTATTTTTAAATGATGTGTTTTCATATCTAGTTTAAAATTAAGTGAAACTCTTGCGTTCCGATTCCCCAAACAAACAGCCAAGGTTCTCGATCATGTGCGTAGCTATCACGCCACCAAACAGGGCCTATCATAAGAAATTATCTAAAATATTGGTTGGTGTTATTTCTTCCATGATATCATCAACAACGCAATACTCATAGGTTTTTGAACCAACAAAAACATGATATTGGGAGAAAGTATGTCTTACTATTCTTACATTAGAAACTGATTCATAACCTAAGTTATGCAGTTTACTAACTATCCTTTGTATTACCCAATCTTCTACGTTTAAAGCTATCATATTAATTAGTGCTTAATATTTAACCTTTTAAAACGGTAGATCATCATAACCAGAGAACTGACTAATATATTTACCATCCTTTAAAACTGTTATGTATCCAAAACTTGACATTAAATTTCTGTTCATAGGTTTATTATAAATGTCTTGTATTTTCATCCTTACAAATAAGCTCGTATAAAAATCAAGACCTTTTTTGTACTCTTGTCTTTTTAAATCCAAGTAATGTTTTTTTGGATTGAATGAGTTAAAGTTGATTATGTAGTGTATGTAATTGATATGAGTTACTTTATTACTACCATCTATTTGTATTCTACGTCTCATTCTATGTAGTATTTTTTTTCTTTCTCTTTCTAAGTTCATATAACTAGTTTTTTTGTTTACATTCTAGAGGGAGCAAAGAGCGTGGTAAGTAGAACTGTAAAAACTCCCCTCCCCAGTAGGTAAGCTTTTACACTCTATCTTACCTATTCTATCGGTCGCTTATCGCTTAGGCCTCCACGGGAAAAACTGTAATCCTCGCTAGATGTTTAAAAGATCAAATGAAATGCACACTAAATTTCTCTAATCTGCTTTTCCTAGTCCTTTATTCAGGGTCTCTACCAATTGGCACGATAGATATTTAAAGTCTTTCTAAGTCATAGTAAAAAGAAAAACCCCCGTTTTAGATTGCTACATCTGGCGGGGGTTTTAAACTAGAGATATGAAAGTTAAATGTTTTCTCTCCAGATGTAGCATTACAAAGGTTACAAATCCCTATCACTTTTCCAAATTATCAGCTATAAATTTTAGATGATTTTAGATAAACTTTAGATAAACATTAAAACTAACATACTATTAAACAGCTTGTTAGATCATCTAAATTATTTTGTGAGGGCATAAAAAAAGGATCTAAGCGTTCGAGGCTTAAATCCTTTAATAATTGATGGTTAACTAATAAAATCACAATAAAGGTAAGCAATTATTCCCAATAAAAAAAGCCCCGTAGGGCTATATTGCGCTTTTAAGCTGGTTAAAATTGAGGTGTATTTACATATTGTCGTAAAACTGTTTCGTAAGCCTTATTTAGTTGTTCATTTATAGTTGGCGTAACATTTAGTTTTTCCCTAAAAGTATTCATGTAAGTTTCAAATAATTCAGCATACCCGGGCCTAAATCGTAAATCTGCTTCGTGGTTATTAAGTGCATGTATTATTGTAGAGTGATCCATATTTTTATTTGGTAATGAAGGAAAAGCTCTTGCTATTTGTATTAATGTTAATGGGGTGTTTGATGAGCGGCATAATACAGCAACCATACGCCTACAAAGAACATATTCAGATTTCCGTGATATTTTGCCACTGTATTTATTTTGGCTTGTAAATTCTTTAAATGTTATTCCGCTTAATTCCTCAACTGTCTCTATAGCTTTTTTTATAATGTGTTCCATAATTCTCTATCTCCAATTTTGTTAAACATGTGACCTAAAGCAAGAAATCTAGCTCTTATTATATTTGCCCCTTCTAGTTTTTTTAAGTAGTCAGAAGGGTTAAACTTTCTTTCGAATCTGTCTTGATGCGCTCGGTGTTCTTCCTCCTTTTTAATTTGTGTACAAGCAAGTTCCCAAATTTGATTTTTTAAAGGGGTTGGTAAAGGTCCGTGAATAGCTTCCAAGTGTTCATACATCAATGCATAGTAAGATTCTTCCTTGCCTTTGTAAATGCCTAATTCCTTATACTCTTTAAACGCTTCCTCAATATCCTTACGCATCCGGTTAATAGATTCCTGCTTTTCGGCTTCTGTCTTTTCTTTGATCTGAGCGTCTAAGATTTTGTTATTCTTGTGGATTGCTTCCCGTTTTATTTTGTCGTTCCAAAGGTTTACCCAGCGGCAAAGATTATAGACTGAAATATGTACGGCCTCATCTTCAAGTTTTCCAAGCGCTCCCATGCGAACTGCTTGTAATATTTGCTCAACTGTGAAAGTTGTAAAGCACTTTTGCAACTCGTTTGTAAACTCTTGTGAAACGGTTCTAAGGTCTGCCGGATCTAAGTTTTTAGTTTGTCCACGGAGGTAATAACAAGAGGCTACAACATCAATTATACGGCTTAAAAGCTTATCGGTTCCATAGTCGCAAATTTTCATATTTGCCCCTGCTTCAATAGCGGCTACCTCATCGGGAGATAGATGGGCTAATGATTCCTTTGTTATGTGTACAAGTTTCATAATCAATGCCAGTAAAGTAAAAAGAAATGACCCTTTAAAGATTTTAAGTACCTCAAAACAGCTTTGTTTTTCGGTAATACAGAAACTAGTACTTTTAAATCTTCTACGTCAATATACCTTAATCTTTGACCGTAACAATCTGATATTAGCTTCGTATCTTCAAAGCGAACCTTATTTATAAGCTTATTAGAATCTAATTTTAATATCTGATCGAATAAAGCACCTTCACGATCAAAACACAAAACCTCATGAGTCCATGTATTATCTTCAAAGACTGGATAAATTTTTAAATCAATTCCCATAATTATAGCCCCCTTTTAGCTTGTTCGACAACACTCAAAATATTACTACTTTGTTTTTTAAAGCAGGCAATATAGGAAGGCATATTTGCAGCCATGTAGTTTGTATTAAATAATCCCTGCTTAAATGTATCCAGCTTATGCCAGTTTGCAAGTATGTATTTAAACGCAAATAAAGCTTCCTCGTCTGTGTTTTTTTCTTCCGTGATCTTGTTGGTTTGATTTCGGAAGTACGACCGTATCGCTTTTAATCCTTTCATTTCCTGAGCTGAAAATGTAGGAGATACAGAAGTTTTAGCCTCTACGTGATCGGCCCAAACTTTTACCCATTCTTTCCATGTTTCGTCTTTCATATCCCATAGTTATTTTAAAAACTTTTCTACCTTACAAAATTTTGCATTGTCAGGAAATTTATCAATATAATATTTTGATATTTTACTAGCGCACCAAAGGTTATTAGTTTCAATAATTCTTCCGTCAAATGTCTCTATTTTAAATTCTGCCCCTCCGAACCCTAAGCAATGATTTGGTTTATTACTTCTACCTCCATCGCTATAAAACGCACCATTAATAACAAACTTATTCGGCTTATGTTGCTCTTCTATTTTTTCATCCCAAAAGTTGCACGAAAAACACAGATTTTTATCTCTTAGGACTTGGCCATTTGTATAGTTTGTGATTACAATTCCACCACAACTACAACATGGATTATCAGTTATTTTTTCTTTTACTTTTAACTCATCTAATGTGTCGTAACCACGACTCATACTACATACTTCACCACCTTGGTAACTCATTTTTACATTACTTCGGTCTTCAAATAGTATTTCGCTAGGTTTATCATTGTGATTATACCCAACAACAAAATAGTATCTCTTCATATAAACAAATAAGCCCCGCAAGTTTCGGAGTCGGAGTTCCTACGCTTGCAAGGGCTTTGATAATGTTTTCTAAATCGGCTCCGACCCCGATGCCTTACGGCTTAACAAATGTACTAACTATCAATGCCAAATACAAATACTTCGTCTTTCCAGTTAAGTAATTCCTCTATTTTCTTTATAGCTGCGTATTGGTTGAAGGCTTCTGAGTTATTAGTTGTGATATAAACCTTTTTCTTACCATGCCCAACTTCTACTTTAACACGGATTAAAAGCCATCCAGAAGGGTTATAAAGCGTTCTTGAAGAATCTATGATATAACAACCTTTTGTTTTTGGCATATCCTTTTTAGAATATCCAGCCTTTAGCACCTGTTTCAGCTGCTTCTTATTTAGTTTGATATTCATCTTCCTTTAGTTTTATTTCAAATTTAAAAGTAGTTAAGTCGTACCCTCTTGTTTTAAGTTCTTCAATAAGATTGAATGGTATGTAGTTTTTCCAACCTTTTTCTATTCCGTCAATACCACCCCATCTTAGTACATCTCCAAGTAAATGAGCTTGTATTAAATGACCATCGCAGCGGCGAGGATAGTAAATCATAAAGTCATTTTCTTTTTTTGACCATTTTATTTTTAATGTGTTAGAGTTCATACCTTGCAAATCGTTTTTTGTTCTTTGTGATTATTACCGTTGTTATATCGTGACCATCTTCCCGTAGGTCCTTTATCCTTGCGCTCAACCGGAAGCATCCGAACAAACGGAGCGCATCCAGCGGGGTAATCTTGCCTTTCTTCTTAAGATAGGTAAGTATTTTGGTCTTCTGGCTCATGCAATAAGATTTATATCATCAAAAGTTCTTAAGCTTTCGTTCCCATCATATTCTTCAACTGCGAAAGCAGTACCAGCTGGAATCCATAATATTGTTAATCCGTCAGAGCCTCCTGCGTAAATATCAATGTTTAAATTATCCTTTACCCATTCATCGGTAATTTCATCATTCCTTCCCTGCTCTACCATTTCAACTAATTTAGGATGAAATAATAATTCTTTATAGTCAGTATTCCAAGAATACCAACCCGCTCCAAATCCTTTAGATATAAGCACTGCTACATTACCATTTCTAATTACCTTTTCCATGATTTTTAGTTTAAAGTTTTAAAATAGGGGGCTATTAACCCCCGTTTTAACGGTTAACGGACACCTCCGTTTATCATTCACCTTTACGACTTCCTTTAAAGCCGTTTTAGATTACTCAGAGATCCGATAACGCAATTAAAGATTGTATAAATTGCCTGCACTCAATTACTCTTTTTTCAATTTTATGTGGGATATCTGCATAAAACTCAACCTCATAATTAAAGTGCCGTTCCTTCAGTGGTATTTCAACAAAGCCAGCCTTTACCGCTCTTGAATAGTCGTCTATTGGATGGCATCCACGGAATTGTATGTAGTCTTCAAATGTTTTCTTATCGTACACATGGTTAGCAATAATCTGAAGTTCTACCCATGCAGGCGTAGCCCCTTCCGGATGGCGATAGCTTTCCTTTCTTAGTTCACCCTCTACGATATGGTAAGGAGTATTATTAAGACAGTAGTCAATATAGAACTTCTTTGCACCAGTAAGCCAGCAATACCCCTGACCTTGCCAAAAGTATTTATCGTCCAATCCCTTATGTTTTGACCGCATGAATGTATAAACATCCCAACTACTTTTTGCGTCTCGGATAATTTCGGCTTTACGTATTTCTTCCCCTTGGAAAATATCAGGAGTACCTTTGATAAAATCGTTTTCAAGTGTCTCCGTATTTTTCTTAAAGAACTGTTTTGTAATGCGTGAAATTGTGGTTATGCTGTCTTCCTCAACGTCATTACCTTTATCAAGATACTTTGAATGTATCTCAGTAAATCGGTTGTATTTAGCACTGACCAAAACATCAATACAGTGCGTCTTTGCTGTTTCAGATAGGCCAGCGTTTTTACTTCGTGGCTCGGTCATAATGTAACCAAGGGAGGAACAACGGAACTTAATATCATTTACTTCCATTTCTCAAATCCTCCTTTCTCTGTGCAAAAAGTTCAATATCAAAGTCTGGGTATCTCTTTTGTAGTTCGTCTACTTCTCCCTGAGTTGTACAATCGTTAATCATTAACTGAATGCGTTCAACTTCTTTATCAATAGTAATTTCTTCGTGATCTGCGTACTCAACTTGCGTACCTTCCTCGTCGTTGATTATTGCCTGATCTACAATTACAGATTTTTGCATCTCAACTGATAAAGGGGCGAACTTAGAAAGTAAAAGTTTAAGAACTGTTTTACTTGCCATGTTTTCAAAGTCGTCCTTCCATAAACCGTAACCCTTTTTAAAAGTCTGGCTGAATTTCGTGCCATGGTTCCGTAGTTGATCGGTTGACATGTAAAGCATTTTACTGAATCCGTTCAATAGCTCAAAATAAGCGACGTAGCCGATTATAGGAGCTTTTAACCTTTCAACCTCACTTTCTATCCAAGCGAATTCATAATCACCTGTAAGGCGGTTTTTGGATTTAATTTCGCCTTCTCTCACATCGCTAACGTTGATCGTGCGGAATTGACCGGAACGCTGTGAAAGCTGGATAAATCCTTTATACCCCATTTGGAATTGAGCGACTTGCTTATAGCTTCCGTCCTTTTGCTTTGCTCCATACGGAACAATATAAGCGAATCCAAGATTTTGATTCAGGGGCAAATCCAAGGTAGCCGCAACGCATGCCGAATGGTAAATACTTTGTGGTTCAGCCTTTGCAAGTAGTTCATTTTGGGAAACAATTTGTAATACTGAAGTCATAAACGAAGCCGATCGCTTACCTAGTAAGTCGGCAAATTTCTGTTTGACATCGTCACGTTCAAACAGTTTTTTCGGGGTTAAATCACTCATATTTTACTAAAGTCTAAAAATTCGTCTGATAGGGTTGTATCTGTTAATGTAGTAGTATGCTGATAAGATAGCACTGTCTTTAATTTAAAGTAGTCTATCACTCCGTTAAAGTGGTGTACCTCAAGTGTTCCGGCTTCTAAGTCTTCCTTAATAAAAGCCTCTGATACCATTCTTTCGGCATCTTCTGGGGTGTATTCCTCGTAGTAGCTTTCAATTAGCTGTCTTTTTAGTTCTTCTCTCATATCTGTTCCGGTTTAAGTAGTTCGTAAAGTTCTCTGTATGCCTGTGCTTGTTCTTCCTTTGTAAGAATTGAATCTATTTGCTCTTTAACATACTCCATCCTACCCTCAGGAAAACTTCTTCTCGTATATTCAAAACTATATGTATCAATAGCGGTTAATCGTTTTCGTTTGCCTTTTGGAATAAATTGCAAGGTATAAATTTCGTAATTCGCTCTAGTATGCCCAAGACTGACAGAAATCTTTAAATAATATTTACCTTCCGGCTTAATAACTTCTTTTTCGTGTATCATAATCCATAATTCCAGATAAAGTAAGACAAATAACCAACTACCGCAACACCCGACAAACAAGCACCGAACGTTAAAATAGCATTACATGTGGGACTGTGAAATGGCTTAAATTGTCGAGCTTCAATTTCTCTCTTAGTCATCTCTTTTTGAATCTGAATAGACTCAATAGCCATTTTCATACCTTTTAATTGTGCCTCGTTTGCTTCTCTTCTAGCTTCTGCCGCTTCGGCATTAGCTTGTATAAGTACGTTGTTCATAGATCTATTTGTTTAAGTGTTTAGACAATTCTTTTATAATTTCGTCATGCTCTTTTCTACCCTCAGTACTAGAATATGGTTTGTAGCATCCTGACCCCCATTCTGACCATACTCTATCAGGCTCTATGCCTTGTTCAAGACAATCAGCGGCATGCTCTAGCATAGAAGGATCAGGACCGTTAAATTGGCCATCTAAATGTGTAGGTTTTACGGCATAAGTATCTAAAAACTTACGGATTCTAATTGCTAGTTCTTTCATTTGTTTAAGTGTTTAAAAGCCTCCCAAATTTTCTTTTTTGTTGCGCTGCTCATTGTCAAATCTCCCCAGTAGTATTTGTGCATGTTTCTCCGATCAATGCCCGTTATATCTTGCAACTCCTGAAAGGTCAACCCGTGAGCCTCTTTTTTAATCTGTAGCCACTTAGGGCTAACCGCTATCCATCCGTTACTCATATTGTTATTTGTTAAAAATCAATTTTGTAATATGATAAAGGCCTTTATTAGTTCTTACCATGTTTTCGTTGATTTCGAAAACTATTACTGTTTCTCCGTATAAATCTTTTGCCTTTTTCATATTCGTTTTTTTAATAACTTATACGACAAACTTACGACACGGTTACGACAAAACCAAACAAAACGCAAAATAATTTTATCTAACCAATAAACGTATATAATGCGTAAAAACGAATAAAACTAACTTATTAGATATTAAGCGATTAGAAAATACTTGAAAAATAATTCGAAAAATACTTGCTTTGTCGTAAGTTTGTCGTAACTTTGTTTCAGGTTAAACGTTAAAGATAATATAAACTAAAGCGGGGGACAGCGATCTGAACAAAAACGAAAATGGCTACATTAACTCACAACTCACAAGAATTTATCAAATCAAAAGTTGCTTATGCGCAAGATCAAAAAACAGCAGTAGTAAGAAGCGAAGATATTTGTTATCAAAGTTTGGCTGTTGATCGTG
>JACCDU011202432.1_pt1 | contig 10652 bp, 9 predicted proteins | sample 7446081 | NCBI WGS metagenome assembly JACCDU01 (sample SAMN15323447, study PRJNA562643) | freshwater metagenome | isolation source: river surface water | place: USA:Blue River Watershed | collected 2017-08-17
CATGGCGTGTCCTCTCGCGTGCTCCGGGCGGCAAAGCCTTGCCGCCGTTGTGTCAATGGACCGGCACATTGCTTCCACTTGTGCCGATATGTCTGAGTACAGCAAGGGCCATGCCAGAAACGAAAAAGCCCGGGACAAGCCCGGGCTCGAGAGGTATCGCCTGAGGTTCAGGCGATCTGCTGACCGATTACTTGAGCAGCGACAGCACCGTCTGCGACTGCTGGTTGGCCTGGGCCAGCATGGCGGTCGAGGCCTGCTGAATGATCTGGGTACGAGCCAGCTCAGTGGTGGCTTTGGCGTAGTCGGTGTCCAGAATCTGGCTGCGGGAGGCGGCGGTGTTCTGAGACACGTTGGTCAGGTTATCCGCAGCATAGGTCAGACGATTCATGACAGCGCCCATGGTGGCGCGCTCTTTGTCAACGGCTTTGATGGCATTGTCGACACGGCCGATAGCAGTGTTCGCATTGGCTTGGGTGGTGATGTCGGTGTCGTTCAGGCGAGCACTGCCGGCGAAGACTGCATTTGCGTTTGCAACTGCAGGGTCAGCTGCTCCTGCTGCAAGAGAACCTGCTGCGATGTCCGTTTTTACGCCAGTGGTAGTAACTGCAGTTGTGCCATCAGCTTTTGTGGCGCTAAAAGTTGCGCCAATCGCACGACCCTGCGCGTCTTTGATGCTGATGGTAGTGCCAACCCTACTGATGGACACATTCTCAAAGCCAACCGTGTTGTTCACTGCCGTGCTGAGCTTACTGGCAAAGTCGGTTGCTTCACCTGTGGTTGTTGCGTCAGCCGCAATAGCTGCAGTAAGACTGAAGTTGAAAGTGGTGGCTGTTCCGCCCGCAGTACTGGGGCCGATCGTCAATGTGAAGTTTTTGGCATCTTTCAGAGTCACAGCAGAGAGGTTCAACTGAGCTTCACTGGCAACTGCAGGTGTACCTGTACCGTATGAAAAATCCTTCAAGCCAACGTTAATGACTTGGTCAGCATTGGCGCCAACTTGAAATTTGACATTGCGAGCACCAGTACCCACATCGCCAGCCAAGCCTGCAACACCCACTTGAGTGTTGTTCAGGATGTTCATGCCGTTCCATTGAGTGTTCGACGCAATGCGGGAGATTTCCTTGGTCAGTTGCTTGTATTCCAGGTCGAGCGCGTTGCGGTCATCGGAAGTGTTGGTGTCGTTGGCGGATTGAACAGCCAGTTCACGCATGCGCTGCAGCATGTTGGTCATCTCGATCGTGGCGCCTTCGGCCGTCTGCAGCATGGACACACCGTCGTTGGCGTTGCGCACAGCCTGGTCCAGGCCGCGGATCTGGGCCGTCATCTTGTTGCTGATGGCCAGGCCGGCGGCATCGTCCTTGGCGCTGTTGATGCGCTTGCCCGTGGACAGTTGCTCCATGGCCGAAGAGAGCGAGCGGTTGTTCACGTTCATGGCATTTTGAGCCACGAGAGACTTGACGTTGGTGTTGATCACAGAGGACATGGTCTTACTCCTTGAAGAGGTGTTTCAAAAGGTCGGCAGGAACCAGAAGGGAGTAGGACCTGCCTGTTCACAGAAAGTCGTTTGTGATTTCCTGTTGATGAATGAATCGACGTGTTGCGATGGATCTTTAGAGGGGTCCGAAAAATATTTCGGATCAGGTGGTCGCGTTGTGAAGCATGCCTTTGAGTTGCTCGATGTTGTGTGCCACCTTGAGCACCGTTTCATTGGGGATCTGGCGAATCACTTCGCCGGTCTCGGTGCTCTTGACGGTGATGACCGTGCGGTTGGCCAACTCGTCAATGCTGAAGTTGAGGTTGCGGGCGTTTTGCTTCATCTGTTCGTTCAGCCGTTGAACAGCTTCTTCCAGATTGCGGCGCATCTCTGCAGGGTCGTAACGGATCTCGGCCTTTGGTGGCACTTTGACATCTGTCGCAGGCACAGCGGCTTTGACATGCTGTGCTGCAGTGGGCATGGCACGGTCTGCGCCCTGCGACATGCGCGAGGCGAGCGCGTTGGTGATCTCGGTGCTCATGGTGTGTCCTTTTCGTGGGCCTGCTGGTTAAAACCATCCCGCGCGTCCTGTGCCAGAACGTCAAACGGGGGCTGTCGGAAAAGGTATCGGCCTCAAGTGTGTCAACTTGAGGGAGTGAGCAAGAAAAAGCGGCAAATCTTTGCCGCGTCATGCCTAAGTATTCAGGCGTATATGAAAAATCATTTGTTGGTGTAACTGGCCATCATGCCGTCAAAGCTGCTCTTGAGGCTGGTCTTGAGGCTGTTGTTGCTGCCGACGATGGATTCCATGACGCTGAATTGCCTGGTGTAGCGTTCCAAAATCCGGCTCAGGCGTTCGTCCAGCTTGGTCAGATCGGCCTTGTAAGTGTCGATTTTCTTGTTGGCGCTGTCGGTCTGGTTGGCGATCAGGCCAGAGGATCTCAGCATCTGATCGAGCTTGATGACGGCGTCTCCGGCGATGCCCGACGGCGCAGTGCTGTAGATGCTCTTGCTGTTGGTGCCCGCGCTGAAGGTTTTGACCACTTCATCGAAGTTGTTCTGCAGCGCTTTGTCCAGCTTGGCTTCATCCAAGGTGAGCTGGCCGTTGCGGTCAAAGCTCAGTCCGGCATCGCGTGCGGCCGTGATGGTGCTGCCCGGGGTGGACGAAGTGTTGGTGAGGTAGGCGCGCACCTGAGTGCGGATGCTTTGCAAAATGCTGTCACCCACCAATGAGCCACCACCGTCTTTGATGGTGCTTTTGGCGTTCCCGAGTTCCTTAAGTGTGACTTCCAGATCGTTGTAGGCCGACACCAGTCCTTTGATCTTGTCCTTGATGCTGGCCGTTTCGCGGTTGAGGTCCAGGCGGGTGGGTGTGCTGGTGGTGGTGTAGAGGTCCAGCGTCACGCCATCGATCAGGTCGTTGACCTGGTTGCTGCTGCGGGTCATGCTCAGGCCGTTGACCTTGAACTGCGCATCGGCGGCGGTTTGCAAAGCGGTCCCAAAACTCAGCTGGTTACCGCTTGCCGTCAGGCTGAAGCTTTTGGAAGCGCCTGTCTCTCCCGTCACCACGATGGTGTAGGGCGCCAGCGCATCGCCGGTTTGCAGCAACTGGGCTTTGATGCCCAGATTGGCGCCATTGATGGCGCTGACCACGCCGGCCGGGGTGTCGGTGCTGACCGTGATGTTTTGTGCGGTACCGCCGTTGACCGAAAGGCTCAGCGTGAAAGCGCTGCCACCATTGAGCGGAGTGTCGCGTGCGGCAAAGCCGTTGCTCGCGCTGCGCTGGGCACGCGCCAGTTGGCTCACTTCAATGCTGTAGCTGCCTGTCTGTGCGGTCGATGTGGTGGTCACCCCCAGTACGCCTGGCAGGGTGTTGCTGGGCTTGATGGAGGCAAAGTCCGAAGCGTCGTCGAGCTGCGCGAAGGCCGCTTTCAGATCGGCCAGCGCGGTCTTGATGTAGCCGTAGCCAGAGATCTTCGCCTCGGTCTTGCTGATCTTGGCGTTGATCGCGTCTTTGCGGGGCGCAATTTCGGCATCGGCCAGGTTCTGGGCCAGTGTCTTGATGTCGATGCCCGAGCCGGCACCCAAGGTGTTGACGATGTTGGTGGAGGTGGCCATCGGGATTTAACTCGGCACGGACTGCAGGAACTTGAGTCAGCTGCGGATGTAATCGAACAGCGACAGACCCGAAATCTTCGAGAAGCTGCCCATGGCCGCCTCAAGCGCCATCATTTCCTTGTTCATCCGGGTCACGGCTTCGGCGTAGTCCAGGTCTTCGATGTCCGACAGGGTGCTCTTGAGGCGCAGCGCGGTTTCATCGAGCACATCCAGTTGAGACTGCACCACTTTCTGGTCCGATCCGGTTTGTGCCAGCGACAGGCTGAGGGCGTTGTGCATTTGTGCCAAGTCCGAGTTGCCTTGCTGGATGGCAGGCGTTTTGCTGCTGTCGACGGCGGCGATCATTTGATCGAGCGCATCAAAAAACCCCACCGCCTTGCCGTCAGTGCGCACCACACGCTGAAACACATCGGTACCGGCGCGGGTGTATTGCACCGTGCGTTCCACGCCGGCTGGAATGCGGGTCTGGGTCTGGTCGCCGTTGTAGACCACTTGACCGCTGTCGTTTTCAGAAAATGCGGCGGTTTTGACGCGGGTCCCCGAAAACAGATAGTTGCCGTTGTCGTCGCGCGAGTTGCCCAGGCTCAGCAACTGGTCGCGCAAGGCTTTCATTTCCACCGAGATGGTTTTGCGGTCATCGAGTCCCAGAGTGTCGTTGCTGGCCTGGATGCCCAGCTCCTTGAGCCGGATCAGGATGTCGTTGGCCGAGGACAGGGCGGTTTCTTCGGCCTGGTAGCGGTTGAGTGCCGATTTGAGCAGCGCACTGTGGCTGCTCTGGCGTTCCACTTCGCCCTTGAGCCGCTGGATGGCCGCGGCCTGGTCAGGGGCGTCACTGGGCGAGAGCACCTGTTTGGACACCGACAACTGGGCCTGCGTGGTGGCGAGCTTGTTCTGGATGGTGCTCATGCGCTCGGTGGCGCGGTCAAACAGGAAGGCGGTAGAAATTTTCATTCAGGGCTCCTTCAGCGCACCTGCAAGATGGCGTCGAACAGCTGGCTGGCGATCTGCATGACCTTCGCATTGGCCTGGTAGGCCTGCTGGAAGCGCACCAGCGCCGAGGCTTCTTCGTCCAGACTCACGCCCGAGGTGCCGTCGCGTGCTTCCTGGGCCTGTTCATAGACCACGGTCAGGGCCTGCTTGGAGATCGCGGCCTGTCGGGCCACGTTGCCGACCAGATTGACGCGCTCAATGTAGGCCTCGGTCATGGTCAGGCCGCCGGGCATGACCTTTTTCTCCTCCAGGGCCACCAGCTTGAGCATGGCCTCGTTGTTGCCAATGCCGTCCTGGTTGCCGTCAATCCGGAATTTGTCGCCCTGGCTGGGTTGCGTGGTGAACTCCAGCGTCAGGCCCCTGTAGTGGATGACCGGCGCCGCCTGGGTGTCCAGCAAGCGCTCGGCCAGCAGCGTGTCGCTGCGGGTGTCACGGATTTCATAGCGGTTGTTGGCCGTGAAGGTGACCTGCAAGGACTGTGCGCGCAGCATCTGCTTGATGTCACCGTCGATGTCCTTGAATTCGGCCGTGACGGTGGCCTGGTCCAGCGTGGCCGTGGCCGCGGTGTCGGTCACGAACACCAGCAGGTCGTCCTGCGCCGTGCCCGACACATACACCGAGGTGTCAAAACCCAGCGCTGACAGGTCGGCTGGGGTGCCGTTGGGTCCAAGTCCGAGCCGGATGTCCTGGAGCGTGTCTGTGCGGCTGAGCTGCAGCCCGCCATTGACGATGCTGGCCTTGACACCGGCGATGCCTTGGCCGTTGATCCAGTTGGCCAGGCCTTGCGGATCGTTGCTGGTCAGCGCCGGGTTGGGCGGTGTGAGTGTGACGCCATCGAGCGTGAACCTGCCGCTTTGCCCAATGGCCGTCAGCCAGCCGTTGCCGCTGACCGCTCGGCCTTGCATCAGGGCGGGCGTGGCCTTGGGGTCGAGCAGGGCGCCCGTGCTGGGGTTGAATTGCTGGATGTATTGAACCGAGGCTTTCACGCCCATGAACAGGTCCATGTCCAGGTAGCGGCTGTCCACCGTCTGGCCGTTGGTGGTGCTCTTGCCCGCATTGAGCATGGCATCGCTGTATTGGGCGCCTTCTTCCATGCCGTTGGCGGATTTGAGCATGCGGTCGACGATCTTGTTGCCGTCGGTACTGGCCGTCAGGTCGCTGCCCAGCAGGTGCCGACCGTCGCGCGTGAACACTTGCAGGTTCTGGGTGGCGTTGGGGCTGTTGAGGGTGAGCACCAAATCCTGGGTCCCGGCCTTGACCAGGCCCAGGCTGGCAAACCCCTGGGCACTGGGCAGCCCCACTTTGACTGTGGCCGATCGGGGCACCTGGGCGTTGGCCAGGTCGCCGATCAGGGCCGTGGGGCCGGCGTATTGCGGCGTGTCGTACTGCACCCGAGCCTGTGCGGTACCTGGATTGAGCGGGTCGTCGATCACCCTGAACTGGCCCGCAGCGGCCACCCGCGAGGTGTCCTGGATCAGCAACTGCATGCCGCCGGCCTGACCGGCCTGGTCGGCGCTGAACCCGAACAGGTCGGTGCCGAGCAGGCCTTCAGCGTCCACGCCATCCTTGTGGATGGTGTTGACTTGCGTGACCATGGCCTGGGCGAGGTTGTCGAGCGCGTCGATTGCAGGGGCGAGCACCTGCTCGCGGAACGTCATGACGCCGCCGATCTTGCCGCTGCCCACGGCGGGCAGGCCTTCGGGGTTGCCGTAAGGGTCGATCTGGAATTGCAGCTTGCTGGGGTCGGTGGCCGAAGCCTGCACGCTGATGGCGCGCGAGGTGTTGTCCCTGACCAGGATGCCTTGGTCCAGCGTGTCGCCCACGCTGACCAGCACACTGCCGTTTTCAGCAAATTTGGTTTTCACCGCGATCAGGCCCGACAGGTTGCGCAGCAGCAGGTCTCTCTGGTCCAGCAGTTCAGAGGGCTGGCTGCTGGCGCTGGATTTCTTGGCGAACTGCTTGTTGAGTTGTGCCAGCTGCTGTGTGATCGAGTTGACCTGCCCAATGTCGGTTTCCACCGCCTGCTGGGTCTCGTTGTTGAGCAGTTCAAATTGGGTCGACAGTTGCCGAAACCGTGCGGCCAGGCCATCGGCATCGCGCAAGAAGATGCTGCGTTGCACGGTCGATGCCGGATCGCTGGCCAGGTTGCGGGACGACTCGAAGAACAGGTTCATGGCCGTGGTCAGACCAATGCTCTGGTCGCCCATCACGTCGATCAGCCGGTTCACGTACGACAACAAAGGTTCCTGGCTTTGCAGTTCGCTGTTGCTGTTGCGCAGGTTGGATTCGACAAAAGCGTCGTACTGGCGCCGGACCTGGTCAAAGCGTGCCCCTGTGCCAATGAAGCCGCCCCCGATCTCGCGTGGCTCGTTGGAGTTCAGCGACACGTCCTGCCGGGTGTAGCCCTCTGTGTTGACGTTGGCGATGTTGTTGGAAACGGTGGCCAGCGCGCGCTGGTAGGCGGTCACGCCCGAGCTGCCAATCGAAAGCAGGTCACTCATGGCTGGCCTCCGCTGCGGCGCTGCAGCTCATAGGCGCCGGTGCGTTGCAGGGGCAGGGACTTGCCGCCTTCACGGTCAAGGTGCAGGGGCTGCGCAGCCGGTTGCAGGGGCAGGGGGCTGGCTTCAGTGGCGTTCGGACGCAGCTGGAGTGCGGCCTGGGTGCTCAGGGCAGCTTGCTGCTGTTGCAGGATCTGTTTTTCCAGCATGTCCGCCAGGCCCATGCCGCCACGTCGCACCATCTGCATGGCCACTTCCTTGTCCATCAGGTCCTGGTACATGTCCATGTTGCCGCTGTCCACCAGATCGCTTTTTTCCACGCTCTCGCGCATGGTCTTCATCATCTGCTGGATGAAGTAGGCCTCGAACTGCTCCGCCGTGCGACGCACCGCCTTGTCCGGGCTGCGTGCGGCATCGCCGCGCAGTCCGGCCAGCCCCTCAAAGTCCAGGTAGCTGCGCGGCGATGTGGAGGACGGCGATGTCATGAGTGGCCTCAGATCACGATCAGTTCGGCGCGCAGGCTGCCCGAGCTCTTGAGGGCTTCCAGGATGGCGATCAGGGCGGAAGGCGTGGCGCCTACCTGGTTGACCGCGTCCACGATCTGGCGCAGGTCCACCCCGGGCTGGAACAGGAACATCGGGTTCTTGGCTTCCTGCACCGAGACTTCGGCGTTTTGCACGGGCGTGGTCTGTCCCTGGCTGAAGGGGCCGGGCTGCGAGACCTCGTTGGTCACGGCCACGGCCACCGAGATGGTGCCGTGCGCCACCGCGGCGGCCGTCACCCGCACGTTGCGGCTGATGACCACGGTGCCGGTGCGCGAGTTGACCACCACACGAGCAGGGGGCTCGCCAGGTTGCACCTGCATGTTCTCGATGAGGCTCATGAAAGCCAGCCGTTGGGTCAGGTCTTCAGGCGCCCGGATGGCCAGCGACATCGGGTCGATGGCGCGTGCAGTGCCAGCGCCAAACTGGCGGTTGACTGCGGTGACGATGGCGTTGGTGGTGGTGAAGTCGGCCTCGCGCACATTCATCACGATGTGCTCGGCTTGCTCATAGGGGTTTTCAACCAGCTTCTCCACGGTGGCACCGCTGGGGATGCGGGCTGCCGTTGTCACGCCGGTACTGACCTTGGAGCCTGCGCCGCCGGCATCGACGGCGGTGGCCGTCAGGGCGCCCTGGGCCACGCCATACACTTCGCCGTCAACGCCGCGCAGGCTGGTCAGCAGCAGGGTGCCGCCACGCAGGCTGCTGGCCTTGCCAATCGCCGAGACATTCACGTCGATCTTCTGCCCTGGCTTGGCAAAGCCCGGCAATTCGGCCGTCACCATCACCGCGGCGATGTTCTTGACGTCAATGCGGTTGGCGGCCGTGCTCTGTTCAAAGTCGTTGAGCGGGCCGTCCATGCCCACGCCCAACCGGGACAGCATGGCCCGGATGGTTTTGGCGGTGAAGGCGACGTCGGTGCCGTCGCCCGTGCCTTGCAGGCCCACCACCAGTCCGTAACCGATGAGCTGGTTGGTTCTGCCAGAAGCCACACTGGCCAGGTCCTTGATGCGGTCGGCCCAGGCGTTCAGGCCCAGGCTCAGCAACAGTACAAACAGGATGCGTTTCATGGCAGGACTCAGAAGGGCCAGATCTTGTAGAGCAGGCTGGTGCCCCAGCCTGGCTTGGCGGCGCTGGCCATGTCGCCAGTGCCGCGGTAGGCGATCTGGGCGTTGGCCAGTCGGCGTGACTGCAGCGTGTTGTTGGGCGAAACGTCTTCGGGCCGGACGATGCCGCTGACCTGGATCACCTCGGTGCCTTCGGTCAGGGCCAGCTGTTTTTCGCCGCGCACCATCAGGTTGCCATTGGCCAGCACTTCGACCACCGTGACCGCGATCGAACCGGTCAGGCTGGCGGTCTGGTCGGCGCTGCCCTCACCCTCGCTCTTGATGGTGGAGCCGTTGAGGTTCACGCCGGCCTTGTCAGACCATTTGGCGGGCAGCACATCGTTGCTGTCCTTGCGCGAGTAGTCGCCCTTTTGCTTGCGGTTGGCCTGGGTCGATTCGTTGAGCAGCACCGTGATCAGGTCGCCCACCGCATAGGAGCGGCCTTTGCCGAACCACATGTCGCTGCCACGGCCGTTGTAGATCGCGCCGGTCGGGATGCCCGCTTTTTGCTCGGCCACGGGATAGACCGGCGCAAATTCGGGTGTGTGCGAGAGTTTGGTGGGCAGGTTGTTGCAGCCCGCCAGCACGAGGGGCATCAAGACCACGGCCCCGCTACGGATCAGAAGACGTTTCATGGGGCCTCACATGTTGTTGTTGAGGAAGCGCAGCATGCCGTCCACGGCAGAGATCGCCTTGGAGTTGATCTCGTAGGCGCGTTGCGTCTCGATCATGTTGACCATTTCTTCGACCACGTTCACGTTGGAGGCTTCCAGCGCGCCTTGCATGAGCTGACCTGTGCCAGCCTGTCCGGGCACGCCCACTTGAGGGGCGCCGCTGGCCGGTGTTTCCTTGAGCAGGTTCTGGCCGGTGGCTTGCAAGCCCGCCGGGTTGGCAAATCGCGCCAGCTGGATCTGCCCGATCACCTGGGTGCCACCGCCCGCTGCGGTTTCAACCGAGACGGTGCCGTCCGCGCCGATGGCAATGCTCATCACGTTGGCCGGAATGGTGACGGCCGGCTGCAGCAGGGCGCCGTTGGAGGTGACCAGCTGCCCGGTGGACGAGAGCTTGAAGCTGCCGTCACGGGTGTAGGCCACTGTGCCGTCGGTCATCGCGATCTGGAAAAAGCCTTCACCTTGCACCGACAGGTCCAGGGCGTTCTTCGTCGTCACCAGGCTGCCCTGGGCATGGGTTTTCTCGGTGGACACGATGCGCACGCCGGTGCCCAGCATCAGACCGGTGGGCGATTGCTCCGTGGTCGAGTTCTGCACGCCCGGGGCCCGAAGCTTCTGGTAGAGCATGTCCTCGAAGTTGGCACGGTCGCGTTTGAAGCCGGTGGTGTTGACGTTGGCCAGGTTGTTGGAAATGACCGACATGCGCGTTTGCTGCGCGTCCAGGCCGGTCTTGGCGATCCACATTGAGGCGTCCATGGTCTGCTCCTTGTTGTTCAGCCGAGCTTCATCAGCGAAGAACTCGACTCATCCAGGTTCTTGGTTTCCTTGATGATCCGGATCTGGGTTTCGAAACTGCGCGAGTGGTCCATCAGCCGGGCCATGGCCTCGATCGCGCTCACATTGCTGCCCTCCAGGGCCTTGGGAATCAAGGTGGGCAGGTTGGGCCCCGAGGTGAAGTCGCTGCCGGGCGCCTTGTCCGCCACCTGATACAGACCATCTGCACGGCGCAGCAGCTGGATTTCCGAAGCGTCTCGCATGGCCATCTGGTCGATCAGCACCGGTGGCACGTTGCCGGGCTGAGCCGGGTCTTGCGCGTAGACGCTGCCGTCGGCGTTGATGCTCACGTTCACGCCCGGCGGAATGGTGATCGGCCCGCCCTGGCCCATGACCAGGTGGCCATTGCCGGTTTCCAGCTGTCCCTGCGGGCTGACCTTGAGGTCCCCGCGGCGGGTGAAGGCGCGCTCACCATTGGC
>JACCDU010042380.1_pt1 | contig 10651 bp, 20 predicted proteins | sample 7446081 | NCBI WGS metagenome assembly JACCDU01 (sample SAMN15323447, study PRJNA562643) | freshwater metagenome | isolation source: river surface water | place: USA:Blue River Watershed | collected 2017-08-17
ATTGCATGTTAGTCTTTACGAGACAACCAAGCAATTGCGTCGGCCTTGGTTTCAAACCTACCAGACAACGGGGTTTGGTGACGCCCACGGACGACATACCAGCCGTTGAGGAGTTTATTAAAGACAATCTTCATGATGGTGTTGCTCCGTGTTTGTGTTGACAGAGAGAGAGTTTATTAAATGACACCCTTCGATGTCATTGGTATAAACCCTCACTTCTTATTAATCTTGATCACCTTCGCCATCTTCCTCCCGTGGGCAGGGTAGGCGATGACAGCAACATCCTTGCTATAGCAAGCCCTGCAGCCATTGCACTTACCGTCGTGTTCGTAGGCGCGGCAGAGAACGGTCCCGTCAGGGGCCGACTCAGCATCGGGAACGATGACGCTGCCGTGTACACCGGCAGTGTAGGTGCCATCGACGCTGTCGGCACTAAACCTAACCATCACATTAGGCAAAGCCTGCATCTTTGCAATGACGGCAGTAAACTTAGGAAACTTCGCCATACGTGTAGGCAACCAATGCTTGACCCATGGGGTTAGCGTCATTACTTGCAGCATTTTCTCTGCAAGACCGATGGCGTACATGTCACCGCTATCAAACCAGCGGAAATAGCGCTGACTGTCCAGGCTCTGCACCATGTCAGACACCCATTCGTCGCGGGTCCAGTCTTGCCTATTCTCAATGCGGGGGGCTTTGACGTTAGGGTAATTGTAGTTACCCGTCGTGGCATAGCAGCCGCTGCAGGCAGGGACAAGACTGCCGTCAGCATTGACGCTGCCAGGGCAAGTGTCCAGGGCTTGCAGGCTCCATGAAAGGATACCGTCGAGCTTGGATGTCTTTGAGAGACGCAGCATGGTTGTTCTCCGGTTGATAGGGAAGAGTTTATTAGATGACACCATTGATGCCATCGGTATAAACCCTTATACCTTTATCAATTTTGCTTTGAAATCCGTACCATTCCATACTGACAAAGAAACACCATAGGTAGTGTCCACCTTACCCCATGCATCCCTACCTACACAGACACTATGGAATGTCTTGAGAGCTTTTCTCATATCGTCACCAATGTAGATAAGACTGTTCATTCCGCACGGTGCAGACATACCCAATTGAGGATGTTGCACTCTGTCGATACGAATTGAGTTCATGGTGTTTCCTTTCAGGTTAACAAGATTCATTCTAAGGGGCAGATTGTTGCCTGCCCTATAGGATAAACCCTCATTGATACATTGATGCGTTTTTGTCTAGCTCATATGTGACAGTCATCAATTCATCCACTGTTGCTACCTTATCCGTAGCGATAGCGATAAGCATAGACAACTTACCAAAATTATGATCATGGGCTTGCATCTTGGCGTTTTGAATGAGGCACTCACGAATGAGGGATTGAATGATTTCCTGCGTGTTCATGGTGTTTCCTTTCGTCGGGGTTTGTTGCTGCGGTGAAAGAATTAGACACGAAAATAATGCCCGAGTAAAGCTTAGGGGCTTTGTTATTTTCTCGGCGTCGATGTCCTGACGCACCTGCTCGCGTATGCGCGTGTGTGCGTGTGCTGGCGCACGCATGCGCGTGCTGGCGTGCTGGCGCGTGTCCAGGTGAGCGAGCAAGCAAAGCCCGTGCCAGGCTTCTAAGGGTAAACCCTCGAAAACTCGCAGAAGCTCCTAAGTATTTTTTTTAAGGGCTATATATGTCCAAAGGGAAAAATCGCTCCTAGACCGTTTTGGCGCGTTTTAGCGGCATCGGGTAAACCCTGATGGTGTTGTGCTGCAGTGCAACATGGCATGGATGTTGCTACGTGAGCGTGTGTGCGTGTATGTGCGCTATATCGTCAGTGTGCTGATGGAATGTATACAATGTAGTTATCCACAAGTTATGCACAGGGTAGATGAAGTTATACACAGACACCCTAAATCTGTGGATAACCTGTGGATAACTCATCTTTACAGTGTAAAAATACCCAAAAATTGCCTCCCGATTCAGCGTTGACGAAACTGCGCTAAGCCGTTGATTCATAAGGTTTTTTAGCCGTCTACGATGCTGGGAGCTAACCTAGCTAGATCGCATCGCACCTGCCCTTGCTGCCCTGGTCTAGCCTAGCTGGGGCGGGCCTGGGCCACGGGAGGTAGGCGCGTTAGTTGTATACAACGTCGCCCACAGAAGTGAAAAATTGCTTCCCCATCAACAAAGCCATTGACAACGTCCCCATCCTGTGTATAACATACGCCAACTTAGTCCACCCGTGACATAAACGGTATAGGTATGCCAGAGATGGCTTAGGGTGCAACTCCCGAACAATCCTACGATTGCACAGTCGAGGGCGCTAGTAAGACAGCGATGTGCAGCCAGGAAGACAGAGGTCTTCTTAGGTGGGGCAATAAAACATTGCTCCTCTGCTCCTAACTCATAGGTGTCTATGGGTTAGGGGCACTATTGTCTAAATATAGTTGTAGGTGTTTTCTAAGAAGGACAACAACAGCGTTATTGAATAGTCAGAAATATATCAAGCTATTCCATACGTAGTCTATATAACAAGACACCATGATAAAGAAGCTACAATGTTTCTCTAATAAACGCTGATGTTGCTCTTATGAGCGTTTATGAGCGCTTATGAGCTTTTATGTTTCTCTTATAAGCTCTGATGTTGCTTTTAAGAGCTACAATTTAGCTTCAACGTTGACAACAACAACAAAATCTAAGCACGGTAGCTATATAGCCTATGTACCAAGATGTGTCTATCTAGCCTACATAGCCTATATAGCAACCCAACAAAGACAAGCAGCGATGGCTTGTTGCCCATAAGAATACAATGACCCCTAAAGAACAAATTCAACGCAGATACAAAACAAGAGCAGAATTAGGAAATGCTGTTAACTCTTTTCCATATTCTGTTTCCAGAGAGGTGTTTGATGAGTTGTTTAGAAAAGAGGACAAAATAGGGAGTGTTGGTTTTCATTCTGATGTTTATTACATCAGGGCTCTGTTAGAGAAGAAGACAGGTGTTGTTCTTCCTTTAGGGGATGTTGAAAAATCATTGAGAGGTAAAAATGCCGACAGTTGATAACACAGTGAATATTGCGCCAGCGACGAAGTTGCTTGCTATTACGAAGAGTGATAGCACTGTTTATTCGCCGTTGATTAGAGCCATTTATGTTGGTGTTGGTGGAAACATCAGTGTTGTTGATACAGAGGGGAACACGGTGTTGTTTGTTGGTGTTCCTCAGGGGTCCATTCTTGGTCCGTTTGCTGTGTCGAAGGTGATGTCTGCGAACACAACGGCTGGTTCTATGGTGGGGTTTGTTTAATGTCTCTTTCTTCATTGTCTTTGTCGATTTCCATCAATAGGCTGACAGCGAGTCTGTTAGGCATTTCTGCTGTTCCGTTGTTGGTGAAGACAAGTGGTGGTAGTGACATTAGTGTTTCCACCACCGTTGCTGCTTCTACGGGTCTAACATATGTAGTTTCTTCTACTGTCTTAGGCTCGTCTGGAACAGCCTATGTACCCGTCTAAGGAAATGATATGGCTGCTTTAGAAGTATTGGCGTTAAACACAACAACGCCGCAGATTATGGCTCCGCAGAGTGGGGACACCTACACCTTCCCCCGCGCCGTCGAAATGCCGCTTGGCACCGCCAACGGCGTGCTCTACCTCAACGGCAGCAAGGTGGTTACTAGCGGGAGTGGGTTGGTTTTTGACTCCTCCGGCAACCTCGGCTTGGGGGTGACGCCGAGTGCGTGGAGCACTGCCTATCGTGCCTTGGACATGGGTACGGGCGCGATCATGGCGCAAGCGTCCGGTACGGATACTTACTACACGCAAAATGCAATTTTTGGTCTAGCAAACACTTGGGTTTATAAGGCAAACGGACTTGCCTCTCGCTACCAACAAGTAACGGGAGTGCATTCTTGGCATAACGCCCCCTCCGGCACCGCAGGCAATGCGATTAGCTTTACGCAGGCGCTCACACTCACCGCAGCATCAAATCTTTTGCTTGGCGGCACCAATGATCCAGGTGGCGCAAATGCGTTTTACATTGCCAACACCGCAAGTGTTCCTGGAACGCCAACTAGCGGCGGCGTGTTGTACGTTGAATCCGGTGCTTTGAAATACAAAGGTTCTTCTGGCACCGTCACGACGATTGCGAACGCGTAATTCACCATTTCCGAAAGGACCACACCATGAACATCACCTGGACCATTGAATGGCTTCGCACCACCCCCACCACCGCAACCCCGCCGGAATATGTCATCGAATGCGGATGGCGCTGCACGGGCACTGACGGGGCCTACACCGGCACGGTGTACTCGACCTGCTCTTTCACCCAAGCCGCTGAAGCTGACGGCACGTACACGCCCTACGCTGCCCTGACGCAGGAGCAGGTGTTGGGCTGGTGCTGGACCTCTGGCGTGAACAAAACCGCCACTGAGGCTGCTGTGGCGCAGCAGATTGAAGAGCAGAAAAATCCTAAGGTGATTCAGCCGCCTCTGCCGTGGTAAACTAGAGCCTCCTATTTTCAAAGGAGTTTCTATGAACGACATCAAAATCACCTTGTCTGACCTGTCCGTCAACGACGTCAACATCATCATGGCTGGCTTAGGTAAGCTGCCGTTGGAGGTGTCAGCAGAGTTGTGGATGCGTCTTAAGCAGCAAGGTGAGTCTCAAATGAAGCCGCCAGAGCCTAGCTAATATGTCTCCAAAGCCTGCCCGTGGCTTGATAGCTCTTGTCCTACGCCGCTCTGGCTTTGCTGGAGTGGCGTTGGCTCCTTTTGGTATTTACATTCTTCCTGAAGACATCAACAACGTCTCCTTAGTTAGGCACGAACAAAAACATTGGATGCAATATAAGGAGATGGGTCTATTGCGTTATTACACCACCTACATTTACCAGGTGGTTAAATATGGGTACTACAATGCCCCAATGGAAATAGAGGCTAGAGAATATGCCCTACATGACCAACGGTAAGCGTGATTATAAGAAGCAACAGCAATACGACGGTAAGCCGTCTGTTGTCGCTGACAGAGCCAAAAGAAACGCTGCCAGGGCTTTGTTAAAGAAAGAGGGTGTTGCTGTCGATGGCAAGGATGTTGCTCATAAGAGGGCGTTGAGCAAAGGCGGCAGCAATGAGCGTAGTAATTTGATGGTGCAAGCGCCGTCAAAGAATAAGAGCTTTCCTCGTAGAAAAGATGGGGCTATGAAATGAAGACACCGGCATGGCAACGTAAGGAAGGTAAAGACCCTGAAGGTGGGTTGAATGCTAAAGGCAGGGCTTCCTACAACAAAGCCACTGGAGGCAATTTACAGGCTCCTGCGCCTAAGCCAAAGACTAAGAAGGATGCTGCCAGGCGTGCTAGCTTCTGTGCGCGTATGCAGGGCATGAAAGAGAAGAACACAGGCGCTAAAGCCGCTAAAGACCCCAATAGCCGTATTAACAAGAGCCTTAGAGCTTGGAATTGTTGATGGAAAACACCATTACAAAACAATGTACTTCTTGTTTACAAGACAAGCCTTTGCATTTATTTAGAAGCAGAGGTGGCGATCAAAGACATCTACTTAAAAGCAGATGTAATTCTTGTCTGTATTCTCAACATAGAGAATGGGTTGAAAATAACGCAGATAAAGTGAGAGAATATAGGGAAAAAGATAGTTGGACACTTGCTAAAAGATGCGCAAGAAGAGGAATAACACCGGAAGAGCTTGTTCATAAATACGAAGAACAAGAAGAGAGTTGCGCTATTTGTTACAGTCACATTTCTCTAAGTGATAGTGCTATTGATCACAATCATAAAACAGGTGAATTTAGAGGTGTACTGTGTAAACAATGTAATAGAGCTTTAGGGATGTTTAAAGATAGCCCAAAAATTCTTAAAAACGCTTTAGAGTATCTAAACGATTTTGGACACTACGGTGAAAATTAATGGCACGCACTAACGAAGCTCTATGGGAGAAAGCCAAAGCCGAGGCTAAGGCTAAGATGGGTGGTAAACATTCTGCCAGAGCTATGCAGCTAGCAGGCAAGCTCTACAAAGACAAAGGTGGCAGCTACACCGGCTCTAAGACAGAGGCTCAGAAGAGCTTGTCTAAATGGAGTAAAGAGTCTTGGACAACGAAGTCTGGGAAGCCTTCGTCAGAAACAGGAGAGCGTTATTTGCCTGAGAAGGCAATTAAGGCATTGACGCCTTCTGAATATGCTGCTACAACGCGGGCTAAGCGCGAAGGCGCCAGTCGTGGTAAGCAGTTTGTTGCTCAGCCTAAGAAGATAGCTGAGAAGACGGCTAAATACAGAGACTAACATGGAATTCCTAAATTTCAATGAAGCCTTCAGAGACGCTCGTAGAGCGGGCGAGAAGACGTTTATGTACAAAGGCAAGCGCTACAGCACTGACGTTGCTGCAGAGCCTCAGAAGGCGTCTAAGAGCCCCTATGAGGACAAGTCTAGGGTGATGGAGGGTGTTGCTGCTAAGAGCCGTGAAATTGCTCGTCCTGGTCGTGATGCCATTGAGGGTGTCTATCCTGAGGCTGCTCTCATTCCTGGTCGTGGTGCTACTAGTCTTGTTTCTACTGCTCTGAAGGCTATGCGTGCTGATAAGAGTGGTAATTGGCGTGAGAGGGTTCCTGAGGGCGCTGATCCTGCTAAGTGGAAAAGCATTGTCAAGCAAATTGACGAAGCCTATCCCGGCGGTGCTCCTAAGGCAGCTAAAGAGCCTTCTCGTTCCATGAGCGCTGAAGAAAGAAAAGCTGCTATGATGCAAGGAGAAAGAGCAACAAGGTCTCCTCGGTCTCGTACAAAAGAGATGGACAACATTGAATATTCCAAGGGCGGTATGGCTAAGAAGAAGCCTGGTTATGCCAAGGGTGGTGTTATTAAGGCAATGTGTGGAGCTTCTGTTCCTGCTGCTCAGAAAGGGAAGAAATAATGGCTAAGTTTGTTGCTCGTGCAAGAAAGTTGGGTACGGCCCCACCGACGCCGTTGTCGAAGATGTCGCCAACTGCCACCACCGCGCCCCGTGCCGCAGCGGCTCCTACAAGGCCACAGCCTGCTGTTGTCCCTACACAACGGCCACAGCCTTATGGGCCTTCAATGGCTGAAATACAGAAACAACTATTAATACAGCAACAACAGGCTCTTGCACAGCCTCAGTTCACTCCGCAGCAGCTAGCAGAATTGCAAAAGCAAAATCTTTCGCCGATTCAGCCTGCCCCTACTAATTTACCGTCTAAACCTGCTACCTCTGTTTCAAAACAATCTCCCAATCTTTCTCCTTACAACGCATCAAAGCAACCAACTATGAGTCAGGCGGATGCGTTTAATCAAAGAGATGCTATCGGCCAACAATTGAGTTCTCTTGAAACTCAAGCACAAATGACTAGGGCTAATGCGTCTAAGATGCCTGCTATGCGTAAGGGTGGTGTTGTCAAGAAGAAGCCTGTAGCGGCTGCTAAGAAGACAACAGCAGCTAAATATGCCAAGGGTGGGATGGTGATGAGTAATTGCGGTGCTTCTATGAAGCCTCAACAAAAGAGGAAGTGATATGCCTGCGTCGAAGATGAAGATGTGTGAAGGATGTTCTAGCCCTGCTGCGTGCAAGAAGGCTGGTAAGTGCTTGATGAAGGACAAGACCAATAAGCCTCAGCGAGGAGCTAAAGGCATGGCTGTTCTCATTGCTGTTGGTGTTCCTAAGAAGGGGAAGAAATAATGGCTACCAAACGTGTCAACACCGGGCGTAGATTTGGCGATGAAAAGCCTGTTCAGCGGAACAAGGAAAACATGCCAGATGAGAAGCCCAATCGTTCCCCTGGTGAAAGCAACGCTAATAGGTATATGCCTTCAGTGAAGGAAGACACTGATGTGATGTTTCCTAAGGATGTAGAGCGTGTTAGGAAGAGCCTGTCTCCAACAGGTAAAGGTGCTGCTAGGCAGTCTCAAGTAGATGCTGGTAAGAGAGCCGGTGGCAGAATGCTTGGGCGTGCTGGCTATGCTGGTTATGCTTTTGCGGCGGGCAAGGCAGCAGGTGATGCCATTGCTGACAAAGCCATTGAGAAAATGTCAGAAGGCAAAGTGAAGCTCTCTGATTACGCTAAACAGCGTATGAGAGAAGAAGAAGACTTCCAAGCTGTTCAGAAGGCTCTTCGTGAAGCTGATAAAGAAAAAGAAGAAATGCGTAAGGGAGGCATGGTGAAGAAAATGGCTAAAGGTGGTGAAGTAAAGAATAAGACAGAGGCTAAGAAGCCTGCTCCTGTTGTTGATAAGAAGATGAAGCCTGAGGACATGCCTCCGAATAAGGCAGCTATGGATATGATGCGTGAATGGGAAGACAAGGAAAAACGTCGTAAGATGGGAGAGAGATATGAGCAAATCATGCCTCCTGCCGGTCTTGCCAAGGGCGGTGCTGTGCAGCAAGCCAAGGTTGGTAAGGTGATGAAGGAATTTAAGGAAGGCACTCTTCATAGCGGTGCTGGTGGCAAAGTGGTGAAGAGCCCTAAGCAGGCTGTCGCAATTGCTTTGTCAGAAGCCCGTAGGATGAAGAAGAAGTAATGTCGATAACAAGCTATCCAGCGCTGGTAACGCTAAATGAGCCAGTATCAATTGGTGGTACTAGCGCTGATGCTTTTGGGCGTACTCGTGTTAGTGCTCCGGTCACGCTTTTTGACAGCCAAAACAGATATGCAAAGAGTAGTGATTTCGATGAGTCTCTATCTGGCAGTGCTACTTGCACTCATGCTGTCAATGAATCTTCTGTCCTCCTTACTGTTACCAGTAACAGCGGTGACAAAGTAGTTAGAGAAACCAAAAGAGTGTTTGCTTACCAGCCAGGGAAGTCTCTGCTGGTGATGAACACTTTTGTTATGCCTACAACACATGTCAATTTACGTTGTCGTGTAGGCTTCTTTGGTCTTCAGAATGGTGTGTTCTTTGAGCGTAGAGGCTCTCTTCTGCGTATGGTGAGACGTACATACACCAGCGGCAGTGTTGTAGACAACATTGTTGAACAAGCCGATTGGAACGGAGACAAGCTAGACGGAACAGGTCCTTCAGGCTACACAATCGACTCTACAAAGGCGCAGATATTTTGGCAAGACTTTGAGTGGTTGGGTGTCGGTAGCGTCAGAACAGGCTTTGTTATCAATGGCAAATTCATTGTCTGCCACACGTTCCATCATGCAAACATTCTCGCACTTGTCTACATGACAACGGCAATGCTGCCTGTTCGTTATGAGATTGAGAACTTAGACACCACAGGCCCCAGCGACAGGACAATGAAGCAGATTTGCTCCACTGTCATCAGTGAAGGCGGCTATGAAAAGAGAGTGCCTTTGCAGACGGTTAGAAGGACGTCAGCGGCCTCTGTTGGCACAACGCTGGTTCCTCTAGTGTCTATTCGTCTTGACAGCGCCAGGCTCGATTCTGTTGTCATTCCTGATGGGTATGCGGTGTTGCCTGTTGCTTCAGCGTCTACAGAGTTTGAAATACAACTCATCAAGAATGCCACACTCACTTCACCGTCTTGGGCGCAAACAACGTCTGACAACGTTGAATTTGACATATCTGCAACAGCGGTTAGTGGTGGCACTATTGTCGATAGCTTGTACACCAAAGAAAGTACATTGACGTCTTCTGTCGTCTCCAACAACAGAGAATACAACTTCTCTATGCAGCTTGGAAGAACGATGGCAGGTGTTAGTGACACATACACCATTGCTGCTCGCACCATCAGCGGCACACAAAGCGCATATGCTACGTTTTCGTTCTGGGACTTGACATGACAGGAAACAAGAATAGAAGTGTAGGGAAGGTGTTGACTACGTCAACGGCTGATGTCTACGTTGTTCCTGGTGCCTTCAAAGCCGAGGTTGATTCCATTGTCATCACTAACACAAGTGGTAGCGATGTCAGAGTAGACCTAAACTGGTATGAAGCAACAACAGCTACGTCGTATGCGTTGACCAACGACACCGTCATCAAAGCCAACAGCGTTGTTCAATTGACAAACGCTTTGTACTTGGATAAGAATGACAAGATTACAGGTAGCGCTGCAACAACCAGCGTCATCACTGTAACGGTGAGGACTAGGGAGTATTTTGCAGAAAGGCTGTAGAGATGTTTGCACCTCTCATTGCTATATGTTTAGTTGGTGGTGAATGTGATGTTCTAACTAGAACAGACAAAAAGACATACAGCACATATGAGGAATGTGTTGAAGCTACAATAGAAGATGTGAAGACCATAGAAGAACGTCTGCATTTGAGAAACATCAAAGCTACCATTGGTTTCAAATGCGAAATACCTAAGGATAGGGTGTAATGAAAAAAGAACTGACAGAGCAGCAGAAGAAGTTTTTGGAAGTGTTGTTTGCTGAAGCCGGTGGTGATCCGGTGAGGGCTAAGTTGTTGGCTGGGTATAGCCAAGGCTACAGCACTAAAACGCTCATGGCTGGTCTCAAAGAAGAGGTGCTAGAGGCTACCAAGCTCTACATCGCTATGAACGCTCCTAAGGCCGCTATGGCTGTCATTGGGGGCATTGACGATCCTACGCAGCTTGGCATCAAAGAGAAGCTGAACGCTGCCAAAGACCTGTTAGACCGTGCTGGTCTCATCAAGACAGAGAAGATCGAGGTGAGTGGCGGCGGTGGTGTGATGTTGTTACCTGCCA
>JACCDU010891825.1_pt1 | contig 10649 bp, 13 predicted proteins | sample 7446081 | NCBI WGS metagenome assembly JACCDU01 (sample SAMN15323447, study PRJNA562643) | freshwater metagenome | isolation source: river surface water | place: USA:Blue River Watershed | collected 2017-08-17
CAAGATTGGTGAGGTAGTTGTCGTCGGAGGTGTTCGTCGCTCGGCTATGATCTCTCTGTCTGACTTGGGTGATGACCGTATGGCACACGCTAAGGCAGGTAATTGGTGGGACGGTCAAGGCCAACGAGCATTGGCTAACAACTCAGCGGTCTACGAGGTTAAGCCCGATGTAGGTCAGTTTATGCGTGAATGGAGCAATATCTATGAAAGTCATTCAGGGGAGCGTGGAATCTTTAACCGCTATGCTTCGGAACTTCAGGCGGCTAAGAATGGTCGTCGTGTACTCGATAAAGAATGGGGCACTAACCCTTGTAGTGAAATTATCCTCCGCCCTTACCAATTCTGCAACCTCTCTTCAGTTATTGTTCGTGCGGATGATGATGTGGAGTCTCTTAAAGAAAAAGTCGCTATTGCGACAATCTTGGGAACCTTCCAATCGACGATGACTAACTTCCCATATCTTCGTAAGATTTGGCAGACTAACACTGAAGATGAACGCTTGTTGGGTGTTTCAATGACAGGTATCTTGGATAACCCGTTGTTGAACTCAGCTAACGATCTTGACTTACCTAAACGTTTGGAGGAACTCCGTAATGTTGCTATTTCCACTAATGCTAGCATGGCACATGAGCTGGGTATTAACGCTAGCGCAGCTATTACTTGTGTTAAACCAGAAGGAACTGTCTCTCAGCTCACTGGTACTGCTTCTGGCATCCATCCTCAACACAGCAGTTTTTTCATTCGCCGTGTACGATCAGACAATAAGGATCCTCTGACCACATTCCTGAAGAACTCAGGGTTTCCGTCTGAGCCTTGTGTTATGAAGCCTGACTCTACGACAGTGTTTTCTTTCCCAATGAAGGTTGAGAAAGGAGCAGTGTTGAGGGAAGATCTTTCTGCTATTGAGCATTTGCGTCTATGGTTGATTTTCCAACGTCATTGGTGTGAGCATAAGCCATCAGTGACTATCTCTGTTAACGAGAATGAGTGGCCTGCTGTTGGCGCTTGGACATGGGAGCATTTTGATGAGGTTACTGGCGTATCGTTTTTGCCCATGGATGGTGGTACGTATCGACAAGCTCCCTATGAGTCTATCGATGAGGCAACGTACCATAAACTTCTTGTAGAGATGCCTTCATCTATTGATTGGGAAGCGATGAGCGAGAACACAGACAATGTGGAAGGTGCTCAAATGCTCTCCTGCGCTGCTGGCGCTTGTGAAATTGCCTTTTAAAGTTATGGTACTTATGCGGGTAGTCGAAATGATTACCTGCATCCACATTATTGCTAACACATGGAGGCATTGGTAAAATGATAGTAGACTTTAGCTGGTCAGGTGGTCTAGTCTTTGGCTTGAATCACACTGAGGAGGCTGTTGTAGAGACTGATGAAGATGTGTATGAGTTCGCTAACGCAGTTATGCTACATCTAGGATTCTTTACAATAGCGTTTATCTTTGTAATAGGAGATTAGAAACTAAAAAGCCCACCTTTTGAGTGGGCTTCTTTGTATGCAAAAGACCTTTTAGGCTTTCTTGTACTCTTCTTCAGTCAGGATACCGGGTTTGTATTTGTTATCAGGCTTGAAGATAGTTAGTTCTTGTTGACGCATAGCAGGATCAAAGCTGATGTGCATCCAACGTCCGAACTCATGGATCATCTGGTCAAACTTGATACCTGCTTTCTTGACTTCCTGACACAGTTGGTAAGGAGTCAGTTTAGAGCTAGAGACATCAATAGCCCAACCATCCATATGTGAGCTAACCTTAGAGCCACCAACAGCCACGTTAACAGCTGGTAGACGTAGCCAAGAGTTAATGCGTAGAGGGCCTGTAAGGGCTCTCAGTTGCTCTAGCTTCTGTGCTGCTGTCTTCATGTTCTCCAGTTGGAGTGTAGAAGGTTGGTTATCAATCCCGTTACGGATAGCTGTCTCAGAGTAAGTAGCTTCCTCCAATGTAAAGTGTTCACTTAAGTTCATTTCAATCCTTTCATTACATCATTCTTGTCCTTGCTCCCTTGAGAAGAACCACGGTGGAAATTAAGTACAGTTCCGCACATGGTTAATAGAGAGCCTAGAGCCATATAAACCAGTTCTTTATTCTCTGGTGGAACACCTTTGATAAAGGCAAACCAAGACAAAAGTAAAGTGGCAGTAACAATCACACAGTCAATTACGTAGGCTATGTTTTTAGCAAGCCACGAAGCTGAAGATGAGTTTTGGATCTCAGCGTTCATCTTACGTGCACTGTCTGTGTTTGCGTTGTGTAGCTCAAACTCTTTCAGATTAATTTCCGCTAGTTTCTGAGCAGCTTGTGGGTCTTCTTGTACAGCTTTTGCCACAGCCTCAACCGTATCAGCAACCCCTAGCTTCTCTGCCATAGCTTTGACAGCCATACCCCCAAGAGGGCCTGCTACAACCGTGGCTAGACCGGGGGCTACAGATTTAAGAAGTTCACTCAGCATCTTTGTTTTCTACTGCTGGAGTATTACTGCCCTTACGACCTGAGATAGCACCCATAGCGCCTACGCCCATGAAGGCAATAGCTTTGAGGATCTCAAGGAACACAGCATCAATAGGAGCTAGTTCATTTTTTTGCTCTTCAAAGCCTATGAGCCACAAGACACCAAAGGCAATGACAAGCACCATAACTGTGATGGATTTGACAACAAAAGACCAAGTATTGATCTCAATCTCATCTGCTGTCATCTTCGGCTTGTCCAGCCACTTTTGAATCAGTTCTTTCATGGTACTTCCTTTTCTCCCTTTGTTCTAGTTGTTGAAGTGATTTTTCTACCCTAGCATTTAAGACTAGGTTGTCTATGTAGATAAATGCTGTGATTGGTAATGCGATGAAGCTAACTGAGGCAAAGAAGACCATTCCCCAAAAATAGATCTTTGCATCGTAGTTCGATATATTTGCCATGAGGATAACCAGAAAATAATTATTAGACCTAAGATTACCCAATGAGGAACACAGCGGTCAACACGATCATTATCAGCCTTGATCTTGTCTATCCTACGTTGCTTCTCGTTCCTTCTATCACGTTCCCTTGTCTTCTTTTGTTCGTCTAAGATCTTAGAGTACATTGACTTATAACGGCTGTACAGAGGTCCTAGCTGTGGAGGAGCTTCGTTCATAAGCTCTACTAATTCCCTACCACACTTGACTAGCTTTGTCTCAATCGAGATAAGCTCCAATGCTCCAATGTTATTATCTCCATACGAAGAACTAAACACCTTACGCTCTAAGTCTTCCTTGTAAGCTACCAAATAAGCCTGAGCCTTGAAGAAGTCCCCTACGTGCTTGATGAACTGATCTACAATTGCATCCTCATCGGGGATGTACTCTATGTACTCGTCTGCCTTCTTAGGTGTCTCTTTAGCCGTAGCTTGGACAGGGTTCGTATCCTGCTTATCCTGTGGTAAGAATAACCCCTTGAGCCAACCAAAGAAGCCAGAAACATCTTTGACGATAGCCTTGGCATCTTCTACACCCTTCTTAATCCTTTGTATCTCTGCTTTGCCCTCGTTAAGCATCTCGCAACAAGAGCGTATGCCCTTGAGCGCACTGCCAAGCATGAGCATTGCAGAGATTGGATCCACACTTTACTGTCCCGGTTCTGGAGGGAGAAGACCGCCTGTTAGAAGACCACGATAAGCTAGGTTGGTTTGAGGTGCTCTAGCGGCCCCTGAAGCGATAGTACGTGAGGCTTGTTCTGCTGCTTGTCTACGCAACTGAGCTTGGAGTCTGTCAGCCAAGAAACCACCACCTGCAACACCAGCAGCTAAAGCAGGGTTACCAGCAGCAATGCCAGCAGTACCTAGTAAAGCGATACCGGGACGCTCAGGGTTAAAACGTGATAAGAACGACAGCAGAGGATCAAGACTTCCACCTTTGGCAACAGACTTGATTAGGTTTTGCTCATTGTCAGAGAACAGACGCATCTTGTCTTTATTCGCTGCGAGGTTGATAAACCCACGACGGATAAGCTCACTCTCTGAGGCTTTAGGATCAAGAGCACGAGCTTCAGCAACGTTCAGGGCATCTTCCAAGATAGAAGACCTAGAAGCATTACGCCAATCCTTACGGGCATTGACAACATTCTTCACTGCGTCATCCAAGCCTGCCTTACCTGCGATAATGTCACGACCTGAAAGATTAGAGATGTAGTTGTCTACTTGGTCTACAGCCACTTTACCTAAACGTTGAACGTCAGCATCTTTACTTGCCTTCAAGTCATTCAACATACCACGCATCTTCTCAAGCTCAGTGAAAGACACACGGGTTGTACCGATCATCTTTGTAATCTGGTCAAGACGGGCATTAACTTCTTTTGCTTGGTCAGTTCCTTGAACCATACGAGCATCATCCAGCTTTGTACGGATGTCACTAACCATGTTCAAGGCGCTCTGAGGTTTTAATGTAACGCCAGCTTCGTCCATAGAGTTATAGGCACGAGAAGCACGTTGTTTAACTTGTTGCATTGTGTACAACTGTGGCTTTTCACCTGCAATAGCGCCTGCTGCACGACCTGTAGCGCCTGCTGCCAAAGCTCCTAGACCGATACCTGCCAATGTAGCTGCTGCATCGCTGCCTGTCAGTTCTTTAACTGCTTCAGCGCTTGCTTGGCCTGTGACACCAGCTGCACCTGCTGCGGGAATCTGTCTAACCAAGTCAGCAGCCAAAGCAGGGACTTTAGGAGCAGCAGCAGCCATTCCAGCGGTAGAAGCCATAGCCTGAGTGCCTGCCTGAACAGCTCGTTCAACGCCTGTTTCTGGTGTAGGTAAACCAGCTTGTGTCAACATTCTGCTTTGAGCTTCAGCGACAGAAGGAACACGACCCTCTAGACCAAGAAGATTAGCGCCTACGTTAGCTGCGCTACGTCCAAACTCAAGGGCCGCAGTAGCTGGTGCAGTAAATGCCTCATAAGCTGCACGTCCTGTCAAACCTACTTGTCTACCTATCTCACCCAACATAGATCGTTGCTGTTGCTGAGGAGCCTGAGCAGCCTGTTGTTGCTGTGGAGCAGACTTACCTAGATGTGTCTCAATCTTGGCAATAGCCTGTTCCTTGCTCAACCCATCGGGAAGATCAAAATACTGACCTTCGTATTGGTATATTGGCATGTCTTTCCTTATTTCAAAACGATTGGGTTTTCCATTGTCCCTTGTGGACGTTGTTCCTGTCCTGTAAAGTATGGTTCAACACCTTGTGATTTACGTCGAGATTCCAATCGTGATTTAGTACGCTCTTGGGCTTTAGCAAGAGAGTCGTTGTATCGTTTCAAAGCTTGTAAAGTAGCTTCGCTGTCATTACGACCATAAGCTGCGATCAAAGCCTGAGCGAAACGTAACACGTCCTTGTCTGTTTGAACACCCTTCTCAGCACTAACCTGCAAGTTAACAGCAGTATCTACAGCTGATTTAAGACCTTCGTAGGCACGGCTTTCAGGAGTAGAGTTACCAGCCAAGTTCTGAGCTGCGTACTGGAGGTTCTTAACAGGGCCAAGTTCCAACTTACGTACACCTCTTTCGTTAGGTGTCAAAGAAGAGATAGCTGGCTGTAAGGCTTGCTGTTGTGCAGTGTATGTGTCGATTGTCTCAAGATCCTTGCTCTCGTCTTTCTGGAGACTTGCAGGCAAAGGCTTGTTAGCTTGCATACCTTGACGCAAAGCAGCAGCAATAGAGGCCATCTCTTTACGACCTTCAACTTGCATTTGTGCGATGGTCTTAGCGTCTTCACCACGAATACGAGCCTGTTCAATACGAGCATCGTTATTCATCTTGGCAATTTGAAGCTGTTGAGCCATAGCTGCTTGTCTGTCTTCAACTTTAGTCTGTAGTTCCAAAGCTCTAGAAGCCAAAGCTTGAGCAATATCGGGACGACCTTGAGCAGTAGCTAAACGAGCTGCGTCTGTCAAAGAACGTAAGTCAGTGAAGTCGACATTACTCAAGATCTGCTGTTGTTGGCTGACTCGTTGTAGAGCAGGGTCTGTACCGCCAAGAGCACGTCCTACGACATCCCCTGCACGTTGAGCACCTGCGCCAATGTTAAAAGAAGCTTGTTCAACAGGAGACAAACGAGCCTGAGCTAATTGGTTCCCATACAACTGTTGCAACTGAGCTTGTTGATATTGCTCAGGTGTTGTGAATAGACCTAAAATAGAATCTGTTGCCATGTTTATTTATTCTCCGTACCAAGTCTCACCAGCACCTAAGATACCAGCGTAAGGGTTATTATCACCCATGTAAGGAATAGTGAAGTCGCCACTCATTCCACCAGTAAAGTCTTGAGCACCTCCACCGAAGAGACTACCAAAAAGACCCCCTAAACCTGTTCCTGTAGAACCAGTACCTGTGCCGCCAAAGATACCGCCAAGAGCAGTACCTAATGCTTGGCTTTGACCTAAGCTACCCAAGGCTCGTGCCAAAGGATTGAGCTGGTATTCAGGAGTCAGATAAGCTTGAGCAGCTGCCAAGTCTCCACGCAAACCTAAGTTACCAGCATTAGCACCAGACTGAGCAGATTGCAAAGCAAGTTGTTGACTCAACGACAAAGGCTGTTGTGCAGCTGTTTCCACAGCACCTTGAGCACCGAAGCCAGCAGTGAATGGAGAGTAAGCCTGACCTGCAAGCTGTTGACCAAACTGAATCTGTTGTTGAGCTGCTTGGTCTGCACCTGCTGCGATTTGACGCTGTTGGTTAGCCAAAGCATTGTAGTAAGCAGCCATTTCAGGGTTAGTAGCAGCTAAACCACCAGCCTCTGTAGCGCCTGTAGCTAGACCACCACGGCCTGTTTGGAACAGACGGTTACGGATACCTGCCAAAGCTTGTTCTTGTTGAGGAGCAACCAAAGCAGTCTGCTGTTGTACGTAGCGTTGACGCACAGCCTCTGGAGACTCACCAAGATATTGACCCGCCAAGCCTTGAATCTGTTGTCCTTGCAGTAGTCCTTGGTTTGTCATTTGACCCAAAGCTTTTTGATATGCTTCAGTTGTGGCTGATGGTGTGTAGCCTGCAGCTGTCATTTGACCAGTAGTAGGATCAAACTGGAAGTTAGAAGTTCCGAATCGAGTAGTTGTACCTACAGGACGGAACTGAGCCATCTGTGCAGCGGAAGCGCCTGATTGTCTAGCTAAGTCAGCAGCCTTTTGAGCAGCTTCTTTAGATGTCTGTCCTTGTAAGACACCGCCAGTACCTTGGATCAGAGAAGGCAACAAAGAGGCGAACAAACCACCGTAGTTAATACCTTGTTGCTGAGGAGCTGCGTTAATCACGATAGGTGTTCCTCCACCAGTGAAATACCCCGGAGTTCCTGTAGCACTACCTCCACCCCCTCCAGCAACTCCACCTAAAGCAGATCCGATCAAAGGAGCGTAATTACCAGTAGCTAAACCTGTGATAGCTCCAACAGGGTTTGCAGCTACGCCAGATAAAGCATTACCTGCAATATCCCCTACTCCTCCTACCACGTCACTTATAGCATTTGTGATACCACTAAAAAATCCCATGTTATTCTTCCTTATTTATTAGTATGTGCCACAGTCAATGGTATAAGAACCGCTAAACGTACCTGAGAAGGCAGGACTAGCAGCATCAGATTTAGAGTTAACAGCTGTAGCAATAGCTTCCAATTCAGCAGTTACTTCAGTGCCTTTAACAAGTTTAGAAGGATTACCTGTAGCCAAGGCATCCTTAGCTGCAAAATCCGTTGCAATAGTATAATTACTCATATTATATTGTCCGTCCTAATTTACAGAATACATCCATCTTCTGGACGCTTAGTTCAAAATCACTGATGTCTACCTCAATACCAAACTGGAAGACAGTACCGCTACCAGATCCTTGAATACGCTGATTATCAAAGACAACACCCGCTGTCCATTCAGCTAATCCCCACTCAGCTGTACCGTACTCAGATACTGATCTAGAACCCATCACGATGTTTCTAGTCTGGTATCCGGGACTGTAATCAAAGGCATACTTAACGATAACGTCAGCTTGATTACCCCCGATAAGGGTAAAGCCTAACTTCTTCAAGATCTTAATTGCCTGAGCTTGTCCCAAATCAAACCAGTTAGAGTAGTAAGCCATACGATAGGTAGCTGTACGGTCTAGGTTACCAGTGTAGTAGCCTACGTAGCTTGTGAAGCCCATGAGGACTTCTTTGGCTCTATTGGAGAACAAAGCTTTAGGAACTAGACTCCACGTTGTAGCCCTTGCAGCACCGTTGGGGAGAACAGCCCTTGTATCAAAGCAATATGTTCTACCCTTAGTAGGGAATGTGATAAGGTAGAAAGCGTTGCTGTCCGAATATACAGACTTGATATTAGCCAAAGTTTCAGCATTAAGATCCTCAACTAAGTCATCACGCACATTGGCGCTAATGTCACGGAAAGGAGCACTCTTCTCTTGAATAGTACGTGAGAGACTACGTACACCGCTGTCAGACAAGAAGATAACGTCAGTGCCTGTCAAAGCCACAGAATCACGAGCACAACAGCCAATACCAGATACTGTGTCTGATAGAGTCATAGCAGCAGGATCGTAAGCGTCTTTGTACACTAAGATCTGACGACGACCAAAGACATACAAGAAACCGTTGTGGGCAGCTAGAGCAGTAATCTCGTCTGCACCGTTAGGCCACACCTCAGAGACATCCAAAGTACCTGAAGTACCTGTTGACAAGACATGACCAGCCAAGAGGTCACTGAATTGAATGGTGCTCTTAGTTGTAGTGTTGCCGCCACTCCAGATACGACCAAAGGCACTGATAGCTACGTTGTTCTGTTCAGCTGTGCCTAAGTAACCTGTCTTCTCAGACACTCTACGGAAGGTAGTCGTAGAGACAGCAGGGTCAAACACTAGGGGGTCGTAACCTCCTTGATACAAGTACAGGACTCCGTTCAAAGGAGCCATCTGCCAGTTGTTTGTCGTGATTGTAGGAGCTGTACCACCACCGCCGTATGTCAAGGTAGTCAGTGTACCGCCTGAGAGCTTAAACAGCTTGTTGTTACCTGCACAAATGATGTAGCTAGTACCGTCGTTACCAATAAGCTCACCGATGGCTTGGATAGGGTTGCTACCTAAGTCAGCATTGGTTGTGTTCTTAGCCAACCAACCTTTACGAGCACCAATACGACCAAACTTATCAATCACACAGTTATTAGCAATCGTGGCAAACCCTGACTCAAGAGTTACAGAACTGTCTTGAGTATTGATCCCCTTAAAGCCGGGGGCTGCAATGGATGATCCTACGAGTTGTTCAGCCATTTTAAGGTGCAGTCCAGTTCATCTCTTCAGAGTAACGATTACGCTCAATAGCAACTTCGTTAGCCAAAGCGTTCTTGTACAAGGCATACGCCTCTGAGGAAAGATTACCACCATCTTCACCACGTTCAGCAATAGCCTTAGCGTAAGCCAGCATAGCTACCAAGTGAGCAGGAACCAAGATACGGGTTGTGTTGGTAGACAGTTCAGCTTGTGGAACAACCAAGTTAAAACGGATGGAATAGACACCATCAGGACGCTCAAAGAGGTCAACCTGTGTGTCTCCGTTGTTGTCTACACCGTTGAAGTTGTAGTACATCGGAGAACCTCTGTCATTGTCCGAAGTGAACAAGAACTGTTGGGTCATCCAAGTTGTAGGAGCGTTCTGCAACATAATGTTGTTTGTGTCATTCACAACATCAATCACACGGAATCGAGTACCTGCACCTGTCAAAGTGTAGTTGTATGTGCCAGCAACTGTGCTCACTGTGACAGTAGAAGACAGGGAGTTCCACTCAGTAGCATCCTCAACTTCACGCTTGGCATCATTAACCAAGACACCAATCATTGAGGAGTAAGGAGTATCGTCAACGCTTTGCACTGTAGGTTCACGCAACCTACGCAGTACATTATTAACTGTATCTAAGTATGTAGCCATAATTTATAGGCCCTCTTTCTTTTCAACTTCAAAGGTGCAGATATAAGACATAGTGCTGCCAGCTTCTGAAGTCATGGTAATGTAGTCTCCTGCCTCCAAGACCATATAAGCTCCACCATCAAGCTTAAAGTAAGTCTTTGAGGTAAGGCCGTAGTCGCTCAGGATACTGATGTTGGTGTTGGCGCTAGCATCATGCCAAGTGACAGATATTGTTTTAGTAGACCCTGTACCGTTCAACAAGTACATCAAGTTCCACTTAGCGTAGTAGCCAGTTGGAACTGTGTAGATTGTTGTGGCAGTGGCAGCAGTTAAGTTACCGCCTTGGGTAATTGATCTCATTTAGCTTTCTTAGCCTTGTTCTTAGCTGTACGCTGTCCACGCATGGGCATATTGGCTTCGCTGAGGGCAATAGCGATGGCTTGCTTACGGTTCTTAACCACAGGGCCACCTTTACCGCTATGGAGAGTACCTTCTTTGTACTCACCCATAACCTTGCCTACTTTGTTTGTCTGTTTCTTAGTTGCCATGTGTACTATCCTATCTTAATTTTTACTTTTTGTCAAGCGTTTGTTGTACATCTAAGTATATTTGATACACTTTATGACCAATCATAATCACAGTGTAAACTAATGTAGCCCAAAGTACTAACTCACTTACCTGAAAACCAGCCACTGTAGCCAACGATACACTTACAGGAGGCGCAGCCTTAGTTATTACAGCC